>Ga0182024_10000540_pt1 | contig 98064 bp, 86 predicted proteins | sample P32metaG_FD_120480 | JGI IMG/M metagenome (GOLD analysis project Ga0182024, IMG submission 120480) | Permafrost microbial communities from Stordalen Mire, Sweden - P3-2 metaG (Illumina Assembly) | ecosystem: Environmental > Terrestrial > Soil > Wetlands > Permafrost | place: Sweden: Stordalen... | reverse complement strand
TGTCCCTGCCGCCCAAACCAGCCGCTCCGACGTTTCAAATCGCGGCAAGCTCGAAACAGACTCAACTCATTACCGGCCCGTCACTTGCTGTCGGCTCACCCTGCTTTAGCCGGACAGCAGTGAGTTGAGAAAATAAGATGGCACTTTGAATGCCCTCAGTATTGCAATGAATATGAGGAATCAGCTGAGGAATCCGTAATGAGTCGTAATTGCAATAGCTTACGAATTCAAGACTTTTATGGGCCAGGTGTGAAGTTGATCCGAACTTCCTTTCTTCCTTCACAGCAGGGAGGAAAATCACGTCGCCCATCGGCTTCCCGGACGGGTGTCAGCGAAAGGGACTACCAGAACGCAGGTGTCCCGGTTGCAGAGCGCCACGACAGTTCCGTCGGAACCGTATGCCATTCCATGGATGACTCCAAGTTTGGGGAACACGGCACGTCCATGGTCGAGTTAATGCTCGTCGTCATCGTTTTACTCGTACTTATGGCCATCGCAATTCCGTCCATAAACACGATGAAGAAATATTACAGGATTTCGGGTGACGCGCGGGACATCAGTGCAGCGCTGAATCTGGCGCGCATGCGCGCGGCGGCCGACTTCACCCATACACGAGTTTATATGAACCTCGGCACCAACACTTTTCACGTGGAAGTATGGAATAAGGGCAGCTCTTGTTGGCAAACGGACGGGGACTCCAACTCGTGCACGCGATCCTCGAGCCCTGTGATCCCCTTTTCCACAGGCGACACATTCGGATACGGCTCAATCACTGCCGGACCCACGACGGCAACAAGTTCGATTAGCCAGCCGTCGGCTTGCACTGCGGGAGTTGCCGGCGCAAGTCCCGGCTCTACCACAACCAACACCGCCTGTATTGAATTCAATTCGCGCGGCTATCCCGTGAACAGCTCGAACAGCATCATCGCCAGCGACGCGGCCTATATCACCAATGGAACCGGGTATGCGGCGATCGCGGTATCCATCTCCGGGCAGCCCGCGACGTATCGATATGTCGGCGGCACGACGTGGGCTCAATTTTAATGCGTAGGAGCTCGAACAAAGTGGCTGGAAAAATCATAAGTGCGGAAATCAGACCGGTGAAATTTTGGCGCAAGAATCATGCCCGATTGCAACGCGGCGTGACTCTGATCGAGACTTTGATCGCCGCCACGATTCTGATTATTGTTGTCGCTGGGCTCGTTCCTGTCTTCGTCGTCGGCATCCAGACCACGAATCAGCAGGGAGACATTGCAACCAGGACCACCGAGTATGCCCAGGACAAGATGGAGCAGCTGCTCAATCTGAATGTGGTCAATCTGAGCAGTGACGGCTTCAATGATGGCATGACGGATACCACCGTCTTCCCGGCCAAGACCGATGGGTCCACCGGGTGCACGGGCACTGGGGCCAACATTTGCGGGCTGGGCGGGACGATGGTCGCGAGCTCGACCGTGGGCTCGATTCCACCTGCCGCGGCGGTGAAATATTTCTCCGATTATCTGGATGTAAACGGCAACCTGCTGACCAGCTCGACGGGAGCGTATTACAGCCGCCGATGGAGCGTCACGACGGATTCCACGGGCACTCTAAAGACCATCACCATAGTCGCCACATCCGTGCAAGGAGCTGGCATAAAGGGCCTGGCTCCGTCCACAAAATTGGTTTCCATCAAGTCGAGTGGATTATAGGCCGCCGATGAAAGGTGTTTGAAATGTTTGATCGTGAAAATAGCTGCCGAGGATTTGGCGGAACGATTTCCCAGGCGCCTGCTGGGAGGACGTGTCCCTCTGCGAATAAGAACCCGCTTGGATCCACGGAAATGCTCCTCGGATTGCGGCCCTGCCGTGCAACTTGCAGGGGATTCTCGCTGGTAGAACTGCTGACGAGTTGCGCCATCCTGATGGTGATTGTGGGTGGAATCATTTCCGTGGTCAGCTCCAACGAACTGATCTCTGCCCGGACCGAACAGCAATCCGATATGTATGAAAACGTGCGGGGCGCCGCGGAGCTGATGGAGCAGGAAATCGGACAGGCCGGACTGGTAAGTTTGCCTTCCTCCACGTTGAGCGCTGCCGTGACTTCCAGTGGAACGGCTCAGTCCGCAAGCGTTTCCTCAACCACTTCGATGTTTGTCGGTGAAAAAGTGCTGGTGGATGCCGGCACGAAGGAAGAATTGGTTGCCCTCACGGCCGTCACATCGACCTCGATCAGCGGGATTTTCACAATTTCACACGCGAGCGGCGCCAGCATCGCTGCCCTGGGCGTTTATCCCAACGGCGTTGTGGTGCCCGGGACGACCGACGGCTCGACCTCGGTTGCCGAGCCAGGGTCCAGCGTGCTGAACATGTTTGGAGACATCAACAGCGACGGTTCGCTGGTTTATATCCGATACACATGTAACACCTCGACTACGCCCGGAACCCTGACACGGTCGGTCACCACCATCACTCCGGGAGTGAATACCATCGGCACGGCCCAGACGTTGCTCTCAACGCTTGTCCCGAACCCTAGCGGTGCGGCCTGCTTCCAATACACGACCACTACAGTGTCGGGCCAGTCCTTTGTGACCAACGTCGCGGTCACGCTCAGTGCGCGGACGTTGAATCTTGATCCTCAAACCAACCAATACCTGACCATGACCAAATCATTTCTGGATATGTCACCGCGCAATATTAATGCTGCCTTTGAGTTAGCCAATGCCTCGATTTCGAACCGGCTGCAGGCCACGCCTCCGAACGTGCTGCTCTATTGATGCCGATGCCTACGCCAAGAGGCCAAGAGGAAAAAAGTTGAAAAACCATACGAGATACAAATCATCCGAACGGGGAGTCGCCCTGATCCTGGCTTTGATCTCTATCCTGGTGCTCGGGGTTCTGGCTGCTACGATCATGTAGACCGCACAATCGCAGACCTGGACGGCCATGAATTACCGGCTGACCACTCAATCCCGGTATGCGGCGTAAGCCGGGGTTCAAGCCACCATGAACTGGCTCGCGAATACGTATACAGTTCCTACGACCTTCACTTCTTACACCACGACGACCAATCCAGTGCAGTACAGCAGTAATCCCGTGGTGCTCTCCGGCATCAGCGGGGTCTCCTCGAACAATCCCGATTCAACGGTATCGGGCAACTACACCACTGCATTCAGCGGCATTTCGGTCCCCGGCCTGTCAAACGCGACCTATTCGACCTCTGCCACGCTGCTACGCATGGACCCGTCGCCCGGCGTTACGTGGCTAGGGAGTAGCACAGGAGGGGTCGTGCAAACCTGGCAGATTACTTCGCAGGGAAGCATCAGCGGGTTACGCACCGCAACCGTCCAGGTGGTCGCGACGTACGAACGAACCGGCACACCCGTCTTCAACTATGCCATTGCGGCCACAGGGACAGGCTGTGACGCCATCGACTTTGGCGGATCCGACGGCACCGACAGTTATAATTCGAATAACGGGGCCTATAATTCCAGCACGAATCATTCGACAACCGGCGGGAATATTGCAGCGAATGGGAACATCACGCTGGCCTCCTCCAGCGTTGTGGTCGATGGAACCATCTCGGGAGTAAACACAACTGTAACCACCTCCAATTGTTCCGCCGGATTGCCAGGAGTCACGAATGATACGGGTAAGGCCATCACCTCGACTCCAATCACTAAAATGACTCCCGCCGCTCCCTGGAATTGCGGCGCGACGACACCGTGTTATCCAGCGGGCTATCCCAGTCCAACTCGCTCTACAACGACTCAGGACGTCAGCACGAGTTGCAGCACGATCCCTGGCTGCACCAAGTCCGCTTCTAGCGTAACTCTTTATGATGGCGGTAAGAGTACAACGGCTGCGGTTTACACACTCACGCCAGGGACCTATGACAACCTGGAAATTGACAATGCCGATGTCGTTCACGTCACAGCCGGAACATACACCGTCAACAGTCTCGATTTCGCCCAGGACGGCCAGCTTGTGGTTGATTCCGGGCCGGTAACATTTAACCTTGCGGGCCAGGGCTGCACCAGCACGTGCGGAAAGAACCCTTCAGACACCGTGGTAAATTCCGGAGGACTTAGCGGATGGAATCTGTGTGCCCCCATAATGGTCAGCGGTGTTTCGACCGGGGTTACGGGTAACCCTGGGGTATATCCCAGCGGCACTTCGCAAGACGCGAGTTGCGGCAGCACGAAGGCCGCGATCAGCGGCATCCCTGCCAATTTTCAGATGATTTATGCCGGAGCTGCGGAGATTCAGACGACCGGCGCGCCAATGGTCGGGGTCATCTATGCGCCCAATGCCGCCCTACTTGAGACCGGTGGTGCTGTGGGATATTACGGAAGCGTCGTCACCGGGACTTTCTCGGAGCAATCCAAAGCCCCCTTCCACTATGACAGCTCATTGCAGAGTTCCGCTGTCCAGGTGGGCCCGTTCAAACCCGTCGGCGGCTTCAGTTGGAGCAAGTTCTAGTTTTTAGCTTCTGGATGGAGTGCTTGCAGCAGAATTCGTTTAAGGAACTCAACGGCACTGAAAAACGAGCCCGGAATGATGCCACCCGAGTTGAAAGAGATCCGCGCACGCCTCGGTCGCGCACAGGAGCAACTCGCTATTGAGTTGGATGTGCACCTATTAACCGTGCAGCTGCTACCGTAGATAGCGAAACGCCCTCTCTAACTTTCGTTTGCGCAGGCAGGCCGCTCAGTTATGATCACCTCTTGTTTTACACAAGGCGGCGAGTTTTCCTTGGAAACAAAAATCACTCCTGTAGATGAACGGCCCTCCGGACGCGGCCGGCTGATCACCACGCTCGGCGTTGGCTTCGGGATTGCCGTAGCCATCGGCAATACCATCGGCGCGGGGATCGTGCGTACGCCGGGCGAGATCGCGTCCCTGCTGCCCTCGACGTGGCTGTATTTTGCCGCCTGGGCCACGGGTGGAATCTATATGTCGCTGGGTGCGCTCCAGTTCGCCGAATTGGGTGCACTTTTGCCTCAAAGCGGCGGGCAATACAATTTCGCGCGGGCGGCGCTGGGGGATTACGCGGGGTTCATCGTCGGCTGGAGCGACTGGATTTCGACGGCCGGAAGTTTTGCCGCCGTTTCCATCGTCTTCGCGGAATACACCTCCGATTTATTTCCCTTAGCCCACGGCCACGTGCGCGCGCTGTCCGCCGGAGTGATTTTGCTGCTCGCACTGCTCCAGTGGAAAAGCATGCGGGTGGGCAGCGGCGTGCAGGACCTGACCACGATTTTGAAGGCCGTGCTGTTCCTGGCAGTGGTAGCGGTTTGCTTTTTGTACCATCCCACGCCCGTAACGGCCGTGGCTTCGACTGCAGCCGTCCCGGTGGGCTGGCCGCTGTTCGTGGCGTTCATTGTCGCGCTGCAGGCTGTGATCTACACGTACGACGGTTGGTATGGCGTGGTTTATTTTGGCGGGGAAGTCCACAATCCGGGTCGCGACATCCCACGCGCGATTTTCGGCACGGTGATTTCCGTCCTCGCGATCTATTTTCTGGTGAACGCGGCGATCGTGCATCTGGTTTCGGTGAGGGAGTTTGCCGGAAGCGATTTTGCGATGGGGATTGCCGCGCGTCGCGTCCTGGGAATCGCGGGAGACAACTTCGTTCGCGTCGTTGTTGTGGTGGGCCTCTTGAGCAGCGTGAATGCGATGGAAATGGCGACTTCCCGGGCGCTCTATGCTATGAGCCGCGACGGCCTTTTCTTTCCGCTGTTTGCGCGCGTGAACGCGGGCGGAATTCCGGCGCCGTCACTGTGGCTTTCCACTGCGGTGGGCCTTTGCTTCGCGATGTTTACCTTCGAGCGGGTGGCGGCGATCCTGGCGTCTTTTTTCGTCGCGGATTATGCGCTGTCGTTCGTGTCGCTCTTCGTCCTGCGCCGCCGCATTCCTGCAAGCGAACGGCACTATAGTGCCTGGGGCTATCCGTGGACGACGGCGATTGCTCTTGTGGCTTCAATTGTGTTTTTGGTGGGAGCGCTGGCGAGCGATCGCGAGAATACTCCGCTGACGTTTATCGTGCTTGCAGCGAGCTACCCCGTATACCGCGCGCTGAAGTGGGCTTCGCGCCGGGCCGCCGCGAGAGCGGCGCTACAGTAGGACAGGCTTCACAGGCTGCGGACAAAGTCCAGTAGCACAGCCACTCTTGGCTGTGTGCTGAATGTAAGTGCTGCAAATTCAGCACAGGCAAGAGTGCCTGTGCTACTAGAACCCGCTCTGAATCGACTTTTTCCGCAGCCTGTAAAGCCTGTCCTACTTTAGGCCCAACTGAGATTCGCGTATCGTTCCATGAGCTTCTTCGTGCCGTGGTCGGAAAAGCGAACAGTGAACTTGCGGTCTTCGCCTTCGCCCTCGACGTTGATGATCGTGCCGTTTCCGTACGTGGCATGGCGCACGCGTTGCCCGATGAGCGGATTTGAACCAGGTTTCCCGGCGCGGTGTGGCGAGGCCGTTCGGGCCCGCGCAGGCGCGGCACCAATCGAGCGAGTGGGAGCAGCCGCACCGCGCATGCGGCGCGTAAATTCTTCCTCGGAGTAGGAGTATTCGGGGTCAGGCTCGTAGCGGCGCGTTTCACCGGCATCGGCGAGCGAGCCTTCGGCGGTCTCAATCAGTTCGCCGGGAATTTCCTGCAAGAAACGCGATGGCATCGAACCGGTAAGGCGCTCGGTGCCATACATCCGGCGGTAGACGGCGCGCGTGAGCGTGAGAGTTTCTTTCGCCCGCGTCATTCCGACGTAACATAGCCGGCGCTCTTCCTCGAGTTCTTCATTATTGTTTTGCGACCTGCTGTGCGGAAAAATGCCTTCTTCCATCCCGGTCAGAAATACGTGATCGAATTCGAGCCCCTTCGCGCTGTGGAGGGTCATCATGGTGATCAGCGCGTCTTCGTCGTAATTATCCGCGTCGCTCACCAGCGCGGCGCGATCCAGAAAATCCGTCAGCGTTTCTCCGCGCTCCGTGCCTTCGGCCATCGCATTGACCAGTTCGGCCAGGTTGTCCGCCCGCGCCGTGTCTTCACTCGAGTCGCGATTCATCAGCATGTCCAGGTAGCCGCTGCGGTTCAGGATCGACTGCAACAAATCCGCGGGCGCGGCCGTGGATACTTCCTGCTGAAGCCCTTCGATCAGCGCGCGGAAATCCTTGAGTGGCGCAATGGCGCGTCCGGAGGCTGACGGGTCCAGCATTTTTTCAATCGCCACCCACAGGGACGTGTCGTCCTCGCGGGCCAGCGCCGAAAGCGCGTCTACTGTCGTTTTCCCGATTCCCCGCGGAGGCGTATTGATCACTCGAAGCAGCGCGATATCATCGTCCGGGAAAATCGCGAGGCGCGCGTAGGCCAAAGCGTCTTTCACTTCGGCGCGCTGGTAGAAGGAAAATCCGCCCAGCATCCGGTATCTCATGCCGCGCGCGCGAAACGCTTCTTCAAACGCGCGCGATTGCGAATTCGTGCGGTAGAGTACTGCCACATGCACGGCCGGATCATCGCCATGAAGAACGCGGATACGGTCGGCGACGTATTCGGCTTCGGCCTTGGAATCGCGCGCTTCAAAAAAAGTGAGATTGACACCTTCCGACCGGGTGCTCTTCAGAGTTTTACCGAGACGCCGTTGATTGTTCGCTACAACCCCGGCCGCGGCATCGAGAATCTTTTGCGTCGAGCGGTAATTCTCCTCGAGCCGCACGACGCGCGCGCCCGCGTAGTCTTCATCAAAGCGCAGAATGTTACCAACGTCCGCGCCGCGCCACCGGTAAATGGATTGGTCTTCGTCACCGACGACGCAAAGATTGCGCGAGTCGCTCACCAGCAGCCGCAGGAGGTCGTACTGCACGCGGTTCGTGTCTTGATACTCGTCCACGTGGATGTAGCGGAAGCGGCTCTGCCATGCCGCGCGCGCTTCCGGAAATTCCTTTAATACCTGCACCGCGCGAAGCAGGAGATCATCGAAGTCAAGCGCCCCGGATTTGCGCAGTATTTTTTCGTAAGCTTCGTACACCTTCGAGGCGGTAATCCCGAGCGCATCGTTGCGTTTGGCCGCATCGCTGGCAACTTGGGCGGGAGTCAGGCCGTGGTTCTTGGCGAAGCTGATGCGCTCGAGCAAGCCGCGCACTTTCTCCCCAGGGTCCTTGATGTTGATCTGTTCGAGGGCGAGCTTGACCACGGCGGCCTGGTCGTCGGCATCGTAAATCTTGAAATCGCGCGGCAGCCCCAGGCGCGACGCTTCGCGGCGCAAGAGCCAGGCGGCAAAAGAATGGAACGTTCCGATCCACGGATCGTCGTAGGCGAGTCCCTTGCGAACCAGAAGGTCGCGAACGCGTTCCTTCATCTGTCCGGCCGCTTTATTTGTGAATGTCACGGCGAGAATCGCGCGGCCGGGAACCCCCTGCTCGATCAAGTGGGCAATGCGGTAGGTAATTGCGCGCGTCTTGCCCGTACCAGCGCCTGCCAGGATCAAGACAGGTCCTTCTATGGCGAGGGCGGCTTCGCGTTGTCCTGGATTTAGCTCGTCAAGGAGTGTCATGTTGGGGAGTGGGCCGGTTCGAGATCAATATTCTACTCGACGCGGACAAGTTCGGCAAATTTCGGGGGGACTTATGGGCTCTGAAAGTTTCAAACTTTTTCAATCACCGCGCCGCGGGAGGCTCCTGGTCGGTGGGAATTCCCACGATGTAACGGTAAAACGCAACGGCGCGGTTGATCGAGGAAGACTCATTTCCTGCGATGAGCCAACTGGCGTGCTTTCCTATGCGTAAAATGCTGTAATACCGCCACACGCCATCGGATTCGCGGTCGAGGAAATAGATCGACTGCATCTCCCCACGGTCAACGACGGTTATGAAGTGATACCGCAATGGGGTGACGTTCTCGATTTCCACTACCAGCCGGTCGGCAGAAGCTTCGGCAAGATGCATTTGATAGACGGCGCTGCCGGAGAGGTTATCTGTCTGCTGAAAGTAGAGTACGTCGCCCTTCTTCATCTCATCGGACGTGAAATCCGTGCGTCGTTGATTCGCCTGCGGGCCGCTCAGCGCGTAGGCGTCCACAATCAGTGTTTGCCATTTTTTGTGAGTGGTTGACCAGTAGCGTACGCCCGCAAATTGCGAAATGGCTCCGATGTGGCGAAGCAAGTCGTCTGTGTCACCCGAATTGTGAAATCGCGCGGCCGTGGTCACCAGCGTCGCAAAGCCTGATGTCGTCCATCCGGTGCATGTGGGCGGCGTCCAATCGCGGCCGAATTCAGACTTACTCCATGATTTCACAGTGGCTGGTTGATCGAGGGCGGGATAGTCGGGGATGGGATTCGCTCCGCACGGGGGGCGCGGACTCGACTGCGCGTTGCCGTTGGCTTGCCAGAGCAGGATTGCCAACAAAATGAACTGGATTCGGCGCCAGGGTCTGATCCGAACTGCGTTCAGGCCTGCCGTGATTCCACCTCGAGGTACTCGAATATTTCTTCCTTTCGGTTCAGATATTCTTCAAAGGCCTGGACTTCCGCGATGGTTTGCTTTCGTAACTCATCGTAGCTCTCGGGAGAGACAGGTGCGTCCGACCGGGCCAGAATGGTACCCAACTTTACCGCTTCGTTTGAAAACGCCGCAAGTGCCTCGGATAATTCGGAAACCAAATCGGCCAGTTCTATATGTGCTGTTTTTAGGATCATCGCGGTTCTCCAATCTGGATCATCTGGCGACGAAAGACTCGCTCAACTCATCCGCGTTGTCTGTTCAATTTGGCACATTACGGGACACTGCGCCAACTTTTTTTCTGCGAGCCGCTGGGCAACGCATTGACTGGGATGAGCGGTTGTGGGAAAGTCGCCGGATGCTTGGCTGGCACACGAGCGTTTACAGGCAAAAAGATGGCGGGGCTTCGCCGGCGACTTTCGATTCGCCTGAAGGTACTCGCCTCGCCGTATGGCAGGCCGGTATCGGCGGGCTGGATTGGATTACCGATCTGGTGAAAGCCAGCCACGCGATCGATCTTGATGGCAACGGCTACCCGGTCCGATTTACCGCGACGGCTGAATACATTCTTCCGGTTATCCTTGGCATGAAAACGGAATCAGAGATCACCTGGGTGGTCGGGGCCGGCGACACTGTGACCGACCAATGGGAAGGCAGGACGGTGGTCGATCGCGCCGCAGCCGAGCAGTGCCCTCCGAACGAGTGGTTAATTGTTGAAGCGTGGGACGAGAGCTAGGATCTAACGCTTTCAGTCAAATTGTTATCGATATGCTCAGCTACCTCTGCGTGGCATTGGCAAGCTTTGGAGACCTCGGAATGATCACTAAGGATTGGTTGTCGAAGGTGCGGCGCGCAGCTTCTCTCGCATTTGTTGTTGCCGTTGCGGGATCCCTTTCGGCTATGGCCCAGGAGCACGCGCCCCAGAAAATACGCGTCCTCTGTTTGAATTGGCCGTTGACGGTGGTGCTCGCGCAATCGAATGGCATTCTCGCCCGGTTCGGGATCGAGGTCGAATTTATGGTGGTCCCTGGCTCGGACGTTTTGCGTAGCAACCTCGCAAGCGGAAAGGGCGACATTGCGTTTCTCGCTCTCGACAACGATGTCGCCATGGCGGATTCGACAGGCGCGGACGCAGTGATCGTGATGGGAGGGGAAAGCTCCCTGAACGAGCTCATCGCGCAACCGGGGATAAAATCCATCGCCGACCTGCGCGGCCGGACGCTCATCGTGGATGCCCCCAACACGGCTTACGCGTTGCAGCTCAAAAAAGTTTTGCTCATGAAGGGATTGCAGGTGGGAAAGGATTATTCCATCAAGCCGATCGGCGCAACGCTACTCCGCTTGCAAGCCATGCGCGAACATGCGGAGTATGCTGCCGGAGTCTTGAATCCGCCGTTTTCAATTCTTGCCAGGCACGATGGGATGATCAGCCTCGGCTCGATGCGAACGCTACTTGGATACGATATGGATCGTGGCACGTTTGTGATGCGAGGCTGGGCGCGCGAACACGGGGACCTGCTGACGCGGTATCTCGCGGCATATGTGGAAGGGCAGCGTGAGTTACTCGCTCCCTCAAACAAGCAACAGGTAATTTCGTTGGTGATGAAGGAACTCAATCTTTCCGAGCCCCTGGCAACCGAGTGGTACACAACGGTGATACAAAGTGACGGCTACGCGCCGGATGCGCGATTTGATTTGGAGGCCTTCAAGAAAGCCCTGATTCTGCGAGCCGAAGTCGAGCCCGGAAACGGCGGCAAAACACAGGCAGCGGAAAAATATTACGATCTCTCATACTATCAAGCGGCGCTGGCGAAGATCAAATAACTGCTTCGCACCATGTCGCAGCTACTCGGCGGCATTCGCTGCCAGCCCTGCTACCACCGCGATGTTCTGCATCAACTCCGGCGGAAAGCCATGTCGCTTCTGCAGGTATTCTGCGGAGTTGTAGGAAATCCAGACTTTGCCTTGGCCGTCTTCCCACACGAGAATCTTGAGCGGGAGGTCAATGGCGCTGCTCGGCGCCGCGAGCATCAGGGGAGTTCCTGCTTTCGGATTGCCAAAGATCAACAGTTTGGTGGGGCGCATCTGCAATCCGGCTTTTGCCGCCTCTCCGCTGTGATCGATCAGCGCAAACAGCGCGACGCTCTTTGCCACCAAAATTCCTTTGAGCTTCTCGACTGTTTCATCCACGGAGCGATTGCTGGGTATTTCCACGATTCCGTTATTTTCACTCGCTGTCATATGGATCGCCTCCCGATATGAATTTTACGAACCAACGGTAACTCGAATCGAAACCAGATAGATCACCATGGCCAGTCCGACCGCAGCAAGAAAAAGAGCGATCGCGACCGCCTGGGTTAAATGGTGGGAATGGGCCGTTTCACCTCGATCCAGTTCCCGGACCAATCGGGCGTAGTGCAATCCGGCAAACACATTCACGATGACCCCAACCGCAATGAGCGCTGTGCCGAACCAGAGCGACAGCCCGTATGACTGGGACGAGGGAGCATGCTGGATGGCCTGAAATTCCTGGAGGAAAAGTCCGAAACGCGCCACGACGAATCCGAATCCCATCAAGGCGAGGCCCGTGCGAATCCATGCGAGCAGGGTTCGTTCGGCGGCGAGATAATCGCTCAGCCCGGCTCCCGGTATCGTTTCTCTTGGCGCATCCATTGTGTTCTCCCACTGCGGAATTTGATTCTAATGCCCTGGAGTTTCAGGGCAGGTTGAGCGAATCGCTCACGCTGACTTCGCCAGCGTGCAGCCTGTTCACAGTCAGGTCCTCAATCTCCAAAGATTTGAATTTGGCGTGGTCGATCACGACACGCCGGACGGCCAGCCGACGGATTGTAAGCGCGCCGATCGCGAACGCGCCCACTGCGACCGCTCCGATTGCAGTGGCGATCATTGCCACGCCGCGGAAGCCCAGATTCTTTGATCTATCGACATTCTTGGTCATTTGAGATTCTCCTGAATGGAAAATGATTAGCCGTGATTTGCGAGGTCATACGGTGTTCCTCGGCGTTCTTCAGAGCGGAATCATAAATTAGCACATCAGGCCCGCAAGTTAGACACGGAAAATTAAAGCGAACAACCAGAAGAAATTCCGCAAATCACGGGGATTGGGGATTTCGCCTATTTCGCACGCGCGACGCCGAGGTCAATTTCGAAAAAGAAGAGCGCCGCTTTGCTTCCCATGAATGCGAGATCCGGGATGTAAAGGTGCGTGTGCCGAATCGCGTCGAAGTCATGATTCAGATCGAAGAAGAGGAATCCATGAGTGGTCGCATGTGGGGGCAGAATGTCAGTTCCGAGCGCCACGGAACGTATCGTCGTGACCATCTCTGTCCAGTCCTTGCCTTTGCCGGAACCTGATCCGCCGGTGGGAAACGGCAGACGCCGCTTGACCGTCGGATTGGAAGCCGTCTTTAGGAGCGTGCGGTCGGCAACGTCCTCGGGAGAAAGTGGGCCCAGTCGCTGGCGATCTTCATCCGGATTGGAAACCACGAGTTCGATCGTGTCGGGATTCAATCGAATTGGCATATCATTATCGTTTCGGAAATAAACATCAATCGCGATTAGGCCCGCTTCGTACGGTGACTTCTTGCCAAAATTATTTTTATAGCGGTCAGCGGAAACATACGGGTCGGCTACGATCAGCAGATTCTGGTGCGCGTCCCGGGCGGGCAGGGTTAGCGGATCGGTCTGCGTGCTCTGCGCAAACGCGGCGAGCGGCAGGAGCAGAATGGCGGTCAGTGTTCGGCAGCCCATGATGTGTTTCGCGATGATGCCGGTCTCCGGCGGAAAGCCCTCACAATAGGTATTCCAGGAATCCCGCAGCACCTATAATATCCGTTTTGCCGATCTGAGGGCGATGGTTCTGCATTTCCCTGGTTGATTCGCCTCGAATCAGGACCGGGCATCCGGCTGCCTGCTTAAAATCAGGCGTCCGCAAAAGGGTTTGATCGCGTGTACGCACTCTTCAGTTTGCTGACGGCGGTGGGCATCCTTCTGCTTTCGCCCTATTTCCTCGTCCGCGGACTGGTTCACGGCAAATATCTCGACAACATCCCGGAACGTCTTGGATGGAGGTTTCCTCCGAAGCTACGCGCGATCGCCGCCGGCGGGGAGAAAGAACGATCCATCTGGATCCACGCGGTTTCCGTGGGAGAACTGTTAGCCGTCGTGCCCCTCGCGAAACAGCTCAAGCAGCGCTACCCGGAGCGGCGGCTGGTGGTCTCCACCACGACGGCCACGGGGCAGAAGCTCGCGCTCGAGCGATTTGATTTTGCCGATGCTGTCTTCTATTTTCCGCTGGACTGGAAAGGGCCGGTACGCCGCGCGCTCGCCGCGACTCATGCTGTGATCGTCATTATTGTGGAGACGGAAATCTGGCCTAATTTCCTGCGTGAATGCCGTCGCGCGGAAGTCCCAGTCGTCTTCGTCAACGGCAGGCTGTCTGAGCGGTCGTTCCGCGGATACAGGCGGGCATTTTCCTGGTCCGCGGGCCTGCTGCGCGGGTTCGTGAAACGCGCTCTCGATGACGCCACGCTATTTCTGATGCAAAGCGAACAGGATGCAGCTCGCCTGCTCGTGCTGGGCGCGCCGGAGCAGCGAGTCCTGGTCACGGGCAACCTCAAGTACGATTTCGCCGAACCTCCGGAGAGCCCTTTGTTGAACTGGCTTGCGCAAGAATTTGCGAGGAACCACCTCGGCCCTGTGGTAATCGCCGGAAGCGTCGGCGCGAACGAAGAAACTTTAGTCTTGCAGGCCTTCTCGGATGTCGAACGCGAATTTCCGGGCGCGCAATTAATCCTCGCTCCCCGCAAGCCCGAACAATTCGACAACGCGGCGGAAATTGTTGCGCGCTCGGGGCATAAATTGCTGCGCCGCCGCGAGATCACGCTGAACGGGGCAGGGAACGTCGCCATGGCGGATTCCGGAACAGTAATTCTGCTCGATAGTCTCGGCGAACTCGCAGGACTCTATTGCCTCGCCGATGCCGTATATGTCGGCGGATCGCTGGTTCCCGTTGGCGGGCACAATATTCTTGAGCCAGCCGCTTTCGGAAAGGCGCCTGTCTATGGCCCTTCGATGGAAAATTTCCGCGAGATGGCGGAGAACTTCGTGGCAGCCGACGCGGGAATTCAGGTCAGCAGCGCCGAAGGCCTGGGCGCCGCATGGTGCGGCTTGCTCAGGGAACCGCAGCGCGCCGCGCGCATGGGAGCGGCGGCACGCAAACTGGTAGAGCAGAATCGAGGCGCGACGAGTCGTGTACTGGAGCACATCGCGCAAGTCATCGATTCTTGGCGGGGACGAACGTGAAGCGCTCGACGGGATGGCGAAGAGTTTTTTGGCCTTTGTCGGCCGTCTATTCCCTGGTTTCTCGCCTGCGCGTCTGGTGCTATACCCGCGGAATTTTCAAAACACGTCGTTTGCCCGGAACAGTCATCAGCGTCGGAAACCTGACGGTTGGCGGCACAGGGAAAACTCCCATGGTGCTGTGGATTGCCGAGCGCCTTGCCCGGGAAGGGAAGAAAGCTGCAATCTTAACTCGCGGCTATCGCGGGACAGCCGATGCGAGCACGCAAGGATTGCCGCAAAGTGATGAAGTCGCGCTTCTCCGGGAGCGGCTTTCCGGAACAGTTCAAATCGGAGTGGGCGCCGATCGATACAAGAACGGAGAGGCCCTTGCGCGGCACGAGGTCGACTGGTTCGTCCTGGATGACGGTTTCCAGCACATCAAGCTGGCACGCGACACCGACATCGTTTTGGTGGACGCGACCGATCCGTTTGGCGGCGGCATGGTTCTGCCCGCGGGCCGACTCCGCGAACCGGTGTCCGCGCTGCGGCGCGCCGATGTCGTGGTGATTACTCGAAGCGTGCAGGCGCCCTCGCCGGCTGTCGAGGCGATCATCCGGCGCCACACGCAGAGTCCGATTTTTTACGCGACAACGCAAATTGAGAGTGTCCTTCGCGTGCCGCAACTGGCGGTGGAATTGCCTCTTCAGGATTGGACCCGCGCCCGGTTCATGGTCTTCAGCGGTATTGGAAATCCCTCCGCATTCCTCGACGATTTGCGCAAGTGGGGCTTTCAGGTTGCTGGAGACCGGACGTTCGCCGATCATCACGTCTATTCGGAACGCGAAATCGCCGAGTTGGAATCGGCCGCGGCAACTTGCGGCGCCGACGCGTTGCTCTGCACGGAAAAGGATGTGTGGAACCTTCGTCACGTTCCATTGACCGGGATGCCGGTATATTGCTGCCGCATATCGTTGCAATTGCCCGAAGAATTTCCGGTCGCTCTCGGACAAGCCATCGAGCGGCGCAAAGCTGGGGCGGCGCGATGAAAATTCTCGTGCGCGTGCCAAACTGGGTCGGCGACGCCGTGATGTCCATCCCGGCGCTCGAAGCCATCCGTAATTCCCGCGCGGGAGCCGAAATTTTGATATTGGCCCGCCCGGTTGTCGCGGCCCTGCTTTCCGGACAGCCCTTCGTGGATCGAATTTTGGAATACGACTATCGCGGAAAGCATCACGGCTGGCTGGGCCGCGAAAGGCTGATTCGCCAGTTGCGCGGGGAAAAATTCCACTGCGCCGTGCTCTTTCAAAACGCCTTCGAGGCGGCGTGGCTGGCGTGGCGCGCCGGAATTCCCCAGCGCATCGGGTATGCGCGTGACGCGCGCGGAGTCTTGTTCACAACCGCCGTTCGCGTGCCGCAGCCGGGAGAAATTCCTCCTCACGAATCTCACTATTACCTGGAATTGCTGCGCCGCATAGGGTGGATCGAGTCTCGCGGAGAAGTCCGGCCCATCCGGCTGCAAATTCCGGAAACCGCTCGCGAGTCCGCTGAAATAGCGCTGCGCCGCGCGGGAGCGCGCGATGCCGCCTGGCGTTGCGCGATCGCGCCGGGAGCTTCCTATGGTGCGGCAAAGTGCTGGCCCCCGGAACGATTCGCTTCACTGGCCGATCGCCTGATTTCGGAATGTGGCGCCGATGTGATATTTTTTGGCACGCTGGAAGAAAGACAAATCATCGCGCGAATTTGCGGGAAGATGAAATCGCGCGCGATCTCCGTGGCCGGGGAAACGTTCATGGGAGATCTCCCGGCGTTTTTTTCCGCCTGTTCGATGTTTATCGGAAACGATTCGGGAGCCATGCACGTGGCCGCGGCGGCCGGAATCCCGGTGGTTGGAATTTTTGGATCTACAGATCCGGAGGGTACTGCGCCTGTGACGCAACAATTCAGTTTGATTCGTGAACCTGTTTCCTGCAGCCCGTGCTTTTTGCGGCGATGTCCGGTGGACCACCGCTGCATGACGCGGATTTCGGTGGATTCCGTTTTCTCAGCGGCCCGGGCCATCCGGAACGCGGCGGGAAACCCTCAGCCGGGGAGCAGGCAGAATGTCTGAGTCCCAGCTCCGGCGAAAAGCAGTGTTTTTGGATCGCGATGGCACGATCTGCGAGGAAATGGGATACGTCAACCACGTGGAACGCCTTCAGACTTTTCCCTATGCCGCCGCGGCGATCCGACAGCTCAACCAGCGTGAGATTCCCGTGATCGTGGTGACCAACCAATCGGGAATTGCGAGAAATATATTTCCCGAATCGCTCGTCCAGCAGGTTCACAAGAAAATGATTTTGGTTCTCGCCGCCGGTGGAGCGTGGATTGACGGCATTTACTTTTGCCCGCACATGAAAGCCGACGATTGCGATTGCTGCAAGCCGAAAACCGGATTGCTGGACCGCGCGGCTAGCGAACACATGCTCGACCTTGCTTCCTCCTGGGTGGTGGGTGACCGCTATGCCGATGTCGAGATGGCTCATGCAGCAGGGGGCCGCGGCATCCTCGTGATGACCGGGTATGGCCGGGGAGAATATGAACTTCATCATGATCAATGGGCCCGGCAACCTGACGCCCTCGCGGACACTCTAACGGAGGCGGTGCGCCGCATTCTCAATGATTGATGGCGGGGAACGTGGCGAAGGGCATGACGGAGAAAGATACCTGGTGGTTCGTCTGACGGCACTGGGCGACATCCTGCATACCGTTCCTGCCGTTGCCGCCTTGCGCGCCGCGCACCGGACCGCCCGCATCGACTGGGTCGTTGAACGTAAATGGGCGCCGGTGCTTGAGGGGAGTCCCGCTCTCAATGAAGTGATTCTGTTTAACCGGAGGTCGGCGATGGGCGCGGTGGACTGCGTGCGGCGGCTGCACCAGAACCACTACACATGCGCGATTGATTTTCAGGGCTTGTACAAATCTTCCTTACTCGCGATGCTTTCCGGCGCGCCGCGCCGAATCGGGTTCGACCGGGCCTGGGCGCGCGAAGGGGCGGCCGCGTTGCTTTATACCGAGCGCGTGACTCCTGTCGGGCCGCACGTCACCGAATTGAATTACTCGCTCGCACAGCAGGCTGGAGCGTCGCGCCCTGCCGTGCCCGAGTATCCGCTGCGTGTGCCCGCCGGAGGCGCCGCGTCGGTGAGAGCGCGACTGGGTGAGCTGGGGATCACAAGCTATGTCGTCGTCGCGCCGGGTGGAAGCTGGCGCGCGAAATGCTGGCCGTCCGAAAAATTTGGGGAGTTCTGCCGCGAATTGGAACAGAAAAACAATATGCGCATCGTGATCGTCCACGGTCCCGGCGAAGAATCGCTTGCGGAGCAGGTGCGCGCCTCCGCGGCTCCCGCAAGCCCCGTCGTAACGCGCACGACAATTGAAGAACTGATGGGACTACTCGCGCATGCGCGATGCGTGGTGGCTGTCGATTCCGGCCCGCTCCACCTGGCTGCGGCGCTGGGAACGAAAGTGGTGGGCCTGTACGGTCCCACCGATCCGGCTCGCAACGGTCCCTTCGTCCCCGGCGCGAAGGTTCTGAGCGAGGCGCGGCCTGAAGAGATCAGTTATAAGCGGAGGACGGCGTACTCACCCGCAATGCTCCGGATCAGCGTTGCGCAGGTTCTTGACGCGACGATTTCGTGCCTGCAGGCCTCCGCTTGAACGCGAAGATAAATTTCTGGATTCGCTGGCGCGTCCGCGTGGGATATCCCGTCGGGATCGCGGCGTTTTGGTTTGCGCGCCCACAACGGATATGGCTCATTTGCGGCGTGGGTGTTGCGCTTTTGGGTTTGCTTCTGCGCGGATATGCCGCAGGGTACCTTCGCAAGCACCAGAAACTCGCGACGTCGGGACCCTACGCGTTCACGCGGAATCCCCTTTATCTCGGCAGTATTTTTCTCGCCGCCGGTTTTTCCGTGGCAAGCCATTCGTGGATTTCAACGTCTCTGCTGGCGGTATATCTGGGAGCGTTTTATCCGGTGGTGATCCGGCGAGAACAGACGGAACTCGCATCGCTTTACGGTGACGCATTTATTCAATACGCCTCGCGCGTCCCGGCATTCTGGCCGCGCCTTTCTCCCGCAACGCCCTCCACGGAACAGTTTTCCTGGGCGCTGTACCGCAAAAATCGGGAATATGAAGCAGACATCGGACTGGCTGTCGCGATTGCGATTCTGGTGGCCATTATGGTCTGGCGGCGATGAAAGTGGGATGCGGCGACGGATTTGGATGTAGGAAAGTACTCACACTTATGCTCTTTCCGCTGGTCGTAGCTGTGATGGCGCCGTCGAGGTCTGTGCGATAAACGCGCACTCCCGATGCTTCAAGGCGATCAACGACCTCGGGAGACGGTTGGCCGAAGCTGTTGTTCCTGCCCACCGAAATCGCGGCGAAGGCCGGATGCGCCGCGGATAGAAACGGCTCGTTCGTGGAAGTTTTGCTGCCGTGGTGGGCGACCTTCAAAAAATCGACGCTCACATCCTGATTTTCCGCCAGGATTTTTCGCTCCGACGGCCGCTCGATATCTCCCGTTAGCAACAGCGATTGCGAACCATCCGTGATGCGCATGACCAGTGAATCGTCGTTCTCGGCGGACTTGCCTTCGTCGAGGTTGTCAGGCCACAAAATGTTTCCAGAGACTCCGTCGAAGTTGAATGATTCGCCCTGCTTTCTGTGCAGGATGCGCACCCCGCGTTCGCGCGCCACCGCCAGAACGTGCCGGTACGCTTCACTTTGAATGTCGCGTCCGACCCACAATTCACCGACGCGAAAATTTTCCAGGACCGCGGGCAGGCCCCCGAGATGATCTTCGTGGGCATGCGTCAGGGCGATCACATCAATCCGTTTGATCCCGCGTGACCAGAGATAGGGCGAAACGACTTCTTCGCCGATATCAATCCCCGAACGCATCCCGCCCGAATGGAAACTTCCGATTTCTCCCCCTGCGTCCACCAGCATCGTGTGCCCATCGGGAAAAACGAGGAACAGACTGTCTCCCTGCCCAACATCGAGGACTGTCAGTTCGAGATTTTTGCCGGCTATTTGCGGCGCGAATGGAAATGTCGCGATCAGCACCGCTGCGGCAAAAAGTCCACCCGTCGCAATCCATCGCCACCAGCCGCCGAGGCGGCTGCGAATCACAACCGAGAGCGCTATGGCGAGCGCGGCGAATAGCGCGATCAGGGCGAGTGGCGGCTCCGGAATCCTGTAGCTCGCTCCGTGCCACTGAGCGAACCATCGCACAGACGCGTCGAGCAGCGCCAGAATCAATCCCAGTAGTTTTGCAAGAAATCCCGCCAGCGTGTGGGAGAAGAGTGAAGCCGCGAGCATGAAAAACCCGATCGGGACTGCCAGTCCCGTCAACAAGACCGCGGGGACATTTGCGAAGGGGCCGGCGAGTGTGACCCGGTGGAAGTAATACGCCATCGACGGAAGCATTCCCAATTGCAAAATTGCCGAGAGAATTATCAGCTCCCACAAATAAAGCCCCGTGCGAATCGGGCCGGTCAGGAGGCTCGATCCATGCGCCGCGGCAAACCGAGGAAGGCGCGCGGAAAGCCAAGCTGCCGCGGCGCGCATTTCGATCCGAAACTGAATCACTCGAGGCGCGTGGAGGACGTCACGGCCAATGTCAGTCAAGTGGGAGAGCCCGCGTATGTAAGGCTGGGACGAGTTTGCGATCCACGGAACGGCGAGCGCGCCAATGGTCGCTACGGCTGAAAATGACAACAGGAAACTCGCGTCGGTGATTTCCGATGGGCGGGCGACCAGTATTCCAAGCGCAGCGAGCGCGGCGATGTTGAGCAAGTCCATGCGCCGGAATAGCAGCCGCGCGCACAAATAAAGGGCCGCCATAAGGACGGCGCGAACAATGGGCGGGCGGTCTTCCACGATTCCAGCGTATGCGGCAAGCGCGGAGAGCGTGAGCAGCGTCCGCATAAGCAGCGAGAGGCGCAGGCGGCGACCTGCCCAAATAAAAAATGCAGTCAGCACGCCAACGTGAAGCCCCGCCAACACGAGGACGTGATACACGCCCGTCGTCTGATACTCGACGACGCGGTCGTGCTCCACAAAACTGCGATCTCCCAGCAGCATCGCGCGAGCCAGCGAGGCCTCGTCCGGGGCGGAAGCAAACAGGCCGTCAATTGAATTGAGGAGGTGTCCTCTCGCTCGTGCAAGTCGATCGGAAATCGATAAAGATGACCCGGGTTCCACGGTCATGAGCTGCTCGCTGCGCAGCGAACCCTGAAGCTTGACGTCCTGGCGCGCGAGGTAGGTCCGGTAATCAAAACTGCCCGGATCGCAAAAATTGCGGACCGGGACGACACGCGCGAGACATTCGACCCCGTCGCCGGCGCGGGCCTGCGGCAGAGCAGCGGATTTCGATTCGCCCCGGTAGGAAGTCAGCCGCAAGCCGCCGGTGACGGGCATTACTCCTGCTGCGGATTCGACGCGATCGAGCGCGATCTCGTAACGCGTGCCCCAGGGCAATTTTAGTGGATCGCTGCGCAAACGCCCGTGCCACCGTAATGTGGCGGACGCGTCCAGTTTCCCCGATTCCATCAGGATGCTGGCGAGATTTTCGGGGACAGACACCCGCTCAAGATTCGCCGCCGCCGCGCCCAGGAAAATCCAGGCGCCCGCTCCAACGATCGCGGCAGCAAGAATCCATTGCCGATGAATCAGAATGAATGCGCACATGAGGAAGGCAATCGTTACAAGGATCAAAGTGCGAGGAGTAAAGTGCAAATAGGAAGCGAGCCCGCCGGAGAGGAGAATCCCTCCCGCAAAACACGCAACTGGGAAGAGTGAAGGTAGTTTCATGTGCGCCGTTTCAGCCGCACCAACACCTCCATATGATATGTTTGTGGGAAAATGTCAAATAGATTAATGTCATGAATCGTGAATGCCCCGGGATTCTCGTCTGTGCCCACCAGGATCGCCAGATCGCGCGCCAGGGTCGCGGGGTCGCAAGAGAGATAATGAATCCGTGATGGCGCGAGTTTCTTGAGGCGCGCGAGCGCTTCCGGCTCGACGCCCGCTCGTGGGGGATCGAGCACGACGAGGTCCGGCTTTTCGTTCCAGTGCGAAAGAAACGCCTCCGCCGTTGCATGCCTGCGTGCGGGAGACGCACCGCCCGCGCCCTGCAGGTTGACTTCGAGGTCGGATGCGGCGGCAAGATTTGATTCCACGCCAATCACACGATCGAATTGCCCGGCAAGGGCGACGGTAAACAGGCCGACCCCCGCAAAGAGGTCCAGCGCCAGTCGTCCGCGCGCCGCCCCAACCACCGCTTCCATCATCGCCTCGATCAGAAACCGGTTGACCTGAAAGAAGGAAAGATGTCCGACGCGAAAGGCAATGCCGCGAGCCGAGTACGTCAAATACCCCGGCCCGAATAGTTCAAATTTATCGGCATGGCGGTCCTGAATCAGGATGGACTCGGCATTCTGCAAGGACTCGCGCAGCGTATCGGAAATGGATTCCGCCGAATCGGTCAGCCTCTCGGCGGAGAGATTCAGGAGAATCTTTTCATCAGCGGAGTCCACAAAGGCTTCGATCTCATCAATCGCCGATAAAACTTTCGTTTGAGTGATGAGGCCGCGCAGCCTCGCCATTGTTTCCGAGAGGCGCGGCGACAGCACCGAGCATTCATCCACTGCGCAGAGTTTGGTGCTGCCCGCCTCGAAGTAGCCGATCCCCTGCGCGTCGGGTGGGGCATCCCGCTTGCCTCGCAATTTCCATTGCGCGCGATTCCGATATTCGAATGGCGGGGAAGCATGTGTCACGATGGGACCGGCCCACTGAATGCGTCCGATGCGCCCCAGAGTCTCGCGAAGAATTTGCTCTTTATAGCGGATTTGCGCTTCGTACGGCATGTGCTGGTACTGGCAGCCTCCGCAGCGTCCGAAGTACGGGCAGGGAGCCGCCACGCGCTCAGGAGAGGCCTCCAGGACCTGGTCCAGACGTCCGCGCACGAATTTTTTCTTTCGCGCGGCGGATTCGATTCGAACCAGTTCGCCGGGCAGGACCAGCGGCACAAACACCGTCTGGCCGTCGTGGTGCGCCAGACCGTCACCGCCATACACAAGTTTTTCGATTCGAACTTCCATTCAGGAGTCGCTTTCCAATGCGGGAGGTGCGAGTTTCGGCCGGGGCTTACGTCAGGTAGAACAGGCTCAGGCGAGGTAGATTATAACGCTCCCAGAGACGTTTCTGTATGTATTGCTGTTCGAGCTGCGAAATCTGGGCCGCCGACATTTTTCGCCGGTAAGGCGCAAGCTGGCGGTCCATTTCGCGCCGCACATCCACGAGGAAGTCGTCGGGAGCGCTCGCCTTCAGCGCTGCCGTGAGTTTTTCTTCCGTAACGGTGAAGCGGCGTTCCAGGTCTTCGAGGTCCAGCGTGCCGGGTGCGTCGATCAACAGCAACAGCTCGGTAATCCGAACGCGCGCAGCTTCGAGCGGCGCCGCGAGCGATGGCTCAGTCGTCGGGGCGACAGCTGCATTCGCAATCTGCTCGGCGTTTCGAGCCATGAACGCCTTCAAACGTTCGAGCGAGAAAGTTTCCTCAACTTCTTTTGTCTGGGGGACGGCCGGTCCGGTGCCCGCAGCGGTTTCTTTCTCTTCCTCCGCAGCTTCGAGGACAGCGTCCACGCAATAGGCCAGGCTTTTCAGTTGCCGGCCTCCGGCGGCGCGCCGCGATCGCGAGTAACTTTCAAACGCCCGGTCGATACCCTTCAACACGGCGGGCAGGGGAATGCCGGCCTTCTGCCAGGTCTCGACAATGGCCCAATCGAGAGGAGAGACCAGCAGGCGGGCCCCGCGTTTCTTCCAGAAATATTCCTCGATCTCGGTAAAATAATTGAAGTAGTTGAACGAGGTCATCGCTTCGGCGGGTTTCAAGGCTGGCGCTTTCGGCCTTCTGACGCGGTAATGGGAGTCACCGCTTTTTCCGGTCCGCCCGGGTGGGGACGCTTGGCCGCCTGATTTCGTTCCCATACGATGCGAAGGCCTTCAAGGGTCAGGTGCTCGTCGATGATGCGAATGTACTTCGATTCACGCGCAATCAGCCGCGCCTGACCTCCCGTTGCGACGATGCGCGTGTCTTCGCCCAGGACAGCTTTGATGCGTGTAATGATGCCATCCACCATATCGGTGTAACCGTAGTAAAGCCCTGACTGGAGCGATTGGATCGTGTTCGTGCCGATAATTTTCCCGGGGTCCTTGATTTCCACGCGGAACAGCCGCGCCGCGCGCGAAAAAAGCGCCTCCGCCGAGATGCCCATACCAGGAGCGAGAACGCCACCGATAAATTCTCCCCGTTCGGAGATGACGTCGAAATTAATTGCGGTCCCAAAATCCACGACGACGCACGGGCCTCCATACTTCGAAAATGCGGCTACGCTGTTGGCGATCCGGTCCGCGCCCACTTCCTGCGGATTGTCCACGATGACTGCCATTCCAGTCTTTACGCCGGGTTCGATGAAAAGCGCCTTGACATGAAAATATCGCTCGGACATCTCTTCGAGTGTCGAGTTCAGTTGCGGCACCACGGAACTGATAATCACGCCGCTCACTGATGCCGGGTCGATCCCGGCAAGCGTAAAAAGCTCGCGCGTCAAAATTCCGTATTCGTCCACGGTCTGATCGCGCGCGGTGGTGAGCCGCCAGTGCGCGACGAGCTCCTCGCCGCGAAAAAATCCCAGCACCGTGTTTGTGTTCCCGACGTCGAGCGTCAGCAGCATCAATCCGCCTCGCTAAGGGTTCCGGCAATCACCGGCAAAGTGCGTCCATCATCGCGCCGCACGCGCAGCAGGCCTCCCGGCTCGAGGCCATCGGTTGTACCCGTGTATGTGCCCGTCGTGGTCACGATGCGCACGCGCTTCCCGCGCGCGTAGCTGGACACTTCGCTGAAGCGCGCCACGATCGATTCGGGCCCTTCGCTCAAGAAGTGATTGTAGTAGGAGTCCAGGTGCCGCAGCAACCGCGCGACGATTTCAACGCGGGAATGCGCGCGCCCCGTTTCGATGCGAAGCGAAGTGGCAATGTCTGACAATTCTTCCGGGATCCGCTCATGGTTCACGTTAATTCCGATTCCTACGGCGACGAAATGAATCTGGTCCTGCTCGGCGTTCATTTCTGTCAGGATGCCGCAAAATTTTTTGCGTCCAAAAAGGAGATCATTCGGCCAGCGCAGATCGGGTGTGATGCCGGTCTGCTCGACGATTGCGTCACGGACGGCCAGTCCGGCGACCAGCGTGATCAACGGCGCGTGCTGCGGAGAAATGGGCGGGCGCAGGAGTGCGGTCATGTAGATGCCGTTTGTTTTTTCCGAATGCCAGGTATGACCCGCGCGGCCGCGGCCGGCGGTTTGTTCCTCCGCGATTACGAGGGTGCCGTGCGGCTCTCCCTGTTCGCCCAGTTGCATGGCGACAGCATTGGTCGAATCAATCTTGAAAAAATGGTGGATGCGTTTTCCGAATGGCCCTGGCGGAAGGCGCTTACGAAGGATTTTCGGCGCGAGAATGTCCGGAACCCTCTCGATCTGGTAGCCGCTGCGCGGATGCCCCTTGACGCGAACGCCCAGGGCGCGCAGCTTTTCAATCCAGCGCCACACGGTCGAACGCGTAACGCCAATCTCGCGGGCAATTTTCGGCCCGCTGATGACGATCATCGCATTGTCGGAGAGCAGCGCGAGAAGCGCGTCAATCCGGCGATCGGTCGAGCCCGGGAGCGTTGTTTGCTTCATGATGGTTCTGGAAAACTTTCAGGTACTGCCCACGGTCGGAATTTGCACGTCACGCCCCTGTTTCAGGGACCAACAACTCTATGTACCTCAGATGCCGAACGTTTTTGTAGCGCCCGCCTTCAGGCGGGCCCTCTAGATTCAAGTACATGCTCGCCTAAAGGCGAGCGCTACAGTGCCGCGCCAGGAGTCTTGTCGAGCTGCGCGAGCCGCTCCCCCAATTTTCCGAACTCAGCCTGACGTTCGGCGAGCGTTGTTTCGAGGCCCTTCACGATATGTTCCGGCGCGCGGCTGCGAAATGTCTCGTCTTCCAGGCGTTGCTGCTTCGATGCGATATCTTTCGTGAGCCGTTCAAGCTCCTTGCGCAAGCGGGCAATTTCCGCGCGCACGTCGAAGGCGGCATCATAGGCGATGAATAATTCAAAATCCTTCGTGGACCTGATATTTCCCTTTGCTGAGTCAAAGGGCGGCGTCGCAAGCGAAAGGGAAGTGAGGCTTGCAAGGCGAAGGATCGTATCCATGCTGTTTTCCACGGTGGCTCGGACAGGCTGCGATAACGGCGCAAGCTGCGCGGCGATTTTCGCCTTGGTGTCAATTTTCATTTCGGATCGAATATTGCGTGCCAAAGTGATGATTTCCTGCACCAGAGAAATCTGGTCTTCGGCTTCCGCATCTATCAGTTCCGCATGCGGATCGGGAAAACGATCGAGCGCAATCGAGCGCGCCCCGGCACGCTGCGGTAATTGATGCCACAATTCCTCCGTCAGAAACGGCATGAAGGGATGAAGCAGCCTTAGGGCAGTTTCAAAAGCCGCGAACAGATTTTTCCACGTGGCTGTCGTCTTGGCGCGGTCGGCGGAAAGCAATTCGGGTTTCACCCATTCGATGTACCAGTCGCAAAAATCACCCCAGAAGAAGTGGTACACGACGTGCGCCGCTTCGTGAAAACGAAAATGTTCGAGTGCGTCGTTGACCTGCGCGGTGGCGCGGGCAAGACGCGAGAAAATCCACCGGTCGACCAGCGCGACCTGTCCATTCGCCGCATACGGCGCGCCGGCGCGGACGTCGGGAGACGCGAGGGCTTCGAGCGTTTCGCCGCCAGCCGCTTCATACTTGTCGAGATTCATGAAAACAAATCGCGCCGCGTTCCAGATTTTATTCGCGAACGCCCGGTAGCTCAGAATGCGGTCTTCCGTCAGGACGATGTCAGTCCCCGGCGCAGCCATAATCGCCAGCGTGAAGCGCATCGCATCAGTTCCATATTTCTCGTTCATCTCCACGGGATCGATTCCGGTACCCTTCGATTTGGACATCTTCTGGCCTTCGGCATTGCGGACGATCGAGTGCATCCACACCTGCCGGAAGGGAACCTGGCCCGTGAATTTCAGCCCAATCATGATCATGCGCGCGACCCAGAAGAAAAGAATGTCGTACGCGGTAACCAGCAAACTGGTCGGATAGTATTTCCGGTAGTCCGGCGTGTCGTCGGGCCATCCCATCGTCGAAAAGGGCCATAGCGCCGAGCTGAACCACGTCTCGAGAACGTCCGGGTCCTGGATCAATTTTGTCGATCCGCACTTCGAGCACTTTTCGGGAGCCTCGCGAGCGACGATGATTTCCTTACAGCCGCCGCAGTGCCACGCGGGAATCCGGTGACCCCACCACAATTGCCGCGAAATGCACCAATCGCGGATGTTGCGCATCCACTCGAAATATTCGGTGCGCCGGTTGTCGGGCATGAGTTCCACATCGCCGCGTTCAACGGCGGCAATGGCGGGCTCAGCCAGCGGCTTCATTTTTACGAACCACTGCGTCGAGGCGCGCGGCTCGATGATGGTGCCGCAACGGTCGCACGTTCCGACGGCGTGCGTGTGATCGGTAATTTTCACCAGAAAGCCGCCAGCTTCAAGGTCCGCGACGACCTGCTTGCGGGCTTCAAAGCGGTCGAGGCTTGCATATTTTCCAGCTGCGGCGCTCATCCTGGCGTCATCGGTCATTACGTCAATTTCGGGCTGGTTGTGGCGGCGGCCGATTTCGAAGTCATTGGGATCGTGCGCTGGCGTAACTTTCACCGCGCCCGTTCCAAAGTCGCGGTCGACAACGAAATCGTCCACGATGGGAATTTCACGATTCATCAGCGGCAGCAAAACCATCTTGCCAATCAGGTGCTGGTACCGCGGATCACCGGGATGAACGGCGACTGCCGTATCGCCCAACATGGTTTCAGGGCGCGTCGTTGCCACCACGACGGACTCCTTCGACCCGACGATCGGATAGCGAATGTGCCAGAGATGACCCTGGCGCTCTTCGTGGACCGTTTCGAGGTCGCTGATGGCCGTGCGGCACTGCGGACACCAGTTCACGATGTAGTGTCCGCGATAAATCAGGCCATCCTCGTAGAGGCGGACAAAAACTTCAGTGACTGCGCGCGACAATTCCGGCGAAAGCGTGAATCGCTCGCGGGTCCAGTCGCAGCTTTCGCCCAGCTGCAGCATTTGGCGCGTAATCGTCCCGCCGGATTCTTCTTTCCACTCCCAGACTTTTCGCAAGAACCCTTCGCGGCCCAGATCGCGGTAGTTGATGCCTTGCGCGGCAAGCTGCCGCACGACGACGCGCTGCGTGGAAATTCCCGCGTGATCAGTTCCCGGCAGGTACAACGTGTTATAGCCGCTCATGCGCCGCCACCGCGTGAGGATATCAATCTCGGTGTGGTCCAGCATGTGGCCGATGTGCAACGACCCGGTCACGTTAGGAGGCGGAATGACGATGGAAAACACGGGTCCGGGAGCATTTACGTCCGCGCGGAAAAGATTCTCCTCCGCCCACACTTTTGCCCAACGTTGTTCGATCTGTTGCGGCTCGTACGCTTTGGGGATTTCTCTCGGCATGTTCTTTGGCCTAAATTCTCACGGACTAAGTTTCCTGCGTCAGGGCAAGCCCTTCATGCGTCAGGGCAAGCCAAATGCAACGCACACCCACTGGTCAAGACGATTACTATACGGATGCTGACCTAGACGGTCAAATCAGCGTTTCCGTTCGAATGTAAATAAATTGGAGGTGAAGTAAGCGAAAGGTCTAAAGTTTTTCGATTTCGCGGTGGACCAGGGCCTGCACGATGGGCCGCAGGAATTCTTTGGTGATGATGTCCACGACCTGTGGCCGCATTTTATCCAGCACGCGCAGCACGACTGCTTCAACGAGGGCGGGATCCGGCGAACCTGATAGCCCATTCGATCCGGTCGCTAGCGCTGAGCTTGCAGGCGGAGTTGCCGGGGCTTTAGCGGGAAGCGAGGACTCAGCTTTAAGCTGTGAGCTGACCTCCTCCGTCGCTTGGAGTCCAAGGCTGGCAGTTAACGCGGCCCAATCCTGCTTGGGTATCGAGCGGGCCGTGTCGGTGGGGCTTTGATCGGCAACGCTCACCGCGGTTTCCCGTTTTTGTGGAACGTCAGCGGGCGGCTCGGGAACTGCTGCTTGGGCGGCTGAAACCGCCGGGATTTTATCGGCGACGGGCGCAGCAGTCTCCTCTACAACTTGGACCAGAATCGGACCTGGAGCCGCAATCTCTTGTGTAGTCTCTTCTGAAACCTGCGGTGACGCGACGACAGCAAGCTCGGCTTTCGGTTCACTCAACGCCTCGGCCGTTGGCTCCGGTGGTTCCGAAGCTTCCACGTGATCGATCGTATCGGCTGCATCTGGAATCGCCTCATCCTCCCCTGGCGTAGGATCGGGCGCAGAGTTTGCAATCTGGGGCGGAGCAGTTGCCATCCATTCCAAAGGATTCGCGGCAAGGTCTTCGAGTTTGTGAGATTCGACAGAAAGGTCAGATTGCGCGGCCACATCCACCAGGATGCTTTCCGAAGCAACGGTCGGCAGTGTTTCGACTTGTTCCTCAATGACGAGCTCCAGGGGCTCAATGGGCTGCAATAAATTTGCATCTTCGTGGTTGGGCGCCGGGATTTCGCCATTCTTCCAAGCTTGTCCCAGGTCAGTTGAAGGAATCGCAGCAGATGCCTCCACCGAGGGTTCTGTTTCCGCTTCCGGTTCCCCGGAATCATTTCTCCAGAAAATCGGGTCACCCAGATTGGTGTCACGCGCGCTCGTCAGGATTTGCTCATCATCAACGGGTTCAATCGTGGCTGGCTTCAGCGCGGCGACGTCTTCTGTTGCGGTTTCGAGCAAGCTGCCGAATGCGATCGGGTGATCGCCCTCGGCAAATTGAATGCGGCCATGCGGAGGAGGGAATTCCTCGGTCGATTCTTCGGATATTTCCGGCGCCGGGGCGCTCACGGGAGCAGCGACATTTTGTTCCGTGACAACTTTTGCCGCGGGGACGCGCGGAGTCGCAGCGACAGCCACCAGACGCTCGCTCGCGCGATCCAGTAAAGTCTTGACCATCGTGATCAGCGGCTCAGGCGGAACAAACGGCTTTTTTAAGATTCCATCCGCGCCAACGCGTTGTGCTTCGCGTTCATCGAGCGGATCAAACGCGCCCACCAGCAGCACCACGGGCATGTGAGAAAATCGGGGGTCGTTCTTAACGAATTCGCATACCTCGTAGCCATTTCGCACGGGCATAAAAATGTCCGCAAGAACCAGATCGGGAAGGAAACTGGGAAGCTTCCGGACGGCCGCTTCACCGTTATTTACGGAGGCCACTTCCACACCCAGTTCGGCCAGCGCCAGTGCCACAGTCTTCTGGACGTTGCTATTATCGTCGGCCACTAGTATCTTTGCCACGTGCCGTCCTCTCGTTTCCGCCGGGGTGAAGAAACCCGTCCTTGCGTAAAGGCCACAACCTATCCTCATTCGTAACACCTATATATAAACGAGTCAATAAAGACCGGTCGGGGGTGTGTCGGAATGAACTAGGTTGGACCAAGGGACAGGTAGGGGTGATCGCGAAGGTTAAATCACGCAAAACAACAGCGTTGGGGGTGAATATAGAATTTGGTTCGGTTCAAAGAGGGGGAATAGCTAAAAGGGAATAATCTTGTGTATACCCTTCTTTTTCTTGGTCGTGGATTCCTGGCTTGTATCCGCTGGGGCCGCTGTGGTGGTACTGGTGCTCGGGGGTTGCGTAGAATCGGTTGACGCCGGAGTAGTAGCGTCCGAGGTTGCAGGGGTTGCGGGCGCAGAGTCCGTAGCAGGGGTAGTGTCACTAGAACTGGTCGAGGGCTGCGCCAGGGAAGACGCGCTTCCAGGTGTCACTGTTTCCACCGTTGCAGTGCTTCCAGCCGATACGCCCGCACCGACAGCCGCTGTCGGTTGAGGCCCAAAGGAAAGTGTCTCATCGCCTGATTCTCCCGAAGGCGTCATGGTTGGATCGCCCGTGCGCGACGCAGTGGAAACATCCGGCTTGGATTTCACAAATTCCATCGAGCGGGCGATAAATCCCAAGTGCGCGGCCGCAGCCTGGTCTTTTTGCATGCGGGCGACAGCTGCGGGGTCGGCTGGGGGAACGGGCACTCCGAACTTGACAAGTTTATCTTTCGCGTCGCCGGCCAGAGACGAGAGCGGGTAATCCTTCACAATTCTGCCGTAATACCGGGCGGCAATATCGTTGTGCTCGGTTTTTTCGTAAATTTGTCCGAGCATCCAGTTGGCCTGGTCGGCCTGGCTGTACAACGGATACCGGTTCGTCAGTTCCAGCAGCCGCGCTCCTGCCGCGCGATACCCACCACGAATGTAATAAAAGCGGGCGACGCGGAAGTTCCCCTCAGCGAGGACTTCCTGCGTATCACGCAGCCGCTGTGCGGCCTGGGGAACCAGAGGGCTGCTGGGATATTTCTCCAGAAATGTCTGGAACTCCGCCTCAGCTTGGACGGCTTCCGCATGGTCGCGATCCGGTTTTTCCATCTGCCGGTAATGCGCCATTCCAATCTGCATCTGGGCGTACGGCGCTTCATCGAGGAAAGGGAAGAACGTGATGAAGTCCTTATATTCGACGATGGCTTGTTTCAATCCCGCCATCCCGCCTTCCTTGTAGTAGGAATCCCCAATCTCAAGCTTCGCCTTGGCCAAGTATTCGCTGTCGGGATAAGTATTAATCAGGGTCTGCAGCCCCAGGCGGCCGACGGTGAAGCGGCCATGCTTGATGTCATCGGAGGATTTTGTGTACAGGACCTTGTCGGGTTCGGCAGTGGTGCCGGCAGTGGGCGCGGAGGCCTTTTTTCCGAAGCAGCCGCCCATCATCACAGGCGCTGCCAGGATCACGATCCACATTTTTCGAGAGTGTCTCAACAATTTTACCTCAAGCCCTTTGCGCCAAAGCGCCGCCGGCCATTTCCTTCATGGAACGCACAGCCTCGGCGGCATCGGGGGTGTGAAAAATGGACGTGCCGGCAACCAGAATTTCGGCCCCGGCGCGAACCAACTCAGCGACGTTCTCCGGACCTATCCCCCCATCCACTTCAATCCGGAAGGCATGATTATATCCCTCTCGAATGCGTTTTAGCTCGCGAATTTTCCCCAGCGCTCCGGGAATAAATCTCTGGCCGCCAAATCCCGGATTCACTGACATCACCAGGACATGGTCGACCATTCCGAAAACTTCCGAAAGCATGGAAACCGGCGTCGCGGGATTAATCACCGCGCCGGGCTGGCAACCGTGCTCGCGAATCATGGCCAGCGCGCGATCCAGGTGCGGCGTGGCCTCCTGATGCACGGAAATCATGTCAGCGCCTGCCTCCGCGAACGCCTGGATGTAGAGCTCTGGGCTTTCGATCATCAGATGCACGTCCAGGGGCAGACGGGTTGCCTTGCGAAGTGACGCCACTACAGGCACTCCAATCGAAATGTTGGGTACGAAGTGTCCGTCCATCACGTCCACATGGAGCAGCGTGGCGCCGCCACGTTCGACGGCACGAATTCCTTCTCCCAGAGATGCAAAGTCCGCGGCGAGTATGGAGGGGGCTATTTCGACGGCGTGGATCACGATTTCTCCGCGGCTATCTTACCAGAATCGGCAGCACGCGTGCACCGACAGACGACAAATTTCGGCGAATCCTACTGCGCGACGACAATCTCGATCGAGGAATCGCTCGTCACTTTGGAACCCTGGTCTGGTGTTTGCTCGATCACCGTGCCTTTGGGCCATTGCGGAGAAGGCGAAAAAGTAGTCTTTGCGAGTTTCAATCCTCCCAAAGAAAGCAGATGATCCGCGTCGGGCATCTGCATGGCCACCAGCCACGGCATGACGTATGCGGTCGGCGGTTCGTCCGTCGCCACCAGCATGTCAACGCGTGGGCTGACGGCACGTGTTCCCGAAGTTGGATTCTGCTGTAAAACGGTGTCGCCACCAACGTCGGGCGCCACATAGGAAGTAACTTCCCCCAGCTGCAGGCCCTCCTGAAGCAATTGAATGCGCGCCACGCGTAGACTTCCTCCGACCAGCCCGGGAGTCATCACATTTTGTGCCCCCAGGCTGAGGACTGCGTGCGCATCCTGAGAAACTTTCATGTGTTCCCCTGCAGGAGGGCTCTGCCGCACGACAGCATTCAAAGGGAGATCGCTGTAAACGCGGTCCACGATCTTCAATTGAAGACCGCGGCCCTGAAGAATCGCCTGCGCGTCGGCTGAACTCTTGCCCACCAGGTTGGGCATGTCCACCTGGCGGCCCTGAATCGCAAACCTCATCGCCGTCACCGCGCTCAGAAAGGCCGCCGCGGCCAGGACAAAGACCAGCAGTCCCATGCGAAAGATCCATTCGATCCGCTCGCGGAAAGTCATTGGCTCATACCGTTCAGGCAGGGACTCACCGGGGCGCGATGGCGTACTACCAGCATGTAAAACAATCTAACACAGAGAACACGGAGGTCACAGAGACGGGATAGCAAGTGCTAAACACTAAAACCTAAAAGCCAAACGCAGTTTCCTATTTGATTCCTCTGGTTTGGATTTTCTCTGAGCCCTCTGGGTTCTCTGTGTTAAGGCCTCATGGTTTTGCGCTCGATGGTAGCGGCGAAGAATCCGTCCGTTTCTTCCTTGGGGGGAAATGTCCTGAAGAATCCATCCGCGCCGATGAGGCGGTCCGGTGCGATGTCTTCGCGCAACACGCGCTCCAGGACTTCGCCTGGCGTAAAGACACGGAATTCATTCATTGCGCCACCGAGCGATTCTGAGACGACGAGTTCATTTTCCTCCGGTTCGAGCGAGCACGTTGAGTACAACAACAGCCCACCCAGCGCAAGAGCAGGCAATGCGTTACCGAGCAAACTGATCTGGCGCCCGTGCAGGTCGGCGAGGTCCTCCGGGCGAAGCCGCCACCGAATTTCGGGGTGCCGTGCGAGCGTGCCCGTTCCCGAGCAGGGTGCGTCGACCAGAATACGATCAAACTTTTGCTCGAACGGGAGCGGGTGTGTTCCGTCGAGCACCATGGTTTCCACGTTCCCCACGCCTGCACGGTCGAGCCGCTCCTTCATTGCGCGCACACGGTTTGCATGGACGTCGGTGGCAACCACATGGCCTTGCGGCCCTGCGGCGAGCGAAAGCAGCAATGTCTTTCCGCCAGGGGCTGCGCAAAGATCGAGGACCCTGTTTCCGGGCGCGACGCACAGGAGACGCGCTACCGCCTGAGATGCCTCGTCTTGAATTGCAATCCAGCTGTGTTTCACAGCATCACTCGCGGCCGGATTTCCTCCATGCAAGGTCCACGAATCTCGCAACAGGAGGCCGGGTTTTACGACGCACCCCACCTTTTCCAGGGATTTCATGGCTTGATCGCGATTCTTGGCATCGAGAACATAGGCAGAGAGGGAAGGGGCGCGATTATTCGTATCCAGAAGCGCGCGTGTGCGCTCTTCTCCAAACGTGAGCAGCCAGCGCTCGACGAGCCACGTGGGATGCGAATGCTGAATTCCCATCGACTCCGCCAGTGGGGTGTCTTTCGGAAGAAGCGATGCAAAATGCTCACCTCTCGGCGCAGGCGGAATCGGCTCCGCAGCGGCTTTCCGGAGCACAGCATTCACCAGAGGCGCAGCGGAGCGCTTTCGCGCTTTCTTAACGAGTTCGACCGACTCATTCACGGCCGCGTGCGCGGGGACGCGCTCGAGAAAATGGATCTGGTAGACGCCCATCCGCAGCGCGGTGCGGACTTCGATGTCGAGCGTCTTCACTCGATTGGTCAGGCTACCGTCAATCAGGAAATCGAGGAGCCGCTGCCACCGCAGCACGCCCAGCGTAATTTCCGTTGCCAGCCCTGCATCCGCCGTGCCCACAGCCTCATCAAGCGCCGCGCGCAGCGATTCATCCGCGTAGGCGTCCTGGGTTGCAACGCGGAGGAGGACTTTGTAGGCAATGGTTCGAGCCGGAGAGATAGACATGAATAGATATGGGAACACAGTCCGGGAGAGAAGGGAACTCGCGGCGTCAAAGTCTTCCGTTTTGGCCGGACTGGGTGTCAATAACGGTAGAAAAACAGCGGGGGGGGGAACGGCTCCGAATCCCTGACATCCATCGAGGAGCGGTGCGTCTATTCTTCTACGAAGAAATCTTCATCTATTTTCTTTAGGTACAATGTTTCGTCTATGCGGACACCGACATTGTGCCGGATCATCAAGGCCGCAAGTCGCTCTCCGTCAATGAGCACGATTTTGAATGGATGTCGCTCGGCGAAAATCTGAGCCGGCTGGGCGAAATATGAGGTGGTTACAAATACTCCCTTATCTGCTTTGGCCGCTCCCAGACGCATGTAACGGAACAATCGGGGCACTGGGCCGCCGCGTCAATTCACCCGGTCTTTCGCAGCTTCGACGACTTCCTCAACGGCTAGAATCAAATCCTTCCGAATATCCAAGTCCCATCCAGGCTGTATGCGGACTCGTACGTCGCCCACAGATTCAGCAACAATGTGGCAAGGCATTGGTAGATGACATTGGCGGATAACTACCAACATAACCACCGATTTCCCCAACCAAGGAGAATAGACAAGCGAAAAACCCTTCGTTCCCTTTGCGAGCATGTTGGACGGTCTCCCATCTCTTGGGATTGACTTCATAGGATACACAGGTACTTGTAACGCAACCGCGATGGGAAATCTGTTCAAATCTGGACAGCTAGTGGAACCGAGAAGAACACTTGAAATTGAAGATGAGGAGGCCGCAAGTCACACTTGGTTGAGTTGGTTGAAACGGGCTTAATTGCCCCTACCAAATACCTGTAAAAGGCGGGGTTTTTCATCAAAAGGTTGCGTTAGTAAGTGAGAGCAGCTGGGGAAGTTATGCATGCGCCGCCGCCGTGGCAGGCAGGGTGAACTGAAAGGTTGCCCCGCGCGGAGAATTTTCGGAGGCCCACAAGCGGCCGCCGTGCGATTCAACAATGGAGAGGCTGATCCGCAGTCCCATGCCGGTGCCGTTAGGCTTGGTGGTAAAGAACGCGTTGAAGATCTGGTCCGCCTGTTGCGGTGGAAGCCCCACGCCGGTATCGCTTACCGAGATCAACGCCTGACCATTCTCACCGCGTTGCGACTGGATGGTGAGCTCGCGCGTCCCGTCCACATCTCTCATCGCATCGATGCTGTTCATCATGAGGTTCATCAGCACCTGTTGCAGTTGAACGCGATCTCCCATGACTTGAGGGAGGTCTGCTGCGAGTTCCGTCCGAACTAATACAGCGAATTTCGTTGCCTCGCCGTGCAGGAGAAGCAGCATCTCTCGAATGATCTCGTTTAGATCGACCAACTCTCGTTTCAAAGTATCTTTTTGGAAGAGCAGGCGGACTTGGTTGACGATCTCACCTGCGCGCCTTCCATCTTGTACGATTCTTGATGCAGCCGCGCGCACCTCCTCCAAATCGGGTTGATCGCGGGATAGCCAGCGCAAGCAGGTATTGGCGTTGGTAATGGCTGCCGCAATCGGTTGCTTGATTTCGTGCGCTAGCGAGGCAGTCAGCTCTCCCATGGTGGTTACACGGTTGCTGTGTGCGAGATCGGCCTTCGCTTGACGCAGCGCCTCTTCGGCACGAGTGCGTTCGGTGATGTCGCGAACGGCACCTGAGACTAGTGTGCCCTCCTCCGTCTCCAGCGGACTCAGACTGATTTCCACGGGAAAGTCCGTTCCGTCTTTCCGCCGCCCAAACAGCCGCAGACCTTCACCCATCGGCCGCACCCGAGGCTGGGCGAAGAACTCCTTGCGGTATTGGGGGTGTCGGCCCCGCAATCGGTTCGGCACCAGAATCTCAACCTCTTGCCCCAGGAGGTCGTCCCGTTTATACCCAAATAGTTTCTCGACTTGGGCATTGACCAACACGATCTTGCCCTGTTGATTCATGATGATCATGGCATCTGGAGCGGATTCCAGAAGCCCGCGGAATTTCTGCTCGGCTTGCTTGCGCTCACGGCTCTCTGCATGCAACGCCTCGTTGCTTCTATGGAGATCTTGAACCGTCAGTTTCAGGTCATCACGCGTGCCCCTAATCGATTCTGTGCCGCTCCTTTGCGCAGCACTCAGCAATGCGATAAGAAGGTTTGAGATAATGTACATGATAAGTCGGGGCATTTCTCGAGACTGTGGACCCAACAAATTCGGAAGCGGAAAGGAATAATGGAACGCGAGAGAGGAGAGCACCGTCGCGACCAAACCTGGCCCGACTCCGCCGAACCACGCACTCAACATGACAGCGCAGAGAAACAATGTTCCGGGAAATCCTATATGAGGAGTCAACCATTTTGAAATGAGCATTGTTGAGGTAACGAGAAGAACTGCTACACCGTAGCTCCAAATCCGAGACGGTTTGTACGACATAAGACGATTGAATCTGGACACGCTCAACTCCGATGCAGGGGGCAGGCCCCTTCAAATTAGTTAACAAGTTGTGATGATTCTGGGCCGCTGGGCGGGCAGTTTGCAACAGGTTTCGTTTCTGCTCCTTTTGTGTAGCGTTACAAACAGACCGTTCTACTTGAATTTTTGCAGTTCCGCTTTTGTTTCAGCGGGTGCGCTCCTTTTTCACTAGAAAATCAGCTTCAGCGCGAATTGAATCTGTCGCGATGTCGTCACGGTCGTAGTGATCTGCCCCACGCCCGCAAGCGGTGCTTGCTGATATGCTCCCAGGACAGACGTGGCTCCGTTGAATACCGTCGCGGACGCCGGCATACCAAAGTTGGTATCATTCAGGATGTTGAAGATTTCCACGCGGAATTCAACGTACCCTTGTTCGCCCAACAGCGGAACCGCTGTGTCCTTGACGAGCGAAAAATCCCAATCCGCTAGACCTGGCCCACGCAAAATCCCGCGCGCTGCATCCCCGAAAGTCCCGCACATGAGCGCCGTGTTATTCGGGCATGGCACCATCGGCTGCAAATCGAACATGTTGGGATTGAACCACTGGTTTGGATTTCCAGTGATCACTGTGTTGGGATTGTACGGAATGAAGTTCGTGGCGGCCACGTACGCGCCGCCCTCAGCATTCGTCAATGGCGTCCCCTGTGCTATGGATTGAGTGTTGATGTCGACGCGGTCTGCCATGTTACTGAGGTTTCCGGAATTCGAACGGTTGTTAGCCAGAATCGGCGTAAACGGCAGCCCGGTCTGGAGGGAGACGATGCTGCCCATCCACCAACCGTCGACAAGCTTTGATCGCACACCGTCCGACTTGGGATTCGGGAAGTGGTACAGAAGACTCATATGAAAATTATGACGAACGTCAAAGCAGGATGGGCCGTAATCGTACGCCCTGGTATCTGAACTCACGCCGGTGTCCATTCCTGGAGCAGCCTCGCAATCGGCGCCGACGAGCTGCCCCATCGGTGTATCCAGGGAATGACCATAGGTGTAGGCCCCCTGCGCTTCCAAACCACTGCTCAAGCGTTTGTTGACTACCACCTGCAATGAATCGTAATACGAAACACCGACCGTATTGTTCGTGTTGACGGACCCAAAATTCGGATTGATACGGCATGTCGGGATGGTGCCACTCTGGCAAAGAGGAACAGAATTAGACCAATATTGGACGCCGTTCACTACGGCGGTCGGTATCGTTGGATTTCCCTCGAGTTGCTGCCAGAGGTGCACGCCGTGCGACCCGACATAAGCGACACTGACTGCTGTGTTCCTGGGCAACTGTCGCTGAATAGTTAGATTATATTGGATATTGTATGGCTGGCCGGCATCATACTTGACCGTAACTACGCTGTTCGCCAGATTGCTGCTAAGGACTGAGGCCACAGTTGGAGGCGTTATTGGGAACGTAACAACGGCGTTCGTCGGATTTGTGAGGGTACCGAGTATCGCCGGGTAAGACCCGTCGGCTTCGTTAATGAAAGCGCCGCCCAAATTGCCGACGTCGTAATAGATGCCGCCGCCGCCCCGAACCGCCGTTTTGCCATCTCCAAAGACGTCCCAGGCAAATCCGAACCGGGGACTGAAATTCCAGTATGTTCTATTCTGCATGACTGGCCCTGGAGTCCATGCGGCCAACTCGCCACCGGGTAGAACCGTGGAATCGGTTGCTAAATTTTGAATCGCGTATTGCCTTCCTTCTGCCTCGCGAGGAGTGGTCATGAACTCATACCGCAGTCCCATGTTCACTGTAAGACGCGGGGTTATGCGGTAATCGTCCTGCGCATAGAACCCAAGGGTGTCGTAGATGAAATACCGGTTAATGTCTGATCCGGTAAGGGGACCTCCGTACGACAGAGGTATTCCCTGGAGAAAGTTGGCAAAGCTGCTGTAGGACGCAGTGCCGTCGTAGTTTACGGGCACCGTCAGTGCTTCATTGAACCTGTTCAAGAGCGTCCCGAATCGCAAGCTGTGCTTTTTTCGTTGGTAGTACAGATCGTCGCCGAAGGAATAGATGTTCTGCAGGTGAAGAGAGTCCGGCGGTCCCACCAGCCTGCCGTTGCCAACGGACGTTAAGTTCGTAATTGAGAAAAAACCAAATGGGCGTCCGGCTATAAAAGGCTCAATCCCCGTGGGCAGCGACCCCACGTCGATCGGAAAACCGCCGAAGTTGGTCCTGCTGAACGCAAGCCGCGAAGAATTTGACATACTCAGAGAGATCATGTATGTTTCCGAGAGAGTTATAAACTGGTCAAGATCTTTTCCACCGCCTCGGAATTCAGGGAAGGACGTGCCTGAAGTGATGGGTATGCCTTGATTGCTTGCCGAGTCCAAGTTGGCTGAATCGGTCGTGTACCGGGCAAAAAAGCTATCCGCTGACGAGAATCTCTGGTCAAATCGAATCTGCCCATAGTTCACTCCGGCTTTCGTCGATGGGCCAAATAAGTAGCTACTCGTGCCGTTGTTTGGATTCGGATACAGCGACAGAAGCGCCGCAATGTCCGCATTGGCGATCGTCACAGAGCCGCCCGGTGCGAGACCGAGTGTGGGGCAAGCAGCTTCGGTTATCACCGTTCCCGCCGCCCCGTGGCAGCCGGGCGCAGGCACCAGGTCATTTGCCGTAAACCCCAGGTTTTCCTGTAACCCCTCATATACGGCGTAGAAGAAAGTTTTGTCTTTCCTGATTGGTCCGCCAAACGAAGCCCCAAAATTGTTCTTCTGCAGTTGCGGAATCTTTGGGCCATCAAAGAAATTCCGCGCATTGAAGGCGCTGTTGCGGAGATATTCGAAGGCATCCCCGTGGTATTGGTTGGCGCCGCCCTTGCTGACCATTACCATCTCGCTGCCCATGCTCATTCCATAGGAGGCGTCATATGCGCTCGTCAACACCTTGTACTCCCGAATGCCATCCAAACCCAGCGTCGTTCCGGCGAAGCTGGCGGTGCCCCAATCAGACTGATTTGTGATCTGAGTCCCGTCTAACAGGAAGTTGTTGGATATAACAGGCGCCCCATTGGAGCTGTAAACCGTGCCCGTCATTCCTCCAAACCCTGTTGTGCCGGTGCTATTCAGGCTATTGGTTACGCCTGCTTGCAGCAGGCTGAGGTCATTGTAGTTGCGGCCGTTCAACGGCAGGTCTTCGATTTGATTACTATTTACCAATCCACTGATCTCGCTGCTCGTCGTCTCTACCAGAGGCGTTCCGCCTTCAACAGTCATACTTTGAGCCACTGAGCCAACTTGGAGCAAAAAATTCAAGCTTATGACATCGGAAACATGAAGCTCCACGCCCGGTTTGATTAACTTCTGGAAGCCAGTCTTCTCAATTTCGATGCGATAGCTGCCTGGAGGCAGATTCGTGAGGTAGTAGTCACCAAAAGCGTTGGTCGCGCCGCCATAACGGACATTCGTGCCCGCATTGATGCCGACTACTTTCGCATCCGCGATTACTGCAGTACTGGGATCGGTCACGCGTCCTGTGATGGATCCATCTGTGGACTGTGCGCGTAGAACACTCGGATGCGAAGAGAAGAACAGGAGCAGAAGGGCGGGAACTCTGCGCAAGTTTAGAACCTCATCGTTATATCCAAAATGTTAGGAAAACGAAGCCTCACAATACTCTACGTACCCACCCTTGGCAAGCAGTGATCGAATGGCATTGACGGATGAAATCTTGGCCAGCGTCACTTCTTACTCAGCATCAGCAGAACAAAAACCGCGGGGAGATAAACGAACGAAGCACCGAGGAGATTTCGCGCCGCGACATTCGACCTGTGAACGGCAAAGCGCGCGCTGTAGTTAAAATATATTAAACCAAATATGAGGGCGCCGACCGAATAGACGAGACCTGATTCGCCTATGAATGTTGGAATTAAACTCATCGGGATGAGAGCCAGCGAAACACCCAAGCTTTGCCAAACCACATATCGCTCTCTCGGTTCGTCCATTGGCAATACCAAGTACGCCGCACGCGCATAGTCTTCGCGATACATCCAGGCTATGGCCATGAAGTGCGGGAACTGCCAGAGGAAAACCATCGCGTAAAGCACCCACGCTTCCGGGTCTAACCTACCGCGTGCCGCAGCCCAGCCGATCAGTGGAGGTACCGCGCCCGGAAAAGCGCCAATCAAAGTGCACAGTGGCGTTTTTCGTTTAAGCGGCGTGTACAAAAAGAGGTAGCTTACGAGCGTGATGACAGCGAGCAATGACGTCAGGAGATTTACAGCAAGAGCGAGGTAAACAGTGCCTGCCAGCGACAATGAAATTCCGAACCACAGCGCGTGCGAGGATTCTATTCTTCCTGACGCGAGAGGCCGCCGTGACGTTCTTCGCATCTGCGCATCGAACGCCCGTTCGATGAATTGGTTCAGCGTGCCAGTCCCGCCTGCTACGAGCAACGTACCCAAAAGCGTATGAACCGCCAGCCATATCCGGAATCCACCAAAGCCAGGTTTGGATGCCAAATAGAAACCTGCAAAAGTGGTGACAAGAATTAGAAAATTTACTTCCGGTTTGGTCAGCGCCCAATAATCTGAAATTGTTGCGCTTAAGGGGATCGGCCGTGCGGGCTGCGCGACTTCTGTTCTGCCTAGCACAACGATTTGGGGCTCGGATGCCATCCTCAATTGGCCTCCGGCTTCGAAGAATCAAGAGACTGGCCTCCGATTCTGTTCAATCCGGCCCAAGTTTGGCGGTTCGCCATTGGTGCGTTTTTCGGCGAAAGCATTTGGACTGTGACAATTACTGCTGGAACTAAAAAGATTATCGTCACGCAAGTCCACATCATGGCCGCCGCGCATTGCTGGTCCTGGAGCGGTGAAGAGGCCAGGATTTGTGGTGCGGAAAGATAGGACGAGTAGACGACCCGATCGCAGAACGCGAGAAATCCGGAAAGTGCGTCACAGGGTAACGTGGCACAGAAAAGGTACAAAGGAATGGACCATCGAGGCCACCTTGCGATACTCGGCCAGGGCTGGACTACGGGCCACCAGAATAGAAGACCCGTACCGAAGAAGGATGCATGCTCGAATTCATGCCACGTGCGTGACCGAAGTGCCAGCTCAAACACTGCGGGGATATGCCATCCGATCAAGGCGAATGCGGCCGCGAACCAGCAAATCGCCGGATTGGTGACAAGGTGTCCCAGCCGTTTCACCCAGCCCCACCGGAGAATTGGGGCAACGATGCTGCGAGCCATCCATCTCGGGAGTCCCTGAAGGAGCGGTAGCGCCGGCGCACCCAACAGAAGCAAGGGTGGAGCAATTGCCATGAGCAAGAGATGCTGGGCCATGTGGACGGTGAGTGATGCTTCATCAAACGCTTCCACCGGGGAGCCGATTGCGATCCACACGGAAACAATTCCAGCAAGAAACGCAGCAAGCCGCCAGGGTGAAATCAGGTCTTGGAAAGCGGCGCGGAGACGAAGCCAGCCGATCGTGTAGACGAGAGCTGCGAGACACAGCGATGCGTCCAGCCCCATGGGAGGGGACCACGATGCGAGAATCGCGTGTGCGTCCGGGTTCATTTGCGCAGGGCAATACTCATATTGCAAATCTCATTGATCAGTTAGAGGCGACGTTTCCGGCTCGGTTCCGAGTGCAATGGCTCGCGAGGCGTCACGTGCCGGAGATTGTCCCGCGGGGTACAGCGTCTCAAGGAATGCGACGAGAGCTGTGGTCTCTGCGGGACTCAGATTCTTGCCGTATGCGGGCATGTTACCGCCGCCCTGGATCACCTGACGGATCAGTTGATCGTGTGTCAACCGCACGGCCACGGCGTCAAGAGCAGGGCCGCGCTTTCCGCCTTGATCGTCCAAGGAGTGGCAGTTGTGGCATTGCTTCACCTGAAAAACCAGGGCGCCTTGCCGCTCAAGCGCTGACCGGCCGTGCAGAAACTCGGACGGAATGGGAATGCCGCTCCATGCGTCCATCACCGGACTCCACGGTGCGTTTCCAGCGAGGCGCGTAAACGTTCCGAGCGCCACCGCTACGAGCAGAATCGTGAGCACAGCAATGGGCCTGCGCCGCCAGCTTTTTTCGCCTTCGCCGAAAACGAAGGGCAAGAGCAGCAGCCCGAGAATTACCACCGCCGGCCCGATGAGCAGAGCAGGAGTCTCCATCGAGGGCGGCAACAGCGAGAGGACTGCATAAAGCCATAAAAAAAAGAAATCCGGGCGTGGCGCTGTCTGAATGATCGTGGGATCAGGCGGACCCGATGGGCCAAACGGACCGAAGTAGGCGGCGCAGGCAGCGATCGATAGCAAGATGAACGCAGCGAAAAAGAGATCCTTCCAAATTGCGGCGGGAACGAAAGGCACGCCATCCTTCTCCGTCAACTCGTGATAGTCCTTTATATATGTGGCCTTGCGGACCACGCGCCCGGGCGTGGGCCACTCATTGACTCCGAGTTTTAGAACCATCAGGAGATGCACTGCTACGAACGCGATGAGAAGGCCTGGGACGACGAAAACATGAAGAGCGAAAAATCTTGAAAGAGTTGCTCCCGCGATGATCGGGCCGCCGAGCATTAAGTTAACGATCGAAGGTCCGATGAAGGGGACGCGGCTGGCAATCGATGCCCCAATTCCGAGACCCCAATATGCGTCCTGGTCGAATCTCAGAACCTGTCCCGTGAACGCCATGCCAAGAGTTACCAGCAAGAGAAACACGCCTACAATCCAGGTCAGTTCGCGCGGGTATTTGTATGCGCCAAATAAAAAGACCTGGACCATGTGGATCAGGACGATCGCAATCATAAAGTCCGAACCCCAGCCGTGCAGGCCCCGAATAAACCAACCAAGCGCGACGTCATGATTGAGGGTCTGCAGGCTGTTCCACGCTTCACCGGCCGAAGGCACGTAAATAAGCGCGAGCATGATGCCGGTAACGATTTGCAGCAGGAACACGACGAAGGCTGCGCTGCCGAAAACATAAAACCAGCTTGCGGTTTCGCGCGGAACGGGATGCTCGGCGGTTTCGCGGATGGACGCGGCAACTTGAAGGCGCGCGTCCAGCCACTCGCCCACTGATCTGATCAGACGCATGTTCGTATCTCTCGAACGATATTGGAAGCCTGCCCTGGCGTAGGCATCTCGCCGGCCTTGATCAGCAGCTTTCCACCCTCAATCCTGTAGTGGTATTCGAACAATCCGCGTTCGGGAGGGCCGGAGGCGCGCGAGCCGTCCTGGTAATACGCGCCCCCGTGGCAGGGACACAAGAACAAGCCGGATTGCGGGAACCAGCGGACAGGACACCCGAGGTGCGCACAATTAATCGCAAAGACTTGAAAGGTTTTCCCGTCCACATTGCGAACCCAGCAGGCGATATCTGCCGTATCCCCATCCCAGGGATTCACAACAGGATTTCGATACGTGGCGAGGCGAGTCTCGCCGGAAGGGAACTGATCGAGGTTGCCGAGAGGTATCCAAGAATCGTAGCCAACCTTTCGCTCGCGTGTTACAGAGGAAAGGAGATAGCGAACGATGGGCACGGCTAGAATCACACCAACGACGCCATTGCAGAAAATGCCGAGCTTCATTAGAAGTTCACGCCTGGCGAATCCGCGCACGGAAGTCATCGAATTTCTCCCATCAATTTCGCTGTTGTTGGAAAAGGTTGGCCAGGAAATTTCAGCCGCTGGGAGGCAAGCCAGGCCACCACGTCGGAGATATCTTGCGGGGACATTGGCCTCCCTGGGATGTCGCTCCGCCAGTCGGGTGCGCCCAGTTCAGGACGCCCCGCGATGACGATTGTCCTGAGTTCTTGGTCGTTGACCAACGCAAGAAAAGATCCGTCCACAATCGAACCTGCCTTTTGCCCTCCTCGGCCATCCGCTCCGTGACAGGAGGAGCAATACGCAACATAGACTTCCGATCCTCGAGTGGCATCGCCGGGCGCCGATGAGGAGTAGGGTGGCGGGTCGCCGCCGTGGAAAACGTTCGGATTTGACCAATGGTCGCGAATTCCGTTTACGATCACGTCGACCTGCTTATCGGTAAGCATGCCTCCGTCACTCTGCGCAAAAGCAGGCATGGACGTACCGGGTATTCCACCCGCCGTCGCCCGGCGCAGGATCGCATCGTCCGCAATCGCGAGGTAGACAGGACTTGCTAGAGCGATTGCTGCTCCACCCCTTCCTTCCGCACCGTGACAGCCCGCGCAGTTCTGATCGTATAGAATGTTGAAGTCTGAAATTTCGTTCGGAACCACTGGCATTTCATCGGGACCCGGCCGCCCGGGCGCGTTCGAACATCCGCACAGGCTTATCGCGACGACGAGGCCGATGGCTCCGAGAATGGGCGCAGGAAATCTCATCGTGATCCGTTCGGCGGGGGATTTTCTTTCTGAATGCCAGGAGCCTCAATGCCGGCGCGTATCAAAAACGGTTCGAATTGACGCGTGCCAACACGCTCTTGGCGCGCAACAACCAGTCCCGCGACGATTCCGAAGGCAACCTGCGAGGCGATGAACCACGGCCAATCAATGCGCGCGTCTAGCAGCGGGTTGATAAGCCCTAAGATGCTGTGGAGTAATCCTGTCCAGAGAATCGGCGCTACGATGCCCCCCAAGAGAATTGGCCGGCGTGGAACCATCGGCAGCGTCGCTCCGTACAGCAGTCCGACCAGCAGGGACGTGAACGCATGAATGACGAGAGCGATCAAGAAACTGCTCAAATGAAAGGCGTTTAGCGATGCCGTTCTGAAGTCGAGGGATTGAGAGTAAACTGTCGCGGCCAGCAAGTTGATCGGATACCAAATACTCCCTTGCTTAAGCAGACCGTAGAGGCATGCCAGCACCGCCATGGCCACGCTACCCGCGAGGCCTCCTTTAATTCCTGCGGATACCGGATATATTTCGAGTGGAAGCAAAGGCCGGGGGAGCTCTGGTGCCACCGGTAGCCTTTCGACCGCGCGGTGGGAAGGAACAATCACCGGTGCTTCGGATTTGATTTCAACTGTCTCTTCCTTCTCGTGCGGGAGGACCTCCCGGAACCAGCCGACACAGCCAGTGACGATCAGGATCGCCCCAAGAACGCTGACCGAAGGGCTGGTAACCAATCCAGCAAAGAGAAGAGTGACGCCAAACGCCAAGATGATCGGTTGTGGTGTCGGCGCGGGTAGGTTGACTGTAGCCGGTGTGGCTTTGGGTCCTTCCGCTTGCATAGCTGGTGAAACCATATAAATCTGCCTTCCTTAGCGACCGATCACGTAAACCACGGTGAACACGACGACCCAGACTACATCCACAAAATGCCAATACAAGGAAAAGACTTCCGCCCGCTCGCTATGCTCCGGTTTTACTTTTCCAAGAAGAGCGAAAATCATTCCGATGGTGAGGACGACCAGACCCACGGTGACGTGAAACGCGTGGAGCCCGACAAGCGAATAATACGTTGTGCCAAACAGATTCGTGCTGACGGTTAGACCTTCATCGAAAATCAGAAGATGCCATTCACGGCCAGTTCCGATCAGGAAAATTGAGCCCAACGCAATCGTTACAAACCACCACAATCCAAACACGGTGATCTTTGCGTTTCGCAGGGCCCTGACTGCGAGATGAATCGTCAGGCTGCTTGACAGCAAGCAGACGGTGCCAAAGATCGGAAGTTCGAGCACATCCTTCGGCGTAGGACCCGACAGGCTCTTGCCAATATAAAAAATGTAGGCAACCACGAAAATCGTGAAGATGGCAGCCTCAGCGGCAATCAGGGAGAACATTCCCACTCGCCCGCGCGAAGGAAGCGCCCACTCCGGCTCAATCAATTGTCGAGTGATGGCATCGCTGCTCAATCGAGGTCTCCTGTTTACTCGTACTTCCAATCCGGATCTTCCGGATGCTTGATGTCCCACAGCGGACGACGGCTCATGACAGTCGGTATCTTGGCGAAATTGTTTTCGGGTGGAGGCGAAGTCGTGGACCACTCCAGCGTCCACGCGTCCCAGGGATCGCCTCCCGCGTCGGCGCCCTTAACCAGCGACCTCACCAGATTGAGCGCAAACACGAGCACCCCGAGGGCTTGAAACACCGCGCCGATCGTTACGATCAGGTTCCAGATCTCCCATCCTCGTCCGGGCTCATAGGTATAGATCCTCCGCGGCATTCCCAAAACCCCTGGAATGTGCATGAAATCGAATGTCAGATGGAAGCCAATTAAAAACAGCCAGAAGTGCCATTTGGCAAGAGTTTCGTCATACATCCGGCCGCTCATCTTGGGGAACCAATAGTAGAAAGCTCCAAAAATCGCAAACAGAATTGCCCCAACGAGGACGTAATGAAAATGCGCAACCACAAAATAGGACGCGGTGAGCTGCCAGTTGAAGGGGGCAGCGGAAAGCATGATTCCGGTCAGACCCGCGATCAGAAATTGGAACAGAAACGCGATACAGAAAAGCATCGGCGCTTTGAACTGAATCTTGCCTCCCCACATCGTACCAATCCAGTTGAAGATTTTGATTCCAGTGGGGATACCGACGATCATTGTGGTGATCACGAAGAAGCTGTTGGAGTACGAGGTCATCCCGACTGTAAACATGTGGTGGGCCCAGACGCTCATGCTGACGAATCCAATGCACACTGTCGCCGCGACCATCACCGGGTATCCGAAAATCGGCTTGCGGGAGAAAACCGGGATAATCTCAGAAACAAAGGCGAAGGCGGGAATGACGACAATATAAACTTCCGGGTGGCCGAAAATCCAAAAGAAGTGCATCCAGAGAACAGCGGAGCCTCCTGCCTGTGCGTCGAAGAAATGTCCACCAAGATAACGGTCGATAGCGAGCATCATCTGAGCTGCGGTGAGCGGCGACACGGCCAGGATAACCATTCCCCCCATGACGAGGTTCATCCATGCCAGCAGCGGCATTTTCCCGAGAGTCATCCCCGGACAGCGCATACACAAGATGGTTGTTATGAAATTAACAGCCGTCCCGATGCTGCCGAAACCGGAGACAAGCAGACCCAGCGTCCAAAAGTCGGTGCTGTGTCCTGGCGAGAACGCCCGCGCCGTGAGCGGCGCATAAGCAAACCATCCCACATCAGGGGCGTTGCCAGCGCCATAAAGCCCGTTGCCGCCGATGAAACTGAAGTAAAGGAGCAGACCTCCGAACGCGGTAAGCCAAAAACTCAACGCATTGAGTCGCGGGAATGCCATGTCACTAGTGCCAATCATCAAGGGAATCAAGTACGTGCCGAAGCCGAACAGGATGGGCATGGCCACGAAAAAAATCATCGTCGTCCCATGCATGGTAAACATGCGATTGAAAACTTCGGGTGAAACGAAATTGTTGTGCGGAACGACGAGCTGGATCCGAATGATCATCGCTTCGATACCGCCAATTATTAGAAACACGAGCCCATACAGGATGTAGAGAATCCCCAGTTTCTTGTGGTCTACGGTGACAACCCAGTCGTGGAGCCTGTCGCCGATCGGCCGTGCGCGTTGGTCTACTAAGTTGAGCGCGATTGAATCCGAGGCCATGCCGATTTCCTCTTATCGAAGTGTCTCGAGATATGCTGTCAGCGCGTCCAAATCGTGATCGCTTAATTTCATTGCAGGCATCAACGAGCCGGGCTTGATGACGTCGGGATCTCGAATCCACGTCTTCAGATTCTCAGGGGTATTTAGCGCTGCCCCCGAGGCAATCGTGTCGCGGCTCATCAAGTGAGTCAGATCAGGGCCGAATCTGCCATCAGCCACAGTTCCAGAAACGGTATGGCAGTTGATGCAGGCGGTTGTTTCAAAGATTTGGCGGCCTTCGTCCACCGCGTCGTTTGTCTGTCCCGGTTTCTTTTCTTCCTGGACCCATTGCGCGAACTGCTCCGGTGAATCAACGTAAACGCGCAGGAGCATCTTCGCATGCTGCAATCCGCAGTACTGTGCGCACTGACCGACATACACTCCAACGTCATGTGGATCGATCCACATTTTGTTGACGCGATTCGGAATCAAATCGGTCTTTCCCGCAAGGCGCGGAACCCAAAAGCTGTGGTCCGTATCGGCAGAAAGCAATGTTAAAAAAGTGGGTGTCGGACGCGAGGGATCGCTGACCGGAACGTGCAGTTCATTTGCAGTTACGATCCCAAGCGCGGGGTAACGAAGCTCCCACCAGAACTGATGGCCAATGACGGTGACCTCAAGCGCCCCCTTGGGCTCGCGGGCATCCTGAATTGCAAATATGACCCGCGCCGTAGCCATAAAGAGCACGAGCACGATCAGCACCGGAATCACAGTCCAGGCAATCTCTATTTGATTGCTGCCATAAACCTGGGGGGGCTCGGGGCCATCATCGGCCCGCCTCCGAAACTTCGTGATTGCGTACGCAATCAAACTGAAAACAATTACAAAAATGATGCCCGTAATGGCCAGCACGAAAATCGAAAGGTGATAGATCGAGTCAGCAGGCGTCGACTCCGGTTTAAAAATGCTGGGAATTGCTGGCCCGGTCGCCGCCGAGCATAGACTCGCAGCAAGGAGGACTGCCGCCAGTAGAATCAGGACTCCGGCGACCGGCCCCACAACTCTTCCCCAATTTCTCTCTTGCTTAGGGTTTTTCATATGGAGTTGGGGAAACTCTCCTGTTATTTTGTGGGCGAGACCGCTGCTTCCCTGGATTCCTGCCTTGCGGAATTGACGTTAGCCAGTTCCTCCATGCGATCTATTACGGCGCAAAAATCGTAGTCCGGATGACCGACAAACTCGGCGTTGTTTATAGGAAACGCAGCCGCTGTGGTGGGCATGGGAGCGCGAACGGCCAAAGCAGTTTCCAAAATCAAGCGGAAATCCTTATTCATCAGGCCGATTGCAAATTCCGGCCGGTAGTCATATTCCTTGGCTTTTGTGAGCTTCCCTAAATGCGCGGGTGCGATCAGGGCAGTTTTTGACAGAACATCCAATAAACGCTGGCGATCAAGGCCGGCCTTTTCGCCGAAGACAACGGCCTCCGCGATGGCTTGCATACCGACTCCGAGTAGAGTATTCATGACCAATTTCATCGTGGTTCCCGATCCGCTTGGTCCCAGATAGAAGTGCTGCCGGCCGATTGCAGCAAAGATGGCTTCTGCCGCGTGAAAGGACTCTTCGTCACCGCCGCAGAGCAAAGTCAGAGAGCCCTGTTCGGCCGCCGGTGTGCTGCCGGAGACCGGGACGTCCAGCAAGCTCACTCCTCGGGCCGATGCCATGGTGTGCAGCTCGCGAGAAGTCTGGGGGCTTACGGTACTCATTTCTATGATCATCGAACCACGTCGAATATGTTCCAGCACTCCTTGGGGGCCGGTGTACACGCTGTGAACCACATCGTCGTTCGGAAGACTCGACAGAACAACGTCCGCGTCCGACGCCAACTCGGCAATCGACGGTGCCACGATCCCGCCTGATTCGACCAAAGCCTGGGCCTTAGCATCATTGCGGTCAAAAATGGTCATGTGAAAGCCGTGCTTCAGCAGACGTCCGGCCATGCGGGAGCCCATGGCACCGATGCCGATAAAACCGAGTTTGCTGCGATCTTGAGTGATTGAATTCATTGTCCTCTCTCAGTTCCACCGCCCAAGGCGATGCCATTTTGATTGGAGATATGTTGGTAAAGAACTTGATCTAGAGAAAAAGAACCTGCTCCCCTGATGATGATCGTCAACGCGAGAGCTAATACCAGGACGTGATATTCAATCCCATGGCTTTTTTGTTCTCCGAACCAATTCATGAAGAATCCGAATTTCAAGTGAACTGCAAGGAGCGCCACAAGCATGACCATGGCGATACCCAGGGCTGCGACCCGGCTAAGAAGTCCAACAATCAGGCCCAAACCGCCCAGGAACTCTGCCGCGATGGCCAATACCGCTAATGGCGTTGGGATTCGCAAGTGCTCTCGGAATACGCGCACTGTGCTCCGCAATCCAAGACCGCCAAACCAACCCAACGCCAGCTGTGCTCCATGAGCGAAAAAAACAACTCCCAGGACGATCCGCACGATTGTGATAACCCAATCTCCGTTCGTTCCAAGTATCCGCGTCAGCGTGTCCACGGGCTCCTCCATCACAACTACCTTCGGTTCAAGGAATGCACTTAGAGGTCCAGGAAGGAAGCAATTGGGAGGCTGATAGCAGGCACCGTAAAATCAATTATTTACGCGACAACAGACAGTGGAGCGGCTTGCGCCGGCATGAAAAAAGTAAAGTCTCAGGTGTCGGCATGTGGTCAGGTGTCAGAATGGCAGAGGCTTTTACAGGGAATTGAGGTTGCATCGGTCGAAGCAATACAATCGCCGGAAGAGGATAAGCCCCCACGTTTCAGGGCGATGTCTTCTCCCTGACGATTGTCGCCCGATTTTGGAACTCAAGATGCCTCTGTCATCTCGAATCGCGGTCTATTTTTGATTTAGAGGAGAAACTATGGCATTACCTACCCGCGGACTGGGTTCCAGTGGACTGAATATCACAACCGTCGGATTTGGCTCCTGGGCGGTCGGAGGCGGAGGCTGGTCCTTTGGATGGGGACCACAGGACGATTCCGATTCCATCGCCACCATGCATCATGCTCTGACCTGGGAATCAATTGGATCGATACTGCGGCGGTCTATGGGCTGGGCCATTCAGAAGAGGTTGTCGGTCGCCTCTTCCGCGATCTGCCGGCGTCCAATCGGCCGTACGTCTTCACGAAATGCGGCCTCATCTGGGATGACAACGATCGTATGAAAGAACCACGTCGTGTGCTCAAGCCCGACTCGATTCGGCGCGAATGCGAAGCGTCTCTTCGCCGCCTGGGAATCGAACGCATCGACCTCTATCAATTTCACTGGCCGGATGATACCGGAACACCGGTCGAAGACTCCTGGTCCGAGATGGCCAAGCTGGTGAAGGAAGGAAAAGTCCGGGCTGCAGGCGTCTCTAATTTCAATGCCGAACTGTTGGATCGTTGCGAGGCCATCGGCCATGTGGACTCCCTGCAACCTCCGTTCTCATTGATAAACCGCAGGGCAGCCGAGAAGGAAATCCCCTGGTGTGAAAAGCACAACACTGGTGTGATTTGCTATAGCCCCATGCAGTCCGGATTGTTGACGGACAGCTTCACCGCAATTCGGGTGGCAAAACTGGCGGAGGACGACTGGCGGCGCCGCGCGTCGGAATTCAACGAACCCGGCCTCAGCCGGAATCTCGCGCTGCGCGACGCGCTGCGGCCCATCGCGCAGAGGCACGGCGCGTCGGTGTCTTCGGTGGCAATTGCCTGGGCCCTTGCATGGCCGGGCGTGTCAGGAGCGATCGTGGGAGCGCGCACGCCCGCACAAGTGGACGGCTGGATTCAAGCTGCATCGGTGGAACTTACAGCCGCGGATCTCGAAGAGATTGCCTCGGCAGTGGAACGCACGAAATCCGGCGCAGGCCCAACGCACCCGAAGGAAGGGAAGCCTTCCGCAAATGTCCATTCAGCGTAGGGGCGAATCAACAGCTGCATCCAACTGAATGGTACCTTAGGACCTCGCCCTCCATGCGCGCGCTAATTTCGTTGTTGAAACAATAGCCCCTGTGCAAGAACGGCGGATGGCTGCGTTAGCTCTCCATCGCGCCCTTCTCAATTCGAATGTATCAAGAACCTGATAACGGAGGAGTCGCAATGGATCTGGGACTTGCGGGAAAGCGGGCAATCGTCACGGGTTCCACGGCGGGCATCGGATTTGCCGTCGCCAAGCAACTGGCGGGCGAAGGCGCTTTCGTCTACGTTAATGGACGAACCGAGGCGCGTGTCCAAAAGGCTGTAGCGGAAATCGGGGCAAACGCCGAGGGCGTTGCAGCCGATCTAGGCACGCTAGCCGGAATCCAAAAACTGTTCGCTCGCGTCACGGACGTGGACATCCTCGTGAACAATCTCGGCATCTTCGAGCCGAAACCGTTCCTCAAGATCAACGATGAAGACTGGCTACGATTCTTCGAAGTCAATGTTCTCTCCGGCGTCCGCTTGACTCGCCATTATCTGCCCCGAATGTTGGACCGCAAATGGGGCCGAATCATCTTTGTCTCGAGCGAACCCGCTCTGCAGATTCCGGCGGAAATGATCCATTACGGCATGACGAAGACCGCGCAATTGGCCGTTGCGCGCGGCGTTGCCGAATCGTTCCCGGCGAGCGGTGTCACCGTGAATTCCGTGCTTGCCGGGCCCACCGAGAGCGAGGGCGTCGACGCATTTATCGAAAGCCTCGCAAAACAGAGGGGCGAACCCAGGGAAAGCGTTGTGCGCGACTTTTTCGAGCATGCGCGGCCGTCGAGTCTGCTGAAACGCTTCGCGACCACGGAGGAGGTCGCATCGATGATCGTTTATCTGTGCAGCGAGGCCGCATCGGCCACTACGGGCGCTGCCCTTCGGGTCGATGGCGGCGTTGTGCGATCCATTGCCTAACGTGTGACACCTGGAACTTGGCCTAAAATTTGGAGGCCTTCTCGATATACTGCGAATCCGGATTCAATTGATTGCTCACGCTCGTCAACTTGCGTAGAAAGAATCAAAAGCACGCGTCGAGTTAAGTTGAGCGAGCCGCGTTCGGACTGCACCCGTGCTCATTCCACCTTTTTCCAGGTGGAATCCGGGTCATATGTGACCATCGTCTGTGCTAGTTTTGTCGTGTTAGGACCAAGATCCTTTTCATAGATGACGCCCGATTGATTAACAATAAAAGTCTTCACGCCCGAGGAGCGATATTCCACAGGGTAGGCGACAAAGGCGAATCCTCCGGTCATCTTTCCGTTGACGACGTAGTTCTTCGCGCCACCCGGCGCATGCGGTCCTTGGCTTGTGACGATCCGGAAAAGATAGCCATTGAACGGATCATGCATTCCGACTTGGTCCACCGGTCGATTTTGACGCGCGTAAGCGATCAAAGGGCTGATAGGGCTATCAAATTGATCGACCGTCCCTTCCCAATACAAACCGTTGTGTCGTCCCGCATCGCTGACGAGCTTTTGTGCGTACTCCTGGGCGAAGCCGTCGGGAGCCTTTTCGTAGTACTGTTTCTGGCCATCCACCAGATCGCTGCAGGCTTGAATCGCAGCCATTTCGTTCTTTCCAATGCGGCGAAACAAGATTTCGTCCTTGCCGGCCTGGGTGTCGAAATACCAGGCTCCATTTTTGTTGACGAGGGGAATGGGCAGCGGCCAGTTTTCGGCCCCAACAACCAGCGTTAGAGTTCCATTCGGCTCTTTTACGAACCGGTGCATTTCCTCGTATTTCGTAGTGAAGTTGGTGCGAGCGTCCAAATCTTCCGCCGGGTCACCCGACGAAACGATATCATTCCCGGCAGGTCCGAGGATCCTTAAGAGCGAACGGTCATCGGGCGCCTGCATCGCGGCAAAGAATGCGCGTCCGGCATCGTCAACTGAGGCAAAAGTCTGCTGTCCCGGTTGCTGACCGAACGTGGGCATGAAGGAAGCCCACCAAGAAAGAGCGAATAAAATAAACACAGCAAATCGAATAACCTTCTTCCATCCGGGTTGAGCTAAAATCGAAATGTTCTGCAACATGGCAATGCCCTCCATTCTTGGATTTTTTGCGATTCCCATAAACAGGTACATGCGATCACCTGCGCCCACCACCACCACCGCCATGGAAGCCGCCGCCCCCGAAGCCACCACCACCGTGGAAACCACCTCCAAAACTGGCCTGTCCGCGGGAGGAAAATCCTCGGACATTTCCGCCGTGATCAAAGCCACTGAACGCGCCGGAGCGCATTCCCGCCTGACCATGAGAAGGCAGCGAGCCATGGAATGTTGAAGATCTGTCCGCGGAATTGCTCCGGCCGAACGCGTCACCGCGGGTAGAGTTATTGTGGCCGTTGAAATTGTTGCGATTGACTATGGTTCGGCTGTGCGAGACATAGTCGTGGTGGTCGTAGAGCATCCTGTGGCCATGCCAGTCCCATCCCCAGTTATTCCAGCCCCATCCAAATCCTCCGAAGAAGCCGATTCCAAATCCGACACCGAAGAAAAGGCCAGGGCCGTCATAAAAAATTCCGGGCACAGGATACCAACCTGGGTAGGCGACGATCGGATAGCCGTACGCCAACCACGGATCGTAGGCAGGCACGTAGACTACATCGGTGTCGACCGGGTCGATGACAATTGAGTCGCCTTGCGTCGTAACTTTCTCCTGTTCGTTGCTATTCAGATTTCCGGCCTTGCGAGCCTGCTGGCGCATCGCCTGGACAGCATCCATTACGTCCTGCTGCTGGTTGGCATATGCGTCGCCAAGGGATGAAGTCCAGGAAAGGTTCTTGTCCATGTTTTCGAGAACTGAGGGAAATTGCGTCAGGGCCTTTACGCTCGGATCCCAGGGCTGTTTGTCGACTTCTCGGGCGAGTTCTTCGCCCTTCAGACTGGAATGACCTTGCATCCAGCGATCCGCCTCGACTATTTCGGTTGGATACGTTGAAGCGGCGAGGACCTGCGCAACGAGGGCGTCCGGGTACAAGGCGATCGGCGCGACCAATTGCTGCAGCTCTTGAGGCGACTGTTGCCCGGCAGGAGCTGGTGACGGATTTTCGGATTGCCCAGCAGCAAAGTACGAACCGGCTTGCGCCGTGAACTGCAAAAGCAAACAGCAGAGAAGCCCGGTCATCACTTGCTTTGTCAGTTTCATGTTCATGGTAAATCCTCCTTTCTTGAGATTCGATTCAAACTCCTTGGGCGCGAGAGCGGCCCACTCGCGCCCTGGCAGTTGGTGTCCCATTTGGCCGCTAGCTTCTCTGTTGTCCTTTGTGATGTGCCGGCACATGGGCCTGGGCTTCCGTAGCCGCTTGGCCCACCTTTTTTTCATAGCGAGACTCGACCACATTGCTGCCGTCTGGAACCCCTTCATCAAACAACTTCGCAAGGAAATAGCGGTTCCCATATTTGTTGAAGATCAATTCGGTCTTGGCCGGCGCGGAGTTGGCCGCTGCGTCGCCGACTTCAAATAGAGCGGAAATAGAACCGTCCGCGCTGCTGATTTCCATAATCGTCAGGTCGGTATTGTCGAGTGGGTGGATGACATACCTGCCCGGCGGAAGTTTGGTGTCCCCTGCGTGGAACTGAAATGGGATGTTCGCTTCAATCTCCCCGATGATCTGAGCGTGTGCTTTGCCTGGATGGATGGTTAGTGCAAAAAGCAACGCAACGAACAACGACAGCAATTTGCGACCCTCTATCCCGGTGCGGATAGCCTGACCCTGTCAATTACTTGGATGAACATAGTCATATCTCCTCTCTCGTGTCTCCCATGTCGCCATCAAAAGCTTCCGTGCGTCGAGCGACAAACCTAGAATAGGCAACACGGGTGCCAAACGCGTTCAGCTTGTAAGTCACAGAAAATAGAGACAGGAGATAAGCGAAGGAAAAGTGCGAGGTGCCAGCCGGCTAGACGCGATGTCCCGTTGCCGACAGTCGGACCGAATTCATTATTGTGATTTTATATTTGACGGCTTCGCGAGGAGCACTTGAGTTCAATCCAACGGAAGATCCGTTCCCGTATCATGACTTTTCTGCTGCGCGGAAGAATTCATGTTCGAACGTGAAATGCCAAGCTTTTGCATGCGGAAATAGAGTGTAGAACGCTTCATTGCGAGGCGAGCCGCGGCACCATTGGGGCCTGCGACGACCCACTTGGTGTGCTCCAGCGTCTTGAGGATATGATCTCGTTCGGCCTCTTCTAAAGTAATTGCGCCCATTGATTCTGCTGCCGGGGAGTGCTTTAGTTCTGAAAGAGGAGGGCGCAGCATCGGACCATTACTTAGGATAACGCTTCGCTCGATGAAGTTCTGCAGCTCGCGAATATTTCCCGGCCACTGGTGAGAACTAAGTGCAGACATAGCTTCCGGAGAGACGTTGTCGATCTGCTTACCCATGCGTCGGCCATATATCTCGACAAAATGTGAAACCAGCGCCGGAATGTCTTCACGGCGCTCTCGCAATGGAGGGAGCGAAATCGGAAATACGTTCAAACGGTAGTAGAGATCGTTCCGAAATTCGTTCCTCTTTACCATGCCTGACAGATCCCGGTTGGTCGCCGCCACAAGCCGAACGTCTACATGGTGAGTCCTGGTCCCGCCCAATCGCTCGAATTCCTGTTCCTGGAGTACGCGGAGCAGCTTCGGTTGGAGTGTCAGCGGGATATCTCCAATCTCGTCCAGAAAGAACGTCCCTTTGTCGGCCATTTCGAAACGACCGACCTTCTGCATAATAGCGCCCGTAAAGGCGCCCCGCTCGTGGCCAAATAGTTCGCTTTCCAGTAAGGCATAAGGAATCGCGGCACAGTTCAGCTTTATGAACGGGCGTCCGCACCGCGAGCTGATATTGTGAACTGCGCGCGCGATCAACTCTTTGCCTGTGCCTGTCTCTCCCTGTATCAGAACCGTGGAATCGGTAGGCGCGACGCGCTCGACTTGTTCCAGCACCACTTCAAGAGAGCGGCTCCTGCCAATGAGTTGCTCGAATTTACGCGGAATGTGGTTCTGGTCACCGGATCCAAACTTTTCGAAAGCTCCCACAATCGCTGCCATAAAGGACCTCCTGGCGGGCCGGATGCGCTTTCCTAGGCGGGATAACTCTCCAGAGCTGCGCGAACACTTTCGAGCAGGGCCTCGTCGTCGAACGGTTTTGATAGAAACTCCACAGCGCCCGCTCTCAGCGCCCGCATCCGCATTTTGGCGTCCCCATGTGCGGTGATAAAAATGGTTGGAATCCTGCAATGGTCGGCGTTCAGTTTGGCCTGCAGTTCCAGGCCGGACATGCCGGGCATGCGGATATCCGCGATCAGGCATGAGGCATGGTGCTGTTTGCCGGACTTCAGGAATTCTTCCGCCGACGCAAACGCTTGCGCCGGCAATCCAACGGCTTTCAGCAGCCCCTCGATTGCACCGCGCATCGAATCGTCGTCATCCACGATCGCGATTAAGTTAGTGCCATTTTTGGTAACCATGGCGGGAGGGTACGGTGTCGCTCAAAAGTGCGCAATTATACGTTGGTATGACGGACTTATACTGTCTCGATTGATGAGGCGCGGACGACTTTGAGCACGAGATTTGCGACAGCGTCGGGTTAAGTCTTGCGGGGCGGGATCTCCAGTCTCTCTGCCATTCTGACCAGTTCCGCGAACGACTCAGCTTTCATTTTTCGCATGACATGTCCGCGATGAATCTTTATCGTGATTTCACTGGTTCCGAGCTCGGAGGCTATCTGTTTATTGAGCATTCCCGAAACCACTAAGCCCAGGACCTCCCGCTCGCGTGGGGTCAACGACTCGTAGCACTTTCGCAACTCGGCGACATTACTTTGCTTTTGGCGAGTTACCCGGTCGCGGTCCAACGCCTGGTGAATTGCGTCCAACAAGTCCTGGTCCCGGAACGGTTTGGTGAGGAATTCCACCGCCCCGGATTTCATCGCCTTCACCGTCATCGGAATGTCTCCATGACCGGTGATGAAGATGATGGGAATTAGAACGCCCGCGTCAGCCAACTGCCGCTGGAAATCGAGGCCGTTCACTCCGGGAAGTCTCACGTCGAGAACGAGACAACTGGGCGTATCCGGCCGCTTACTGCGCAGGAACTCTTGTCCTGTCCCGAAGGCTTCCGACCGCAAGCCTACCGATTTCAAGAGGCCTTGGATGGACGCACGTACGCCGGCATCATCATCAATGACGAATACCATTGGAGAACCCGCGGGCGTCATTCATGTGCCTCGGAATTGCTGGGTATAGTGAAAGAAAAGCTTGCGCCGCGCGGATAGTTGTTGGCAGCCCACAAGCGGCCGCCATGCGATTCAACGATGGAGCGGCTAATGGACAGTCCCATGCCAGTCCCCTGGGGTTTCGTGGTAAAGAACGGATCGAAGACCTGGTCTGCGTGATCCCGGGGTAGCCCGACGCCGGTATCGCTGACGGACACCAGAAGTTGGTCGCTTTCCGCACGCTGCGACTTAATGATTAGCGCCCGCGTCCCATGTACGTCCTTCATCGCCTCGATGCTGTTCATAATCAGATTCATAATGACCTGCTGCAATTGCACGCGATCTCCCACGATCTGAGGGAGATCTGCGGGCAGGTCCGCTCGAATTGATATGTTGTATTGGGTTGCCTCGCCGCGCAGCAGAACGATCATCCCTCGAATGACTTCGGTTACATCAATCAACTCCGTATGCTGCGTGCTCTTCTTGAAAAGCATGCGGGTCCGGTTAAGGATTTCCGCCGCCCGCGTCCCATCCTTCACGATTCTGAGGGCAGCAGCTCGCGCCTCGTCGAGATCGGGGTGATCGCGCGTTAGCCAGCGCAGGCAGGTATTGGCATTGGTGATGGCAGCGGCGATCGGTTGATTCAATTCGTGCGCAAGCGAAGCAGTCAGCTCTCCAATTGTTGTCACGCGGTTGAAGTGTGCGACCTCGGACTGCGCTCGGCGCAAACCCTCTTCGGCCAGCTTTCGTTCGGTTACATCCATCACCGTTCCAACAAACTCAATGTTGCCCGATGCATCGCTAATGGCATGAGCCACAACGTGGACGTGTTTGACCGAGCCGTCCGGCATCTGCAATCGATGGTCAAAATCAAAATCCTTCCGATCCCGGGATGCGTGCCCGATTGTTCTGCGAACGAAAGCAGCGTCTTCTGGATGAGTCCGTTGGAGAACGAGTTCCTCCGTCGGAGTTGTCGTTCGGTCGTATTGGAAAATTCGAAAGGTTTCCTCCGACCAGAAAAGTTCACCAGTAGAGACACTCCAGCCGAAACTGCCTGTATGGCTAATTCTCTGCGCTTCGGCCAAGTAAGCCTCACTCCGCCGCAAGGCCTCCTGGGTCCGCTTGCGCTCAGCTCTGTCCTGGCCTTCGCGTAGTGCCCTTTGCAGTGCAGGGACAATCCTCAAAAGTCGAGTTTTGAAAACATAGTCGGCCGCCCCGATCTTGAGTGCTTCAATTGCTATTTCCTCGTCCAACGTTCCAGAAACAAAAATGAACGGCACTTCGGGGCGCTTTTCCGCCGCGATTTTCAGTGCTGAAATGCCATCAAAGGATGGGAGCGTGTAATCTGCCAGGATAAGATCAAAACCACCGTGTTCAAGGGAAGCACAAAAATCGGTCTTATTCTCAACGCGCGTAACGTGGCTGGCAAAACCGTCCGCCTCCAGCATTGCCTGAACCAAATCCGCGTCCTTGGGGTCATCTTCCAGATACAGAATTCGCAAAAGGGGATTCACAAGTGTACGACTCCCAAACGAGTTTATTTACTTCTTTCTAACACTTCCTGGCGGGGGCTCATTGATGATCGCCCAGAAAACACCGAGTTCTTTGATGGCGTTGACGAACTCGTGAAAATCGACCGGTTTTACCACATAGGCGTTCACTCCATGCTTGTAGCTCGCCACCATATCTCTTTCCTCGCGGGAAGAGGTCAGCACCACTACCGGAATCATTTTGAGTTTTTCATCGGACTTGATCTGCTGCAGCACCTCCAAACCGTCGACTTTTGGCAGCTTTAGATCAAGCAACAGGACGGCAGGATTCTCGGTCGTGCGCCCTGTGAAGTTTCCACGGCAATAAAGGTAGTCTAAAGCCTCCTTCCCATCTCGAGTGACAACAACCTCATTGGTAAGGTTGTATTCCCCCAGGGCCGTCAAAGTAAGTTCCACGTCTCTTGGGTCGTCCTCAACCATCAATATGCGTCCCAACATGTCCATAATATTTATCTCCTGTGGCCGGGAATTGAGAAAAAGAAAGTTGCGCCTCTGTCCTCCAAACCCTCGGCCCAAACCTTGCCCCCGTGACGATGAATAATGCGTTGCACAGTGGCCAGACCTATGCCAGTACCCTCAAAAGCTTCGGTGGGGTGAAGGCGCTGAAACACCCCAAATAGCTTATTAGCGTACTTCATATCAAAACCAACTCCATTGTCTCTTATAAACACGATCGCTTCATCTTTGTTCTTCTCCAAACATCCTATTTCAATTTCGGCCTGCGGGCGTGTCCGTGTGAATTTAACAGAGTTGGAAATAAAATTAATGAATACAAGCCTTAGCATCGAACGGTCTCCATACAGATCGGGCAGTGCTCCAATTTTCCAGGCAATATTGCGGCCATCAATCTCCGGCTGCACTTCACCCAGAACCTCCTTCACAAGTTGATCCAGGCTGACGGTCGCCGCCCGCGCCTCCATCCGTCCGATTCTTGAAAAGGCCAGAAGGTCATCGATCAAAGTACCCATTCTTTTCGCCGATTCAAGAATCGTGAGTATATATCGGTTGCTCTTTTCGTCCAGAATTGAAGAGGCATGCTTTTGAAGCAGCTCGGTATATCCGGCCATATGGCGAATCGGCGCGCGCAGGTCGTGTGATATGGAATAGGCAAACGCCTCCAGTTCTTTGTTGCTGGCCTCGAGGTCGGTTGTTCTTTTTGCAAGATTGTCGTTCAGCTGGCGAATTTCTACTTCCCGTCGCTTGCGGTCGCTGATGTCGTTATTCGTTTCGAGGATCGCAACGGGCCGCCCCTGCTCGTCCCGGCGCAGGGACCATCGGCTTGCAACAACGACTCGAGATCCGTCGGCTTTCACCTTCTCTAGCTCGCCTTCCCAGCGATCGTTGCGCAGCAACTCCGCTTGAACTTCGTCGATCGGAATCGGAAATGTAGTCCGCAAGAGTTGGTGAGTATGCCTCCCGATCGCCTCCACTGCCGCCCATCCGTATAACTCCTGAGCTCCTCGATTCCAGTACGTGATGACGTCGCTCATATCACGGACGAAGATAGGGTCATGTGTCAGATTGAGCAGGCTAGCCTGCTGCGTTCGCTCGGCGACTTCATTCTGAAGCTCATTTCGGGATTGCAGAAGCTGCTTCTCGACGCTGCGCCGAACCGCGCTGAACCAGGCGAGAAGGGCCGCGAATACCACGAAAATAATGTACTGCGGGACTTCAGAACGCTCGACGTAGAAGGTGTGAAGAGGCTGTGTAAAGAAGTAGTTATAGGACAAGCTCGAGAGCACGACTCCCAGAATTCCCGGTCCTGGGCCCGCGTACCAGACGGTCAAGGCGATGGCAAACAGGAAAAGCGGGAATTCCACCTCGCTGAAGTTGTATCGTTCCAATAGAATTGCCGACCCAAGTGCAAGGGCAACCGATACGACTGCAAGACCGTAGCGTTGAATCGGGGGTAGGTCCCTCAGCAATGACGGTTTCTGTTGTGCCACGGATTGCCTCGCCGCAATGGCTGCTGCATGCTCTTGTTACCACGTTTGGGGAATCAAGACAACTCGTCCCCTCATTGGCTCTCCAACGCGTTGTTGAACAAAACACTTCTGGTCAGACCCATCAAGCATCAGCAATCGATGTTCCATTTAGTCGCTCCTTCGACAGAGACCAGCATGTCGCTCATCCAGCCGTATAGACAGAATGCCAACATTCCGACAGGCTTACCTGGCGACGGATTTTCCCAAGACGCTGGAGAAGTTGCGCATCCCCTAGTCCGCCAGCTACTTCCATGATTTTTCGTCGCGGAAAGCTTTCGGCAAAGCTATTGCTTACTTCAATGAAGGAATGCGAGGAGTGCTACACGCTTCAAGAAAGAGGAAGAGAAATGCCAAAAATCAAGAATTCGGTTTTCGGAAGCGAAAAGCTTGCCATCGTTTGCTTGCTATTGATCGGTATGTTCAGCGTGGTAAACGCCCTGGCTTTTCCTCGGGACAACTCGAAGCCAGAAACCATTGATGCCACTGCCAGGGGCACTGAGACTCAGATGGGGAAGGAATTCCCTTTAACGCTGACGATTGAGGAGTACTCCTCGAAGGCCGACAAGCAGATAATGACCGAGGCATTCCGGAGCGGCGGGGATCAGGCCCTATTCAACGCGTTGTCGAAGATGAAAGCGGTAGGCCACATCGCAGTCACGGGCGCACTCGGCTACGACGTCAGCTATATCCAAGTGATTCCGACCCAAAATGGCCGGAAGATTCGTTTTGTCACAAACCGCCTTATCAGATTCGGCGAGGAATACCATGATAGCCAATCTACTTCTTACAATTTGACGGCCGGAGAAATCGACATTAACGATGAGGATAAGTCCAAGAGCACAGCCGTCTTTTATCCCGAAGCGGCGCTCACGATCAACAAGCAGGGTGAGTTGCAATACGATCTTATTGGGTTTCCCTGGCAGTTGGTTGACATTATCGATTGGAAAGGAACTCCCGGCACCAACTGAACGCGGCACTGGGGACGTCGCATCGCTGCCTATCGTGGAAGTATACTGCCAAAGTGTGATCCGCTGCCTTTGGGTCAAGTTGATGTCAGTCACCGAAAACCCACAACATAAAGACGTCAGTCGCATGGGCATCCGAGTGTCTTCGCGACAAAAGACCGCAAGGGTGTAAGCGGGGAGGGTTGCCGGTCGCGCAGTGATCTAGGGGAAGTATCCTCCTCCACATCGAGATTTCTCTTCGAATATAGGCTGTCTAAATACTGACAACCGTTCAATTCGTCGGACTCTTCTCACGTAAGCCCACGTAATTGATTTTCACCAATTGTTCTTAAACACGCTTGTTTTCAATTACTTCCTGAAATTGTCGCTCACTCTTTCATGGTGGCATCCCGGATGCAATGTCAAGAGTGTTAGGCGAGAAACACTACTCCGGTGACACCGGACGGAAAGATTGAGGATGTGAGTTATGTGGATCGTCCGACTTGCACTGAGGCGGCCTTACACCTTCGTAGTCGTTGCCATCCTCATCGTCATCATGGGCGGACTGGCAATCGTGCGCACCCCAACCGACATTTTTCCGAACATCAACATCCCGGTGGTCAGCATTATCTGGTCTTACAACGGTCTGGTGCCTGAAGATATGGCCGACCGAATCGTAAGCGTCACGGAGCGATCGCTTACAACAACCGTTGACAACATCGAACACATTGAGTCGCAATCGCTTAACGGAGTAGCCGTTGTCAAAGTTTTTCTGCAGCCGAACGCGAACATTGAGCAGGGTATTGCACAGATCACGGCCGTGTCCCAAACTCAGCTGAGGCAGTTGCCGGCAGGCACAACGCCCCCCCTGGTTCTGGCCTATAGCGCGTCGAGCGTCCCCGTCCTGCAGTTGGCCCTTTCCGGCCAAAATCTTTCAGAACAGCAGCTCAATGACTATGGCCTGAATTTCATTCGGACCCAGATCATTACGGTGCCAGGTGCATCCGTCCCCTATCCTTACGGCGGTAAACAACGCCAGGTACAGGTGGACCTGAATACGACAGCGCTGCAGGCGAAGGGGTTGTCTGCACTGGATGTTGTGAATGCGATCGCCGTTCAAAACTTGATCCTACCCACTGGAACATCGAAAATTGGGCCCAAGGAATATGATGTTTCGATTCCTAACGCGGCGCCGCAAACGATTGACGACCTGAACCGCATCCCTGTCAAAACGATTGGCGATACTACCATCTATGTCAAAGATGTCGCCTGGGTCCGCGACGGATTTCCGCCACAGACCAATATCGTACGCGTGGACGGGCAGCGGTCGGTATTACTGACGATTCAAAAGGCCGGAAATGCTTCGACATTAAACGTGATCTCAGGCATCAAGGCGATTCTCCCTCAAATTCGGTTGACGGTTCCGCCACAGCTTCAGATAAGCCTTTTGGCGGATCAATCGATTTTTGTCCGCAGCGCGATCAGTGGCGTTGTGCGGGAGACATTGATTGCTGCGTGCCTGACGGCCTTCATGATTCTCACTTTTCTGGGAAGTTGGCGAAGCACGATTATCATTGCGACATCCATACCACTGGCGATCCTGACTTCCATCATAGTGTTCAGCGCAATGGGAGAAACGATCAATATTATGACTCTTGGAGGACTCGCTCTGGCGGTCGGAATTTTGGTGGACGACGCCACCGTTGAGGTCGAAAACATCAATCGCAATCGCGCGGCAGACCCGGAGAAGGACATGGACGAAGTTGTCCTCGATAGCGCGTCGCAAATCGCGACACCCGCCTTCGTAGCCACCCTGTCGATCTGCATTGTATTTGCTCCTATGTTTTTGCTGTCGGGCGTGGCGCGGTATCTGTTTGTGCCGCTCGCAGAGGCAGTCGTTTTCGCAATGATGGCATCGTATCTGCTCTCCAGGACGATCGTTCCCACCATGGCGAAGTACCTATTGCGCAGCGATAGAATAGGAGGGAAGGGTTCCGCCCCCAGCCGCAATCCGCTGGTGCGAATTCAAAAGGGCTTTGAAGAAGGATTTGAGAAATTCCGCGTGGCCTATCGCGGACTGTTGGAGAGTTGCCTGCATCACCGGAGCATCTTCCTGATTGTGTTCTTCGCGAGCTGTCTTGGTTCGCTGGCAATTTTGATCCCTTGGCTGGGCCGGGACTTTTTCCCCAGCGTAGACAGCGGCACATTCAAATTACATATGCGGGCTCCTACGGGAATGCGCATTGAAGATACGGCGGACCTTTGCGATCTGGTGGAGCGATCGATTCGACAGCAGATTCCAGCTGCGGAAGTACAAAACGTCATCGACAACATCGGGTTGCCCTATAGCGGCATCAACCTCTCTTACAGTAATTCGGCTCCCGTTGGGACGTCGGATGCCGACATTCTTGTGACCTTGAACGCCAATCACCATCCCACCGATAACTACATTCACCAGCTTCGTCTGACGCTGCCACAGCAATTTCCGGGTGTGACCTTTGCTTTCTTACCCGCCGACATGGTCGGCCAGATTTTGAATTTTGGATTGCCGGCTCCTATCGATGTTCAGGTCGTGGGGAACGATTCGGAGGGCAACCGGCATTACGCAGACGCCGTGTTCGAGAAAATGAAACTGGTGTCGGGAACGGCCGATCTCAGAATCCAACAGGCCTTCGATGAGCCATATCTACGCCTTCGCGTGGAACGGACGAAGGCTGAGGAGCTTGGCTTTACTGCACATGACATTGCGCAAAATCTTCTGGTTTCATTGAGCGGCAGCTTCCAGACTGCGCCTACGTTTTGGGTCGACCCCAAAAACCACGTCAGTTACCAAATCGCAACCCAGACGCCGCAATATCGCACCGAGACGCTGCAAGACGTCGAGAACATTCCTATCACAGGTACCGACCCGACAGCTCCGCCATCGATCATGGCGAGCTTGGTTTCCATTCAACGGGGAGCCGGCATGGCGGTGGTTTCCCATTACAACATCGAACCCGTAATCGACATTTACGGATCAGTGACCGGGCGAGACTTAGGCGGCGTAGCAGGCGACATCAACAAAATTATCGATGATACGCGCCAACAACTGCCCCGCGGCTGTCGCGTGGTTGTTCGCGGGCAGGTTCAAACGATGCGAGAGTCCTACATTGGGCTTCTCAGTGGATTAGCTTTCTCGATTGTGCTCGTCTACCTGTTGATCGTGGTCAATTTCCAGTCCTGGCTGGACCCTTTTATCATGATTTCAGCGCTGCCCGCGGCACTGGCCGGGATTGCCTGGTTCTTGTTTGTAACGCACACGACGCTGAGCGTTCCCGCACTCATGGGAGCGATCATGTGCATGGGCGTCGCAACCTCAAACAGCATTCTGGTCGTGAGTTTTGCTACGGAAAAATTGGACGAAGGAAGTGATTCCGTCAGCGCAGCGTTGGAAGCTGGCTTCACCCGTTTTCGGCCCGTATTGATGACCGCTCTGGCGATGATTATCGGCATGGTGCCAATGGCTCTGGGACTGGGGGACGGCGGAGAACAAAACGCTCCTCTCGGCCGGGCAGTCATTGGCGGACTGATTTTTGCGACGGTTTCAACGCTCTTTTTTGTCCCGGCATTTTTCAGCCTTCTGCAGGGTTCGCGCCGGCTTCCGGCCGAAAGTGGAAGGGAACGTTAGGCGTGTTCAGGTGGAGCTACTATGTCGTCTCAAACAGAAGATGCAAAACAGATCGACGCGCAACCAACACCATTGAGCGATGTGCGGCCAGGGAAGCACTCCTATAAACGTTGGCTGGCACTGTCGGTCGCGGTGATTGGGACTGCCGCCCTGCTGGTAACTGGTATACGGTCACGCGTCAAAGCCAGCGCGAAGTTACGGACTGAGACGTCACAGGTAGCCCTCACTCCGGTATCCGTTGTATCGCCAGAGCGAGCAACGCCCGCCCAGGAAATCATTCTCCCTGGAAACGTCCAGCCGTTCATTACGTCACCCATTTATTCGCGAACAAACGGGTATCTGGCGAAGTGGTACGTCGACATTGGAGCGCGCGTCAAGCAGGGACAACTGCTTGCCGTGATCGAGACTCCGGAAGTCGACCAGCAAGTGGAGCAATCGCTCAGCAACCTCAACACTACGAAAGCAAATCTCGCGCTAGCCGAGATAACCAAGGACCGCTACGAGGGGTTACTGAAATCACATGCCGTCGCTCAGCAGGATGTCGACAACGCTGTCGGTACCTACAACGCGAACCAGGCGATCGTTCACGCTGCACAAGCGAACGTAAAACAGCTTCAGGCGCTGCAGTCCTTTGAAAAGATTTATGCGCCATTTGATGGAGTCGTGACAGCGCGTAATACGGATATTGGCGACTTGATAAATTCAGGCAGCAGTGGCGGGGTGCAAACAGATCTCTTTCATATCGCTCAACCGGGCGTCTTGCGCGTTTATGTGAACGTACCAGAGGAATATTCGCAGGGTATGAAAGTTGGCATGACCGCGGAAATCGTTCTCGCCGAATTTCCCGGCCGCAAATTCCAGGGAAAGCTGGTACGAACGGCCGACGCCATCAATATGACGACCCGGACTTTACTGATCGAAATTGATGTGGACAATCCAACGGGCACACTCCTGACGGGCTCTTACGCCGAGGTCCATTTGAAAGTCCCAACGCAGGCTTCCACCTTCCTGCTCCCCGTCAATACTCTGATATTCCGCTCGGAAGGTTTACAAGTGGGCGTCGTCAACGATGGGAAGGTTGTTCTCACATCCGTAACTCCTGGCCACGATTTAGGGAATCAGATCGAGATCGTTTCCGGCCTTAAGGCAAACGATCAAGTCGTTATCAACCCGCCGGACTCGATTGTCTCGGGGCAGCAAGTTCAAACCGTTCAAGCCACGTTACCGGGAGATTCCAAATGAGCCGCCTTCGAGAAGCCTTTTTCGTAGAAGAGACGGCGGACACAGATTGGCTATGGGCCCTTCTCGTGATCGGTGTCTTGATGTTAGGTGGATGCGCGGTGGGTCCGAACTACCGTACACCAGCGGCCGAAGTCCCTCCCACCTATAAAGAAACTGCGAATTGGATGCCTGCCCAGCCCAATGACCAAAATCTCGGCGGGAATTGGTGGACGATTTTTCAAGATCCCCAACTTGATTCGCTCGAGCTTCAGGTCAACGTATCGAATCAGAATCTGAAAGCCGCTGAGGCGCAATACGAAGAGTCGAGGGCCGTTCTACGCTATTATCGGGCGGACTACTATCCGACCGTCACGGCCGGTCTTTCGGGGACTCGAACGCGTGTATCGTCCAACGCCCCGCCACCCGGCTCGAGTTTTGACGGCATCACTTATAGCAACTTGGTCTTGCCTGTCGACTTTTCCTACGAAGCTGACGTGTGGGGACGTGTTCGCCGCACAGTCGAGTCCTACCGAGAACAGGCCCAGGCCAGCGCCGCAGATCTCGCAACCATCAATCTCAGCTTGCACGCTGATTTGGCAATCGATTACTTCGAGGCGCGCAGCTTGGATGCCGAGGAACAGCTCCTAAACTCTACCGTCAAACAGTATCAGGATGCTCTGGATTTGACCCAAAGCCGATTCCAGGGTGGATTGTCCTCGGAAGTGGAAGTCCAGCAGGCAAAGACTCAGCTGGATACCACCCGTGCATTGGCCATTGATGTCGGCGTGTTGCGCGCACAGTACGAGCACGCGGTTGCGATTCTTGTTGGGAAACCCCCTGCCGAATTTAGTCTTCCCCCGCTTCCTCTCACCGCGCCGCCCCCGGCCATTCCTGTCAGCGTGCCTTCGGAACTTCTGGAAAGACGCCCGGACATTGCATCGGCGGAAAGACAGGTTGCGGCGGCCAATGCCCAGATAGGAGTTGCGAAATCCGCATACTATCCCCTCATCGAACTAACGGGTGGTGGAGGATTTGAAAGCACCAGCATTACGACACTGCTCAACGGACCAAGTGGGCTATGGTCTTTGGGAGGCTCAGCCCTGGGGACACTTTTCGACGTGGGAAGACGCCGGGCGGCGACGGATCAGGCACGTGCCGCTTATGAAGTTCAAGTCGCTGCCTATCGGCAAAGCGTTCTCAACGGATTCCAGCAAGTGGAAGACAACCTTGCCGCTCTGAGAATCCTGGAGAATGAAGCCAAGATGCAGGATGAGGCCGTGACGGCGGCACAGAGTTCCCTGGACCTCTCGAACACGCGCTATACAGGCGGAGTTACGAGTTATCTGGAGGTGACCATCGCGCAAAGTGCTGCTCTTTCGGACGAGGTGACAGCGGTCAACATCCTGGGTCGGCGGATGGCCAACACTGTACTACTGATTCAGGCTCTGGGTGGCGGCTGGGATCGTTCAAGCTTGCCCGCGCGGCCCGAGTGCTGCGGCAAGCTTGTTAGCAGCGCGGACTCAGGCAGCGGGAACACTGGATCGCCACGATTGGGACTGCCTTGAAGAAATTCGATAGCTTGTCAGAGAAAGAAATTCTCGCGCTCGCCATCTCTCTTGAAGAAGAAGACGAACGAGTCTATGCCGATTTTGCCGAGGGACTGAGGGACGATTTCCCCGCCTCCGCGGCAGTATTTGATGCCATGCGGGCGGATGAAACAGGCCATCGACAGAGACTACTTTCCTTGTATCAAAAACAATTCGGAGATCACGTTCCTCTCATTCGGCGACAGGATGTGAGGGGCTTCGTGCGTCGCACGCCCGTATGGCTGGTGCGTCCGCTTGGCCTGGACGCCGTACGCAAACAAGCCAGCGCGATTGAAGTCGAGACGCGCCGGTTTTATGAGCGAGCCGCCAGCCGAGCGAAAGAGGTGGACGTTAGGCAACTGCTCGATGACTTAGCCGAGGAAGAACGCAGTCACGAAAGTCGCGCCCAGCAGCTCGCTGAGCAGAATCTGCCTCCGGAAATTCGGGAGAACGAAGACTGAGCGCGCCGACGCCTGTTCGTCCTGCAGATCGTACAGCCGGGACTCGCAGGCCTGATGGATGGATCAGTTTCAACTCTTGCGCCTGTTTTTGCTGCAGCGATGGCGACTCGAAATACGTGGTACGCCTTCCTGGTTGGCTTGGCAGCCTCGCTTGGCGCAGGGATCAGTATGGGATTCGCCGAGGCATTGTCGGACGACGGCAGCCTGACCGGCCGTGGCCATCCTTGGGTACGGGGGCTGATCTGCGGCGCCATGACCACTTTGGGCGGCATCGGCCATACTCTGCCATTCCTGATCCCAAATTTTCGGGTGGCATTCATGATCGCATTCGTCGTGGTTCTTGTGGAGCTAGGCGCGATCACGTGGGTGCGGCACGGCTACATGGATACACCCACTGTTACGGCGGCAATTCAGGTTGCATTCGGAGGCGCGCTGGTATTCATCACAGGGATCCTGATCGGCAGTTCTTGAGCCCATCAAAACGAAGCTTACCAGCCTCTGCGTTGATCTTCTTGCAAAAATAGTCGCCTCAGACCAGGGTTTCCCCCGAATCTTGAACATTGTCTTCCATGGAAAGTGTGGGTCTCCAAATTTCCACTCTCAGGTATGGAATCGGGTTATCGGCCAAACAATATGCTTTCGTTTCTTTCCCGGAGATCGGAACTGAACTCAATGTTGGTCTGCTGGAAGCCCTGTCGAGATGCTGACACTCTTAATCCTTTTCTCCATGCTTTCAGGCCGACCTCGGCTCACCTGCGCCCTTCTAAAAGCCAGGATTTGAAGGGGTTGCTGACAATTAGCAACATGTTGCTGAATGGAAACGAATGTGCACAATCCAACACGTGACTTCACTAAGGCAACGCGCTCGAAATAAGGAGTCGCAATGATTCAATTGAAGGTGAATGGAACAGAACAATCATTCAGCGGCGATCCTGACATGCCGCTGCTGTGGTACTTACGCGACGTTTTGGGACTGACGGGATCGAAATTTGGTTGCGGCATTGGGTTATGCGGAGCATGCACAGTCCACGTGAATGGACAAGCCACGCGATCCTGCGTAACGGCCATGCAGGGCACGGCCGGAAAAGACATCACGACAGTGGAGGGCCTCGAGCAGAACGGATTGCATGCGGTTCAGAAGGCCTGGATGCAAATCAACGTGCCGCAATGTGGCTATTGCCAGGTGGGACAGATCATGCAGGCTGCAGCTTTGCTGAAGAGCAATAAGAAACCGACGGATCAGGAAATCGACGACGCGATGTCCGGAAACATCTGCCGCTGCGGAACGTATCAGCGGATTCGCGTGGCGATTAAGACTGCGGCGGAGGAAATGGCATGAGCTCTATCGAGAACGCGAGCCGGCGCAAATTCCTGACGGGAGGCGTTGTCGTAGCCGGCGCCCTTGTGCTTGGTGTGCGTTATACCCCCAAGATTTTATCCGGCGCCACGCTTCCCCACAATACAAATGCGGATCGCGCGAAATTGAATCCTAGCGTCTACCTAGGAATTGACCCGGACGGGACCGTGTGGATCGTGGCCAGCCGCTCGGAGATGGGTACAACCAGTCGAACTACCCTTCCATTGATTGTTGCTGATGAGTTGGACGCAGACTGGAATCGAGTAAAAATTGAGCAGGCTATCGGCGACAAGCGTTACGGTGATCAATTTACTGATGGGTCGCACTCAATCCGCTCATTCTACGACGCGATGCGCGAAGCCGGAGCAACGGCTCGATTCATGCTGATTCAAGCGGCAGCCAAACAGTGGGGAGTTCCTCCAGCGGAGTGCGAAACCGAATTACATGTCGTTGTGCACCGCTCTACGAACCGAAGGGCTGGTTACGGTGAACTCACGCGGGCTGCCGCCAAATTCCCAATCCCCGCACGAGAAGAGCTGAAGCTCAAACCAAAGAGTGCCTGGCGGTACATCGGCAAGGGACACGTAAGCTACGACCTTGAAGCACTCGTGACCGGCAAAGCCATTTACGGCATGGATGCCCGTGTCGATGGGATGGTGTACGCGTCCGTGGAGCGCCCACCCGTTATCGGCGGAAGAGTGAAATCGTTCGACGACACGGAAGCCTTGAAGGTCGCGGGTGTGCATCAGACTGTCCCGATTGATCCTTATAGGCCTCCCCCAGCTTTTCAGCCACTCGGTGGCATCGCGGTAATTGCAGACAACACCTGGGCGGCATTTCAAGGACGCAAAAAGTTGAACATCTCATGGGACAACGGGCCAAACGAAACCTACAACTCCGATGCATACAAAAACGAGTTGCGGGAGACGTCCCACAATCCTTGCAAAGTGGCGCGCAATATTGGTGATGCTGACGCGGTGTTCGCCAAAGGGGGGAAGGTTCACGAGGCAGATTACTATGTTCCGCTTCTGGCCCACGCTGCAATGGAGCCGCTGGTAGCACTGGCCGAATTTAAGGACGGCAAGGCAACGCTTTGGGCCCCGACCCAGAGCCCGCAAACTGTGCAAGACATTGTTTCGCAGGAGTTGGGGATCGCGAAGGAAGACGTAATTTGCCATGTGACCCTGCTCGGTGGGGGATTTGGGCGCAAGTCGAAGCCCGATTACTGCGCCGAGGCAGCGATTTTGTCCAAAAAAGTCGGCCTACCCGTGAAGGTGGTTTGGACGCGAGAGGACGACATCAAGTTCGACTACTACAACGCCGTCGCTTCCATGTACATGAAGGCGGCTCTGGGCGCGAATGGCAAGCCGACGGCGTGGCTGCAACGGTCGGTTTTTCCACCAATTACTTCAATTTTTGATGTGAACGCGGTTTATGGCGATCCCCCACCCCTCCAGCAAGGCTGGACGGATATTCCTTACGATCTTCCAAATCTTCGCGTCGAGAACGGCCCCGCGAAGGCTCACGTCCGCATCGGCTGGTTGCGCTCGGTGGCGAACATCTATCACGCGTTTGCTATTCAATGCTTCACGGACGACCTAGCCCATGCGGCGGACCGTGATCCGGCCGATTATTTGCTCGACCTGATCGGCGAACCGCGCACCATAGATTTCAACGGTGTGGAATACCCGAATTATGGAGCCTCGCTTGAAACCTACCCGTGGGAGACCGGCCGTCTGCGGCATGTTACAGAGATGGTCGCGGAAAAATCCGAGTGGGGAAAGCGCAAACACGCGAAGGGCAGTGGCGTCGGGATTGCGGCGCATCGATGTTTCTTGACGTACGTTGCCACGGTCGTTGAAGTCGAAGTAAACGATCAGGGCGAGGTACGGATTCCTCGGGTCGATATGGTCCTGGATGCGGGCCGGGTGGTAAATCCGGAGGCGACTCGCGCCCAGTTCGAGGGCGCCGCTGTCTTCGGCACTAGCGTAGTGCGAAGCGGTGAGATTACCGCTACGAATGGTGTAATCGACCAATCCAATTTTCAGGATTACCCGGTCGCACGAATGGGAGAGGTGCCTTCTCAGACCAACGTTTACATCGTCGATAGCGATGCTCCTCCGGGAGGCGTCGGTGAGCCGGGAGTGCCGCCGTTTATTGCGGCGTTCTGCAACGCAATATTCGCTGCGACCGGCAAGCGACTAAGGGATCTTCCAATCTCCAAGCTTGGCTTTAGTTAACCTTCGCTCAGTTCGTGTGGAAGAACTCGCGAAGCCGCAATTGAAAAGTCCAAGAAAGGAAAAATCATGTTGCTTGATAAAACTCGAAAATCGGTGAATTACACTTCCGCAATTCTGACGGCGCTTGTCACCGGCCTCATGCTCTTTCCTATCTCAACACTTCGAGCGAATGCCGCTCAAGATAGCGCAGCCACCGCGGCCACATTCCGAACGAAATGCGCAATGTGCCACGGCCAGGATGGATCTGGGTCTGAGGTAGGAAAGACCATGAACGTTCCAGACCTGCGTTCACCTGAAGTCCAGAAGCTGCAGGATGCAGCACTTGTTCAAGTAATTTCCGACGGCAAGGGCGGAATGCCTTCATTCAAAAATTCGCTCACTGCGGAACAGATTCAGGCCTTGGTGAAGCACATTCGTACGCTGGCGGCAAGAAAATAACTGGTTTCGAAACTCTGCCCTTTGAATGGGAGCGATGAGACTTCCGTTGCCGGGGCCGAACGCCGAGACCAGTTCGGAAGCGCACCAGACTTCCAATTTAAATTCATAATTGCGATTTTCATCTGCTGTCGAAGGAGTATGGACAATGAAATATAGGAAGCTTGGAAATACCGGACTCATCGTGAGCGAGGTGGCTCTTGGCACGATGCAGTTTGGCGGCAAGATGAACATGGGAAACCTCGGTCAAGAGGACACAACGCGGATGATTAAGCTAGCCCTGGACCGAGGAATCAATTTCATCGATACGGCGGACGTGTACAGCCTCGGTGAAAGCGAGACGTTGGTGGGTAACGCTGTTAAGGGTATCCGACAAGAGATTGTCGTGGCCACCAAAGTCCGGCTCCCGATGAGCGACAATTTCAATCGAAGCGGCGCGACGCGCGTGAATATCATGCGCGAAGTGGAAGGCAGTCTCAAACGTCTGCAGACGGATTACATCGATCTCTACCAGGTGCATGGATGGGACAGCAACACGCCACTCGAAGAGACGCTGCGGACGCTTAACGACCTCGTGCGTCATGGGAAGGTCCGTTACATCGGGCTCTCTAACTTGATGTCATGGCAGGCCGCAACTGCGGTCATGCTGCAGGAGCGACTGGGGCTGGAAAAATACGTGACGGCGCAGATGTACTACAGCCTCGTCGGCCGGGGTCTCGAATACGAGTTCCAGTCATTCGCCGAGTACCACAATATCGGCATCCTGGTTTGGAGTCCGCTTGCCGGCGGATTCCTTACAGGCAAGTACTCCCGCGAAAACCCATCACCTGCTGGTACACGATTCGCGGAGGCAGGTTCGTTCGTGCCTTTCGACAGAGAAATGGGATATCGCGTCGTGGAAGCGTTGAAGAAGGTTGCTGGTCGCCAAAATACAAGCCCAGCCCGTGTCGCGCTCTCGTGGGTCTTGGGGCGGGCGGCCGTCAGCAGTGTGATCATCGCTGCGCGGAAGGTCGAGCAGCTAGAAGATAACATCCGTGCTGTCGACCTCCGGCTTTCGGGAGATGACGTCCAACTCCTCGACGCGGCGTCGGATCCGGGCGTTCCGTATCCAAAATGGATGGTCCTTCAGCTCGACACCGCGGAAGACCCGCGTCCAAAGGTTTTGTATCCGGAGCGCTACGCGAATGGCGGCGCCTGGAAGGACCTTCGCGGAACGCAAGGATCGGATGAGAAGGCTTTAGTTTCAGCAGCGCAAGGATCTAAACGGGAACTATAGCTGGAAGTTATAGAGGGATTTCTCAGCCCGCTCGATCAGTACCGCTTGGTGCTTCAACTCCTTGGCGACATCTCGCTAGCCGAACGTTCCGAACCATACTTGCCTCTGATCACCAGTATTGGAGTTTTCCTAAAGCGTATCGGCGCGCTCCGTGCCGATATGTTGACTCACTGTTCGCCCGACGACACAAACGCAGCATTCTGAAGCCAGATCCTTAGACCAGGCGCCCCCCATTAGAAACGTAACTTATTTAATAGAAATGGCTTGTGCCCTGCAGATACATCACCGCCGCAATTGGAAGCGAGAATGCATGGCATAGACACGAGATCGATCGTGAGAGGGGAAACGTCGTGAGCGCAACAACCAACCAAGTATTCGTCGACTACAGGAATGATTTTGAAAGCGCCATCTCCCGCTATTCCCCCGTACTTTTCCGGGTCGCGTTCCGGCGACTTCGCAATATAGAAGACGCCGAGGACGCCGTACAGGACGCCCTTCTATCTGCCTACAAACACATTGGCCAGTTCGAGGGCCGCTCCCAACTCTCTACGTGGCTCACCAGTATCGTCACAAATGTCGCGCTAATGAAGCTGCGACGTTGCTCGCGCCATGAAATTTTGCCGCTCGAACAGAATGACGAAGGCGACTGTACAGCACTCGCGCGTGAACCAAAGGATGCCAGGCCCAACCCGGAGACGATCTGCGCCCGGGCAGAGATGGACGAAAAGCTTCGCCGGGCTCTCGAGCAGCTTTCTCCAAATCAGCGCAGCGCGATACAAATGTGTGAGCTCGACGGCTGCTCAACACGAGAGGCAGCCGACGCCCTTGGAATTTCCGCGAACACACTGAAGTCCCGCGTTTCACGCGCGCGGGGGAACCTCGGTGCGCTTCTCCGTGGTGTCAGCGGAACTCCTCAATTGGCCGACGATGCGCCGGTTGCGAAGCGAAAAGATGCTGAGCGGCGCAGTCGTTATCACGCGAAATCGCACATTGAACGCGATCAGGATTGCTACCCACCACGCTCCCTCGAAAACTCCCTCCACCCTTATCCGCAAGGCTACGCGACGTAGCCGGGAAGACGGAGCGAGTCGCCGCATTTTAGCTCGCTCCGTCACCACCCGAACAGCGAAGTCGCTCGAAAGACAAACTTAAATCGGATACTCGAAATGCCGTTTTCGCGTAAGAGGCAGTCCCTGTCTGCCCCAATGTCTGCGCGGTCCAATGTGTTAGGTGGCCGCATTTGGACATCTGTCGGGATGTTGGCTTGAAGTGTCGATATCTGCCACCCCGCCCCTCCAGGACCACACATCACAAGTCGGCCAACTCCCTCATTCTTAGGGACTTCCCGGAGAGACACACGAATGAAACAAGTGGAATTCAACATGCTTTTTGAACATCCGCGTGCCATGGAAGTTCTCATGATCGCGCGGAGTTCGGGGGTGGGGAAATGCGTAGAATCGTTAAATGTCTAGTGCTTCTTGTTTTTTTCGTGGGTGCTTCGGTGGCGACAGTTCGCGCCGGCGATAACGGAACAAGTCTAAGCAAGGCCGATAACGAGCCGGCGGCGAAGTCTGAGGAATCAACCAAAACCGAAGCTCCAGCGGACGACAGGCCTGCAGTCGAATCGGAAATGCAGGAGCTGCGGGATCTGGTCCAATCTCAAGCTGAAGAACTCAACGAATTGCGAACTCGCCTGGCAGCCGTCGAGGCTGGAGTGACGGCCTCCAAAGAGGCTTCCGCGTCAACTGCCGCTCTTCCAGCAGGCGTATTTCAGCCATCAAATTCGGCGGCGATAGCTAGCGTTTCAGGATCGCCGAATGCCGTGAAGCAGGACAATGGCCGCGACCAGGATGAAAACAAATCTCCGCTGTCGTTTAAAATTGGTTCGGCGGAATTCACTCCGGGCGGCTTCCTTGATTTCACGTCTCTATATCGCAGCACAAATGTTGGAAGCGGTATAGCCACGGCGTTCGGGTCAATTCCATTCAACAATGTACTGCCGCAAGCCGGTTTGTCCGAGACGCGTTTCTCGGCGCAGTACTCTCGTTTGTCCCTCAAGGTTGATGCGCCCCTTACCGAATCGACGACCCTAACTGGCTACGTGGAAACCGATTTTCTTGGCTTCCAGCCGGCCAACGCCTACCAAACCGCAAACAGCGATAGCTTGCGTCTGCGGGTCTATTGGGCGGATGTGCGTCACGGCAAATGGGAAGTGCTGGCCGGCCAGGAATGGTCTTTGCTGACCCCCAATCGCGTTGGCCTCTCACCGCTAACGCAGGATGTGTTCACTACAGTGGACGAAGATCCAAACTTCCAAGTCGGCCTGACGTGGGCGCGCCAGGCGCAGGTCCGCGTGGTCTATCACCCCACGAGCGATTGGGCAGTTGGCATCTCTCTCGAAAATCCCCAGCAATACGTGCCCGGATCGGTTGTCTTCCCCTCAACGTTTTTCACCTCGCAGTTCGACAACGGGAGCGGCAGCACCAGCGCCGCCAGCAGCGCAACGAATACGGCCGTGCCCAACGTGGATCCTGACATCATCGTGAAAACGGCGTTCGATGCGCATCCAGGGGGTCGCTCCCTTCACATTGAAGTCGCGGGCCTGCTGCGCAGCTTCAAAGTGCTCAATAATCTGACAACTTCACCGACCACCAACACGATTACGGGCGGCGGTGGTTCAATAAACTTGAACTACGAAGTCATTCACAATCTGCATCTCATTGCCAATTCTTTCTACAGCGACGGCGGCGGCCGCTACATCTTTGGGCTGGGCCCCGATGTAGTCGTCAAACCCGACGGGACTCTTTCCGCAGTCCATTCCGGTTCCGGCATCGGCGGTTTTGAATACCAGGTGACGCCGCATTATATGTTCTACGGCTACTACGGTGGCGCGTACTTCCAACGCAACTATGGATTGTTGGCTGCGACGCCCTCTTCTTCGTGTGACGGAATCTCGGGTTTCACTTGCGTGGGCATCGGTTTCCCGGGGTCGGCGAACTCGGCGAACCGGCTCATTGAAGAGGAAACGATCGGGATAATCCCTACTCTGTGGTCGAATGCGAACTTCGGGCGGTTGCAAGCCATCACTCAATATTCGTACCTGACCCGGACCCCGTGGTCGGATCTCTCCACGCCGGGGAACCCCAAAAACGCTCACACGAATATGGTATATGTCGGACTTCGCTACGTACTCCCCTGACGATGAAGACGAGAGGATGAACCATGCAGACTTCGACAATTGTAAACGGAAAGCAAAACGGGACGGTTCCGATGGAAAATCCTGTGGAAGTCGGTGTGCAGATCGACGGCTCGAGCCACGCGGCACATCCGGGGGAACGGCTTGTCGACCTCATCAACCGGGTAGGCGTGAAGTTGGCACAAGTCTGTTATCACCCGCAGCTTGGCCCAATTCAAACGTGCGACACGTGTCTGGTCGAGGTCAACGGCCAGCTTGTCCGAGCCTGCGCGACCACCGTCTCCGAGGGAATGGTCGTCTCGACGACATCGTCACGGGCCCATGCGGCACAGCAGGAAGCGTTTGACCGCATCCTCAGCAACCACATGCTCTATTGCACCGTCTGCGACAACAACAATGGAAATTGCACCGTGCACAACACCACCAAGTTATTGGCAATTGAGCACCAGCAGATCCCGTTTCAGACCAAGCCATACGAAGTTGACAACACAAATCCCTTCTATCGCTATGATCCGGACCAATGCCTTTTGTGCGGGCGCTGCGTGGAAGCCTGTCAGAACGTCGAAGTGAATGAGACGCTGTCCATCAATTGGGACGACCCGCATCCACGCGTCCTATGGGACGGCGGTTCGACCATCGGGGAGTCCAGTTGCGTCTCCTGCGGCCACTGCGTCACGGTCTGTCCGTGCAATGCGCTGATGGAAAAGTCCATGCTCGGGCACGCCGGATTCCTCAGCGGCATTTCCAAGCGGGCGCTGAACTCCATGATCGACGTTGTGAAGGGGATCGAACCGGAGACTGGATTTGGGTCCATAATGCGCCTATCCGAGATCGAATCACAGATGCGAGAGTCGCGCATCCGCCGTACCAAGACCGTGTGCACGTATTGCGGGGTCGGCTGTAGCTTCGATATTTGGACCAAGGACCGTCACATTCTGAAGGTCGAGCCGGCGGACGGCCCCACAAATGGAATCTCCACCTGCGTCAAGGGGAAGTTCGGATGGGATTACGTCAACGATCCGGATCGCCTGAGCACGCCGCTGATCCGTGAGGGCGACGGGTTCCGCGAGGCCAGTTGGGACGAGGCTCTCGATTTGGTGGCACGTAAATTCACTGAGATTAAAGCGCAACACGGTCCAGATTCTCTCGCATTCATTTCTTCTTCGAAGTGCACCAATGAAGAGAGCTATCTGATGCAAAAACTGGCGCGCGCCGTGATCGGTACGAATAACATCGATAACTGCTCCCGCTATTGCCAGGCGCCCGCCACGATGGGTCTGTTTCGCACTGTCGGTTACGGAGGCGATTCCGGCTCCATTCACGACATCGAGAACGCGGGGCTGGTCTTGATTGTTGGCAGCAACACAGCGGAAAGTCATCCTGTGCTTGCCACGCGCGTGAAGCGCGCTCACAAACTTCACGGCCAGAAACTTATCGTGTCCGATCTGCGCGAGAACGAGATGGCGCGGCGCGCCGACGTCTTCCTGCACCCCAAGCCGGGAACGGACCTGGTCTGGCTCTCGGCGATTACTCGTTATCTGCTGGAAAACGGTCTCGCACACGAGGACTTCCTTCGCCAATGGGTGAATGGCCTCGAGGAATATAAAGAGGCGCTCGCGCCTTTTACCATGGAGTTTGCTTCGCAGACTTGCGGCCTTCCCGTGGAAACGCTGGAGAAAGTCGCGCACATGATTGCTGAAGCCAGCGGCGTCTGCATCCTCTGGGCCATGGGAGTGACGCAACAAAGCCAGGGTTCTGACACATCAACGGTGATCTCAAATCTCCTTCTCGTTACCGGAAATTACATGAGGACAGGCACGGGTGCGTATCCCCTGCGCGGGCACAACAACGTGCAGGGCGCCGGCGACAGCGGCGCGGCGCCGGCCACCCTTCCGGGTTATCAATCCGTGGATGACCCCGAAGTTCGAGCGCGATTCGAGTCGGCATGGAAGGTGAAGCTGCCCTCCACCAAAGGCCTCGACAACCATCAGATGGTCGACGCGATCCATCAGGGCAAGCTGAAATCCCTATACCTGGAGGGCGAAGAGATGGCGATTGTGGATTCCAACGCCAATCACGTTGCGGCGGCATTCTCCAAGCTCGATTTCTTTGTTGTACAGGATATTTTCTTCAGTACTACGTGCCGCTTCGCCGATGTAGTTCTCCCCGCCACCCCCAGCTTGGAAAAGGAAGGCACGTTCACGAGCACCGAGCGGCGCATCCAGCGGCTGAATCAGGTGTTCGAGCCCATTCCGGGCAGCCGGCCGGATTGGAAGATTACCCAGGATATCGCCAACCGTCTTAACGCCAATTGGAACTACGCGCACCCCTCCGAAATCATGAGCGAAATGGCTTCGCTTACACCAATGCTTGCGGGGGTGAACTACGAACGGCTCGAGGGCTACAAGTCCCTTCAGTGGCCTGTTGCCGCAGATGGAAGCGATCAGCCATTGCTCTACACGAAAAAATTTAATTTTCCGGACGGCAAAGCGCGGCTCTTCCCGGTGTCCTGGTCGGGGCCAGTGGAAAAGTCCAACGCAGAATTCGACTTGCATTTGAACAATGGGCGTTTGCTTGAGCATTTCCACGAGGGGAATTTGACCTACCGCGTCAAGGGCATCAAGGAGAAGACGCCTGATACTTTCGTTGAAATTTCTCCGGAGCTCGCGAAAGAACGCGGCGTCCAGAGCGGTACGTGGCTGTTGCTTATTTCGCGCTACGGTCAAGTTCGCGTGCGCGCACTGGTGACCGACCGTGTCAGTGGACGGGAACTCTACATGCCGATGAACTCCACTGAGAGCCCCGTGAATCGTCTGACTAGCAGCATCACTGATCCGGTGACTCACACGCCAGCCTTCAAGGAAGCCAGTGTACACATGCAGGTGTTGCCCGAAGTTGGCGAAAGTCCGCTGCCGCGCGTGAACCCTCGCTTCGGCCATCCCACACCGCAACACGGCGTCGAAGTCGAGCGGAAATGGAAACGTTCCGACTATAGCCTACCGGGAAGTCAGCTCGTTCAAATCCAGCAGAAATAGAGAACAAGGAGCGAGAGCCATGTCCAAACCAATTCCTTTACGGTTACCTACCCGCGATCCGCGCGAAGAGCTGCGTTCCCGTTTGGACAGGGCGCCGCTTGAACACGCAGAGGCATTACTCGCCGGGTACGAAGTGCTGCAAGGATTGCACGATTGCGGAGTACTCGAATTGCTGCGCGGGCTGCTGGGATCCGGCGGCAAAGTGGTCGAGACAGCCGCCGAAGCGGCGCGGGCGCCGGAATCGGTGCGCGCGATCCGCAATCTCATTGTTCTCGGGAAGACCCTTGGAGAAATTGATCCCGACCTGTTCGACGGTTTTGCTCTGGCGTTTCCCGAAGCGATCCAGCAGGCCAGGGCGCAGGGGAAAGAACCCCCCGGCTTCCTGGCAATTCTGAATAAGTTTCGCAGTAAGGATTTGCGTCGGGGGCTCGTCGCTGTGAACAGCTTACTGGAGGCATGGGGAAAAGATTTTTTCACGGAAGCGCACTCTCAGTCTGAAAAATGAAATCGTCGGGTGTGGGCTCCCCGCCCTGCCCTTCCGGCAGGCGGACTGCCGGCAGGCACGTACTTGGAGCCCACCTGAAATTCATGGAGGGCATATGCGAGACATGAATCGTTGGGTGATCGCTACAGCCGGGGTTTTCTTGCAAATTGCATTGGGTGCGGTCTACGCCTGGAGCGTTTTCCGCATTCCGCTTTCGCGCCAATTCGGATGGAGCATTCCAGAAGTCACGTTGACGTTTACCATCAGCATCTTCGTGCTCGGGGTATCGGCGTTCTTCGGCGGACTCTGGCTGAATAAGCGGGGACCACGTATCGTCGCGCTGACCGGTGGCATCTTGTACGGAGTCGGAGTCTTCCTGGCAAGTTTTTCCGATCGTGGACTTTGCTGGTTGTACCTGAGCTATGGAGTGATCGGCGGAATAGGTTTGGGCTTCAGCTACATCGTGCCGATTGCGGTGCTCGTCAAATGGTTCCCGGATCGCAGAGGACTAATTACCGGCATAGCTGTCGGTGGTTTCGGCGCTGGCGCGCTGATCACCGCGCCCGTCGCGACGCGGCTGATTCAGACCGTCGGCGTGCTTAACACATTCGCCTACCTTGGCGTTGCGTTCTTAATCATTACGGTTATTTCGGGATATTTCATGCAGAATCCCCCGGCAGGTTGGAGGCCCGAGGGATGGAACCCATCTGCTTCGCAAGTTTCTCAGAGGGCTCATCGAGACCACACCCTTGGGGAAGCTTTGAGAACCTGGCAGTGGTGGGCGCTTTGGCTCCTTCTGTTTCTAAATACTTCCGCGGGCATTTCGGTAATTTCGCAGGAAGCGCCGCTTTTTCAGGAGTTGGCCCGCGTGACTGCGGTAGTGGCCGCCGGGATGGTCGGAGTGACCAGTCTGGGCAACGGCTTGGGACGAGTGTTTTGGGCCTGGGCGTCCGACACGATCACGCGGAAAGCGACGTTCTTCGTAATGTTCTTAGTTCAGGCGCTGCTGTTTTGGTTCCTGCCCGGTATTACTTCCGCGGGCACGCTTACCGTGGTCGCCTTCATGATTTTGCTCTGCTATGGAGGCGGATTCGGGACCATGCCTGCGTTCGCGGCCGACTACTTCGGCGCCAAAAACGTAGGTCCAATTTACGGCCTCATGCTGACCGCCTGGGGCTTTGCCAGCGCGTTCGGGCCGCTCCTGATTGCCTACTTGCGCCAGGCGGATGGCACCTACCGCGGCGCGCTGCACATCATCGCCGGAGTGATGCTGGTCTCTGCTGTGCTGCCGGTGCTGGTGTCTCCACCGCGTTAAACCGATCTTGACTCCGTGGCTCACCCCCCGGATTCGTTCTACCCCAAGAACGCGGGAACGCGAAGTTCGCGAGCCGCAGACTGAGCAGTTGCGAACGTTACTGTTGAAAAGAATTTTCATCCAATGGTGAAAAGAAACCGCAACATCGAAGTAACACAAGTGACCGAATGGAAGGGCGGCGGGGCCACTCGTGTCGAGGACTATCTTGCAGCCGAGGAGCCCCTGGAGATGCGAGCGAGAAGGTACTCCCTGGGTGTCACTCTTCGCACGCCGGGAGACGACGAGGAACTTGTTGCCGGCTTTCTATTTTCAGAGGGCATCATCTCGCGGCGAGAGGACTTAGTGGCCCTGCGGATGCCAAGTGACACAGCACTGGAAAGAAATCTCGTTCGCGTGACTCTCGATCCCAGCGTGCGCCTCGCGACAAACAGTGCGGCCCGAAGATTTTCCGCGGGGTCGGCCTGCGGCGTGTGTGGGAAGGCTTCCATCACGCAGCTTCGGCGTCGAGGGTTGCGCCGTCCCGAAGCTGCTACGCAGTTCGATCCTGAAATGCTGTGCGCGTTGCCTCCGAAATTGCGCGCGGCACAGGATGTCTTTGGCCGAACTGGCGGACTGCATGCGGCGGCGCTTTTCGGTCCAGGTGGTAATCTGCTTGTCTTGCGGGAAGACATCGGCAGACACAATGCCGTGGACAAAGTCATTGGTTGGGCACTGCTCGGCGGCCGCTTGCCACTCAGCGATCACCTTTTGCTCGTCAGCGGCCGCGGTGGATTCGAGATCGTACAGAAAGCGATTACCGCCGGCATTCCGCTGTTGGCGTCAGTGTCTGCTCCGTCGAGTCTCGCTGTACAACTTGCACGCGAATTGGGTTTGACACTGGTTGGCTTCTTGCGCGGACGGCGGTTCGTCATTTATGCCGGGGAGGAGCGGATCGCCGTTTCCGCTTCGGTTCCGGCCGGGGCTTCTTGACATGCTCTTGCGCGCTCAAACGCTCGGCCGACCACCACTTCAGCGCCTCCTCATAATCTCCAGGCGCGTTCATGTTTTTCAAAATCAGCCCGTTTTGATCGATCGCGCGCCACTCTCGAGCATAAACAAAATCCACGCGAAGCTCCTCAATGGCGTCGGAAACTTTTCGCACACCCCGCTCGAACGCGGCGGCAATCGGCGCGGCACACTCATGCCGATAAACCGCGGCCAGCGGCTCGATCCCGCGCGCGGTTCGTGGAACGACGGCTTCACCGCGCGAACGCAGGGCGCGCGAAAGCAGCCAGTCGAGCCATTTTTCCGAAAGATAAGGCAGGTCGCAGGCGACGATCAAATTCCAAGCCGAGCGCGTTTCAGCCAAAGCGGAGGCGATTCCTGCGAGCGGTCCAGACCCAAGACAATCTGCCCCGAGCTGAGTCTGCGCATTGTCAGCAATAGTGCGCAGTCCGAGCTTCCTATATCGGATAGGAGATCCGACGACTGTGACTTCACCGACGAGCGGTTCGAGCAATCGGGCGGTGTGAAGGATCAGAGGGACGCCGTCGAAATCGAGAAGCCCCTTGTCGCGGCCCATGCGCGAACTGGCGCCCCCCGCGAGAATGAAGCCGGCGACTTGACGATGGCGCGTCACGACTGCCCACCGATTCTACGACTGCGCTCGCAACTTGCACAGGGCCACGGAGGATTCTGATGCATGCGATCGGTTTCGATGAAGCGCTCCATAAAATTCTCTCGACTGTGCAGCCGCTTTCCGCAGAGGACGTTGACCTTGCCCAAGCACTCGGGCGAGTGGCGGCGGCAACAGTTGTTGCCGACGAAGACGCAGTGCCGTTTCCAAGGTCGGCAATGGATGGCTATGCGGTGCGTGCAAGTGAATGTGCTTTAGCGACGCAAGACCATCCCATTGAGCTGCCAATGGCGGGGCAAGTGTTCGCTGAAAGAGGCGAATCAAGTCTCGTGCCCGCAACCGCATTGGCCATCACGACAGGATCGCCAATTCCAATCGGTGCCGATGCTGTGATTCCGCACGAACGCCTGGAGCGTCATGGTGCGTCAATCCGCATTTTCGCACCGGTGACCGCAGGGGATTCCATTTTTCCTCCCGGCGAAGACTTTCGCCACGGCGATGAACTCGTTACCGCCGGCGAGATCCTGAACCCGGGAAAGCTCGCGCTTCTTGCTTTCGCCGGCAGACCTTCAGTCCGCGTGTTTCGGCGTTCGCGAGTTGCCATCCTCTGCACTGGTAACGAGCTCGTGGACGTGGCGGATGCGCCGGCGCGGGGCCAGGTGCGGAACAGCAATGCCGTAGCACTTTCGGCGCTCGTCCTTGCCGCGGGTGGAGAACCTCGCTATGAAGGCGTCGCTCAAGATGATCGCGATGCCCTGGAGGCGATGCTCCTGCGCGCACGAGGCGCTGCGGACCTCTTGATTACCACAGGCGGCGCGTCAACGGGAGAGCGGGATCTTGTCAAAAGTGTGCTTGCGGAGTTGGGCGCGGAGTTCCGATTTACGCAAGTAGCCATGCGGCCCGGCAGGCCATTCGGATTCGCTAAGTGGGGCGACCTTCCAGTGTGCGTCCTTCCCGGCAATCCCGCAGCCGCTTTCGTATGCTTTCACAAACTGGTGCGGCCTGCTCTTGCGCGACTCTCTGGTCACCAAGGTACGGGGCTGCCAAGAATACAAGCACGGCTGGACACAGATCTGCACGGTCGTCCCGGCCGCCGGTATTTCGTTCTTGCTCGCCTCCGTTACGAGTTAGAAGGTTTCACGGTGAAGCCGCTGGCGAATCAGTGCTCCGCGCTGGTGCGCACCGCTGCTGATGCGAACGCCATCATTATGGTCTCCGAGATGGCAGGGAAGTCGATTTCCGAACCGCATCGTGGTGAAATGGTTGACGTTGAAGTGTTCGATTGGGCCAGCGTATTTGAAAGTTCCCGCGACATGCTCCGTATGCGACTCTGGGAGTGGTCACACTTGAAAAGCACAATGAACGCGCATATTCAATCGCCTCCGCCCCATCCTTGAGCGTTTGTGGAAGGTGTGCCGACTATCCGTCAACAGTCATGATTGCAACGGAGCTGTGAGCAATTTACCTCTGATGATTTCAGAAGCCCGGGTTACATCCTGAATAATTCTTGATACGGCTTCTCGCGCCTCTTCGATGTCGGGCTGATTGCGTCCTAGCCATCGTAAACAGGTCTTCGCGTTTGTATTCGCTGCTGAGATCGGCTGCTTAATCTCGTGCGCTATGGAGCCGGCCAACTCATGTTATGACTGTGCTGAAGCTTTCGTTGCCCTGAACCTTGTGCTGAAACCCCTGATGGAGGAGTTATTTATGAACCACCTTTGCGATCTCGCGCTGCGTGAAGGTGACTATTTGCTCGGTCAAGTCTTTTACTCGCTCAACGAAGACTGTCGCTGGCATCGGGAATGGACCCAGGCCCTGATCCGGATGGTAATCGAGGACAATTCGCATAACAGTCGCACCATTCAAGGCTGGATCGAGAAAGGGCATCCGGTTGCAGTCCCTGCCTTGCAAGCGTTCGCTCCGTTGTTTGAGGGAAAGTTGGAAGATGCTCAGATGCCACCGCTCGAAGGTGTGACACAGAAATTGGACAAATTTTATCGGAGCTACTTGTCCGGCATGGGCTTGCAACCTTCGATTTCCTCCGTTCTCCTCTACTGAATCGGATTATAACGTTCCAGCAAGATATTGAAAAAGCAAGGCTTTTGAGGATTAGAATGGATTTTCAATCTCCACTGCTCCTGACAATCTCTGCCAGCGAAACGACTTAACGCCACGCAAGTCTGTAAGACGCAATCTTTCAGGAACTGGAATTTGCCGGCCGGGGAAAATTTAATCCCACCGGCAGTCATGCATTTCTCAAAGTCACGCGAGCGATCAACTGCGCTAGAATCTTGAACGATGAGCGACGCATCCATCCGCCTGGGGACATCTGCCTTCACAGCGGCGGGCTGGCCCGGCACGTTCTATCCCCAAGGCCTGCCCGAACGCGACTACCTGACCTACTACGCCTCGCGGTTCGACACGGTCGAGGTGGACAGCACGTTCTACCGGATCCCGGCGCTTTCCACAGTCAAGGGCTGGTATGCGAAGACACCGCCGGGTTTCGTGTTTGCCGCGAAGATTCCGCAGACCATCACTCACGAAAAGGTTTTGCAGGATTGTGACGCGGAGCTGGGCCAGTTTCTAAAAGTGATGGACGCGCTTGGAGAGAAGTTGGGTCCGTTGCTTTTCCAGTTCGGCTATTTCAACAAGAAGGCATTCATCGGCGTGAACGACTTCCTGGCGCGGCTCAACCCGCTCCTGAAAGGGCTTCCGAAAGGCTACCGGTTTGCAGTCGAGATCAGAAACAAGAATTGGCTGGTGCCGCAGTTCGTTGAGTCTTTGCGGTCGCATCACGTTGCCCTGACCCTCATCGACCAGTCCTGGATGCCTCGGCCCTCGCAGTATTTCGAGAAGCTCGATCCGATTACTTCGGATATTACCTATGTCCGCTGGCTGGGAGACCGCAAGGGGATCGAGGAACAAACAAAGGTGTGGGACAAATTGATCGTGGATCGCAGACGCGACCTTTCCGAGTGGGCTGAAATTCTCGGAAAGGTTCACAAACGGAAAATCCAGATCTTCGCCTACGCAAACAATCACTATGCGGGATATGGTCCCGGAACAGTTGAGATGTTTCGAGAACTAATTCGCGGTCAGAAGGTGCCCGAATCGCGGAATGCCCGCAAAGCGGAAAGTCAGGGCCGCCTGTTCAGTTGATGGCAGCTCCAGATCAGTTGAAACGTAGAATCGTTCGACCCGCGAACCATCAAAGTTCGCCGAGGATCCAGACCCGCGCCCGAATTCGAACAAACCTTCGAGTCGGATGATCTTATGCCTTCGCCGGAGCCTTGAGCGCATTCCCCGCGAGGACCACGGCTGCCAGCCCCAGAACGAAGATTCCCCAGCTCCACCCAAACGGATTGGGCGCGCCCATCTTTTCCAGGGCGCCAAAAGCCTTATTGATCTGGAAATACATCATTGCAAAGGCGATCAGGATAAACGCCAGCGGCGCCGCGTTCAGGTAGTGCGACCACGCGGTGCGGATGAAGGGTGCCGCAAACGGCGCAGCGATCGCGAGGATGCCCAAGAGAGCCAAGGCGCCGTGACTTCCGCCAGCTCCCGCGAGTGTTGTGGGGTCGCTAAAGTCAACTCCGAGCAGGTTCCAGAACGTGAACGACATGGAGCCCACGAACCCGGCAGACACCCCTGCTGCCGGCAGGAAAAACCAGGCAATCCATAGAAGCACCGTCGCTCCCAGGGTGACGGCGCCCATCCGCGCTGCAAGCGCGCCTACGCCCTGCTGCGCCAGCTTGGCCGCTTCCTTACCCTTTTCCTGGGCCACGCCGCTGAGCTGGTTCAGGCGCTCCTTGTTCATCTGCTGCGCGTCCACGACCGTGATCGAGGTGATCGTGCCAGCGCTGTCGATATCCACGTCAACGGTCATATTTGGAGCAGGCGCCACCGGGGACTTCCAGACCCCATCAACGGTAAATGGTTTCTGCTCCATTAAGAAAAAGCAGGCCCGGAGTCGCGTCCGGAACCTTGACGATCGTGCTTCGTACTCTTGGGGATGTCTCGCCGCTCATTGTGGTATCTCCTTAGTGAGAATTGGCCGTTTCAAATGATGCCTCTATGACGGTCCTGCTCTTTTTCCGCTGTGTTTCTCTCTTAATCTCGGCGCTGCGTCCTACAACTACTTTGTTTTTTGAAGCGGGGGGATGAAGCTCCCTGGCGGTCCAGCCAGCGACCCATCGCTTTGCACGGTTAACGCCAGGGCACCAGCCTGTCCCTGGCACGTAAGCGTGACGGTGCTTCCGCTCGTCGTGTACGTGCATGGAGCGGTCTGACCGGCAAAGGATAGGCTCGCCTTGCCGCCGGATTGAAGCTCGAGCATGATCGCGCCGCCTGCAGCGGAATAGGTTCCCGTGAGCTTCGATCCGCACGCGATCATCCCAATGCACATATAGCCCAAAACTGCGGTCAGAAATACGTTACGCACCAGGGCACTTTTCATCCGCGTCTCCGCAAATTGAATTTTGTTCGAGCGGTGGATCAGCCGGTCACTGGCACCATCCCAAGGCCGGATCCGGCGAAATTTCCCTTCGCCAACAGGGGCAGTTCCTCTGCCGTCCGACATGACATGCCTCTTCGAGGTTGTTCTGTATCACGACGGGCGAAAAATGGAAAGAAAAACTTTAACGGTGGCGAGATACCTCCAGACGACAGGCAAGCTTCTGCGATTCCTTAATTCGTTCTCTAATTTGCGATATTCCGCGGCACGACCGGCGGGGCAATAGAACTCTAAGGATGAACGGGCAGACAGGGGATCGAATCTGCCACAGGTGTCATGAAAAATGAAAAGGGGTGACCATGTTGCGGTCACCCCTGATCACGAGAGCCTTGCGGCTCTGCAAGTTGATGCTGAAGGTTAGAAAATAACCTTGAGCGCCAATTGAATCTGGCGCGACGTGGTTGACGTGGTGGTGATCTGTCCGACGGTGCCCAGCGGCTTGGTTGAACCTGAGCCGGTGGGAGCCTGGATGTTGCCGCCGGTGCTTCCGCCAGCGATGGTGTTCGTCAACGTTCCTCCAAACACGGCGTTCGACGGAGGACCAAAATTAGCACGGTTTAACAGGTTGAAGATTTCGGCGCGGAATTGCAGGTTTCCATTTTCACCCAGGAAACCCAGCTTGGTGTCCTTGTTGATCGCGAGGTTCCAGGTCCCAACGCCGGGGCCACGCAGAATATCGCGCGGCGTGTTGGGCTCGGTTCCAAGTTGTTGTTCTCCGAACATCAACGGGTTGAACCAGTTTGTGGGAGTACCCAGGATAACCGTATTCGGATTATACGGGATCCAGTTATAGGGAGTACCCGTGGCCGGATTGTTTACCGGAGTCGCGGTGGTTGCCGCGATATTTGCCGCAGTATTGAGATTCGCATAGGTAGCGTTGCTCTGTGTGATCACACCGCTGAACGAACGGTCCTGCGAGACGAGGGGCGTGAAGGGGAACCCTTCCCCGATCGTCACGATGTTTCCCATCCACCAGCCATTAGTCACCTTCGAAAGAGCGCGCTCCGAGGTAAACGTCGGCAAATGGTACAGCAGGCTCAAGTGCATCGACTGGGGAACGTCCTGGCAGGAAACGCCCTTGTTCTCGACCAAGTTGTACGGGTCGTTGCCGACCGCCGTGCCGAAGGCGCCGTTTCCGCAATCGGTGTTGTACATCTGTCCGGCAGTGGTGTCGATGGACCGGCTATACGTGTACGAACCCTGGAAGTCCAAGCCGTGGGAGAGGTGCTTGGTCACAACGACCTGGAGGGCGCTGTACCAGGAGTTCGAGTCTGTAGTAATGAACAGCGCGCTCGTCCAATAGGGGTTCATTCGGCAGGGATAGCGCGGATCCCCAGCGGGTACGGTCGTCAATACGCCACCCACGGGAAGCTGGAACGTCGTTACCCCGTTTGAGTAATTGAGCGCGTTGTTCTGGCATAGAGCCTCGCCGTTCGCTACGTTGAACGTTGGCATCGTATTGGGCGGCAGTTTGCCGTTCACGAGATTGTTAGGCACGACGGGGTTCCCTTCCCCCAAGTCGATGAGATTGATCCCGCGATTGCCCACATACGAGACCGAAAGTCCGATTCCGCCGGGAAGTTGCTGTTCCACTGTCAGGTTGTACTGAAGTGAGTGCGGCGGGTTGAAGTTCGGATCGTTCATCTGCAGGGCGTGCCCGAACTGAGCGGCTGCGAAATCGATAGGCGTTCCAGCCGAATTGATCAACGGGATCGTATACGGTGCCGCACTCTGGGCAACCTGAGTCTGCGCGCCGAAGGGCGGTACCCCGTTCGCCGACTGGGTCAACATGGAGCCGAGGTTGGCGATGTCATAGTAAATGCCGAAACCGCCGCGAACAGCAGTCTTGCCGTTCCCGAAGACGTCATAGGCAAAGCCGAACCGCGGGCTCCAGTTCCTAAGGGACCAGTTATAGTTGAAGAGTGGAGAAATAACGGCCTGCGGGGAGCCACCCTGGAGGTTAGGAATTGTCGAGTTTCGGCCGTAGAGTTCATGCGGAATGGTCATGAACTCATACCGCAATCCCAGGTTAAACGTGAGCTTGGAAGTGGCGCGATAATCGTCCCCGAAGTAGAAGCCGAACGTCTTGAACATGTAATCCTTGTCAAGGTAGTCGGAATTGTTGAATTGTGAGCTCAAGATTCCCAGCGTTGATCCGTTTACCGAGCTCCCGGGAGTCGGCGTCACCGTCAGATAGCTGGTGGTGAGGCCGTCCAACCACTGCCCGATGTTGCTTCCCGAGCTTGTGCTTCCCTGTGCACCCTTCTGCATGACGGACGGATCCTGGAAGTTGTTGAACAGGATGCCAAACTTGAAGGCATGCTTGCCGCTGGTGATAAACACGTCATCCCCGAGGGTCCACACGTTTTGAGGATGGTACGTCGGGAACGTACCGTTATAGCTGAGTCCAGTGACGCCCGCGCCGGGGCCAAAATCGCCAGTTCCGAACTGACCGGGCAAGTACGACCAGATGCAAGTCGGATTGACAACTGCGAAGCAGGTGCTGCCGGGAGTGCTTGGCGTATCGATGTATGTAAAATTAGGATTCAGGCCGGCCACTTCGTTTATTCCGGGACGGCCGAAGACGTTGCTCCGGCTAAATGACAGCTTCGCCGTATTTAAGATAGTGGGGGAGAAAATGTGATTCTCGCCGAATGTAACGGACTGGTTCCGGCTGTTGCCGATGGAATAGAACTGGGGATATCCCGATCCCGTATCGGCAGTCGAGAGTGAAGCGTACGGAATTGTCAGACGGTTGTCGTCGAGTGTGTAACGAGCGAACATCGTGTCGTTCGCCGAAAAGTTCTGGTCAAATCGAATTTGCCCGTAATCTTCACGAGCCCGCGACACGCCGGGGAATGTATAGTTCGGGTTACCCGTTGAGTCCTGTGTCGCGACGCTGTTTGTTTCGTTGGGAAACGGGAACTGGCCGATCCAAGGGATCGTCATGTTGTTCAGGTTCGTGTTTATCGACGGGTTCGTGAGATTGTCACCGTTCTTGCTAAAATTCGTTCCTGATGTTGCACCGCAACCGGAGGCGGCACCCACCGTAGTGGTATCGCCCACCATTGTTACTGTTCCAGCAGGTCTGGTATTGAGAATCACCTGTGGAGCGGTTTGAAAGGCTGTCGGTACGACAATCGTCGACGGAATCGGGCCGCCCCCTACGATTGTATTCACGCCGCCGATGTTAAGGAAATGGCAGGCCGCGGGAAGCGTCGTGGTCTGAATCGCGTCCGTCTGGGCGAGCCTCAGGTCTTCATATACGAGATAGAAGAAGGTCTTATCCTTCTTGATCGGTCCGCCCACAGAGGCGCCGAAGTTGTTGCGCTTGAATTGCGCCGTTCTTTGGCCGCCCAGCAGGGCAGGCTGCGGATCAAAGAAGTTCCGCGCATCCATGTGGTTGTTTCGCAAATATTCGAAAACATCGCCATGCCAGTTGTTCGTGCCGCCCTTGCTGACAATGATCATCTGGCTGCCCATTTCCATGCCATATTCGGCGCCAAACATGCTGGTGACGATCTTGTATTCCTTGATGCCGTCAACACCCAGCGTGGTGCCTGAGATGGAATTGGGGCCGGTTGCGTACTGGTTTCCAATGTTCGCGCCATCCAGAGAGAAGTAGTTCGAACGGGGAGGCATGCCGTTGGAGCTGAACCAGGTTCCAGTCGAACCCGAACCGCCGCCCGAGGGGCTGGTGTTGATCTGAATGCCCGGCTGAATCAGCGTCAAGTCAATGTAGTTCCGGCCGTTCAGTGGCAGATCGGCTACGTGCGCATCGTCAACAAGCGCACCCAGAGTGCTGGTAGTCGTATTGACCACGGGGGCCTCGCCGGTGACGGTGACTTCCTGCGTAGATGACCCGATTTCCAGCGTGGGATTCACGACAACCTGCGCTGAGATATCCAGCGTCAACCCGCCTTGTGTAGAGGTTTTGAACCCATCCTTCTCAACTTTGACTGAGTAATGCCCGGGACGCAGCCCTGGGACTCGAAACGCGCCATCATCACCGGTGGTAACGTCGCGCGAATCGTTCGTGTCAGTGTTTGTGATCGTGACTTTCGCCGCAGGTACCGCTCCGCCGGAGGTGTCCTTAACGACGCCCAAAATCGTGGCGCTTTCCTGTGCGGATGCTGGAACAGCGATCAGTGACAACACCAAAAGCGCAGTCAAACTCAAAACTGCGCAACACACCCCACTAATAGACTTCTTTCCCTTCATCTTTCCTCCTGTATGGTGCTCGCGACGGATGACCCCACATCACCATGGCGCGAGTCGACTACCATTGATTCAGCAAGTCTGTATTGATGGGCCCTTGTTCCATGATCCAGTGTGGGAATAATCTCTTTGAAGTCAGTCAGCGCCGGAGCGTGGGCGAATAGTAGATCGTCCGCCAAAACGTGCATGAAATCCGGTGAGTTTTGAGTGATTAAAAGATGCTGGGCGGCAGATTGATTCCGATAGGAGGTTAACCTCAAACCTAACTCAGACAGGACGAAACGCCTGTGGTTTGAATAGAAATCAGGATTAACCCACCCCAAAACCACTCTTGTCACCCTACCCCGGCCCACTTCTAAGCCAAGAATCCCAACTGCGCTCTATTTTTTAGTGGCGGATTTATATCATGCCGGATACCCAAATGCAAGCATTTTTGTTGTCCCAAGTTGGTCCCCTCCCAAGGGTTACAGATGACTCAGGTGGCTGCCGGCCCGGCAAATGCTTCCCGGAAATGGCCAAATCACGAATTCCGGTCGGCCAAATTGGTGATATGATTTCGGGGAATGAGACTCAAAACTTTTTCGTCATTTTTGGTGGTTTTTGCCGTCTTAGTTGCGGTGCCCCCCGCCTTTGCTCATCACGGAAACGCCGCTTACGATGAGACCAGGCCCCTCACCCTAAAGGGGACGGTGACCAAGTTCATGTGGGCGAACCCCCATACCCAGATTTTCTTCGACGCGAAGGACACCAAGGGAGAAGTCGTGCACTGGGACGTGGAAACCCTCAGTCCCGGCAAGCTGGCCAGAGCCGGGTGGACAGAAAATGCCGTGAAGCCCGGAGACCAGGTGACCGTCATTTTCAGTCCGGCGAAAGACGGCTCGCCCAAGGGTTTTCTTCAACGGATCGTATTCAGCGATGGCAAACAGTTGGGTATGCTGGAGCACCCCCAATAGCATTTTTCGGTGAAAATTGGTTTTACGTTGGAATTTGCCTTTTACCGGCCTGCAGATGGTCCCCGTGACTGGATAAGGACAAATCCGCGGAGCACGGCGTCCTCTCCCGAATAGAAATACCCCGTCACATCGCCGCTGCTATTGATGCATTCGGAGAAGGTTCCCAGGTTCCCGCTTCGAGTCGCCCCCGGGGCGTCAAACGTGACGAATGAGCCGTCCTTGCGGCGGACGAATCCATGCACCACCCCCACCTTATCTCCGAAGTAGCCGGCAACCTCACCGGCCTGGTTGATGCTTTCTCCTGCGGCGGCAGGGCGCAGGATGTATCCCTCTTCGTCCACGTGTGGCGCGGTGTCCGCGATGGTGCCGGGAGGATCAATCTTCACGAAGGTGCCGTCCTTCAGCCGCAGGAATGCGTGGATTCCGTTGTCCGGTCCTGTTTCGTAATACCCGACAACGTCGCCACCTGCATTGATGCCCATGGCGAGAGTGCCTTTGCCGTCACTGGTCTTTGAGCCCGGGACGTCGAATCTGGCGTAGGTTCCTCCATGCCAGTGTATGAAGCCGTGGAGGCCGTTGTTGTCATCGGCGAAGTAGCCCGCGACGTCACCGCTTCCGTTGATGCCCTGCGGGGCGGTATTGGCGCTGCCGGGAGGATCGAAAGTCGTAAAACCCTTGCCCTCATGGCCCAGGAAAGCATGGGCAACGTCGTAGGACACGTAATTCCCCGAAAACTCGCCGAGATCGTTAATTCCACGTATGACCGTGCCGGCGCTTCCGGGGGGATCGAATCTTACGATTGTGCCGTCTTTGTGCCGGACGAAGCCGTGCCGTTCACCCTTGGGATCGGTGAAGTAATACCCGGTGATGTCTCCCTGGTCGTTGATGCTTTGTGGCATTGTGCCCAGCGTGGCTTTGCGGCTGGCTCCCGGGGCATCGAAAGTCGTGAATGTGCCGTCGCGATGCCGCACGAAGCCGTGGACGGCGCTGGCGGAGTCCTTGTAGTAGCCGGTAATTTCGCCCTCGACATTGATACCCTTGGGACTTGTCCCCTGTCCCGCGCCTTTTCCTGCGCCGGGGGCGTCAAATGCAATTATGGTATTCGTGCTGAGCGAAATGCGGGTCGTTTGTGCCGGAAGAAAAAAGCAGAAAGCGAGCAGGGCCGCGATCACCGAAATCGACCGGATGAATTTCATTGCCGCGTCCCTAATTTCCAAAACTTCGATTTCCTGAATTTTGATTTCCTGATGATTGCGTACAGGGCCTGCATGAATTAAAGTTTCTCCCAAGCCTTCAACGACCGATTGTATTGTATCAGCCGGACTCTAAAGTTCTCGACGTTGGCTGTCATGCGGGACGGAGTTTTGAGTGCGTGGGCAGAAGGCTGCAAGATTTTTTCGAGGGGGAGACATGCGTAAGATCATTTTCGGTTTTTGCTTTCTGGCGATCATGGCTCTGCCCGGCGTCGGGATGTTGCGCGCTCAGGATGCGTCTGCGGTGCTTAAGAAGCTCGACGAGCAGCGGATGAAATCCATCAGCGATGCGGACATGGCCGCCGTGGGAGCTCTCATTTCAGAAGACTATGTCCACGTGCATGCCACCGGTCAGGTCATGACCAAATCGGAGTATCTTGCCTTTCTCGAGAAAAATCCCCGGAAGAGCTATCGCGAGCCGGATGCGCCGCTCATTATCCACGTTTATGGCGATACGGCCATCATGGTGGGCACTCAGATGAATAAAACGGAAAAGGGACAACCGACGCCGTTCACGTTAACACTGGTCTGGCACAAAGCTGGCGGCACCTGGAAGCAGGTCGGAGCTGCGTATACGCCCGTGCCTGCGCCTAAATAATAGAGGCAGGCGGCAAAATTCTTCTCCCCTTTGAAAGCTTACGGAGGACAGGGTGCCGGGGAATTCAAAACGGTCTCAGAGGATTCCATGATCTTCACTCCGACCATAAGAAAAGCGATTGTTTTCTCCATTAAAACCCATGAGGTGTATCAGAAGCAGAATAGAAAAGGTAAGGACATTGCCTACATCACGCATCCCCTCACCGTGGGGCTCATCCTGGCCCGAGCAAACGCCGAAGAAGATGTCGTTGTTGCCGGGATCTTGCACGACACAATTGAAGATAGCATCGACAAGAAGAAGGTAACGCGCGGGATGCTCGCGGATCGATTCAGTAAGAATGTCGCCGATCTCGTGGATAGCGTCACAGAACAACAAAAGGATTTAGAGTGGGAAAAGCGCAAACATGAGGCGCTCGAGCATATCAAAACCTTCTCTCGCGATTCGTTGCTTGTGAAATCGGCCGATATAATCAGTAATGTTTCGGAAATACTTGAGGATTACCGGAAAGAAGGCCCCAACATATTTCGACGGTTTAATGCGCCAAAAGAGAAGGTGGTACGGCACTACAAAGAAACCATGGAAACTGTTTTGAGTAGATGGCCCGAGATTCCATTCGCCGAAGACTTGAATTTGTTAATTTCCGCCCTCAAAACAATTGAGTGACAGAACGGCGCTCGATCCTTTTAATGTTTCTCTGCGCGCAGTGGACTCCAAACGAACCAGCGGTCTGATTGATACGCGAGGCTTAAGTGTGCGTTTGTGAACAGACTTCGGCGTCTGCCGCGTCCACAATGATTGTGCATGGAGAGGATACGACTGAACGACGGAGAACAAATTATGAACAAATTCAAACATCTTGCATTCGCTGCTTTTGCTGCATTCATCTTCACAGTGGCCGCTCCCAAAATACAGGCTCAGGTCAGTGTTGGCGTCGACATTGGAGGCGCCCCTATCTGCCCTTGCGGTTACTATGACTACGCTCCTTACGCTTGCGCACCTTACGGTTACTACGGCCCAGAATGGTTTACGGGTGGTGTGTTCATTGGAAATTGTCCCGGGTTTAGTTGAAAGCGGCGGCTCCCGACTTTCCGCACGTTACGCGACCTGCACCTGCTGAGTCAACGACGGATTCATCCGGCGATGCAGAAGTTCCAGTTCCAGATAGC
>Ga0182024_10000539_pt1 | contig 98101 bp, 103 predicted proteins | sample P32metaG_FD_120480 | JGI IMG/M metagenome (GOLD analysis project Ga0182024, IMG submission 120480) | Permafrost microbial communities from Stordalen Mire, Sweden - P3-2 metaG (Illumina Assembly) | ecosystem: Environmental > Terrestrial > Soil > Wetlands > Permafrost | place: Sweden: Stordalen... | reverse complement strand
GTCTGATTCCCGGCACGTCCGGATCGGCGCGGATCGACCTACTTGGATCGGAAGCATCGGCCGTGCGCCGCCAGCCAGCCATCTGAGGTTTTTGCTCGGCTGAACTGCATTTTCGGTTCCGCTGCTACCGGACCCCCAAGAAGGTTCTCTCGATTGCCCGTGATGAACTGTCGGATATCGCTCAAGATCGATGCTGCGTCCTCGGTGCAAAAAGAGTGGTCGCCGCCGGAATACTCGATATATTTCGTTGCGGGGATGTGAAGGGCCAGCTCACGGCCTCGTTCGACAGAAATCATCCGACAAAGTTTCGGGTGCTCCCACGGTTGAAGAGCGAATGGACGACGTTCGCGCGGTCATGGAGGAGGTCGGTTCAAAGCGAGCCACCTCGGTACTCCGAGGGCTGTGCCATTAGCGTGATGTTTGCCGCCACATACCCCGAGAGCGTTTCTCAACTCAAGCGCGTGACGGGCAAAACGAAGTCGCTCATCGGCGTCCTTCCCGCAATGTTGCGATCGATCCTCGCTCTTGGGCTCGACGAGGTCAATTGGTGAACGGACTCGAGGCTGGCGGCGACGCGGTTCGGCGCATAATTTTGTTTTTCACAGGATTCGAACCGTCTGCGACTGACTTTCGTGAATGGCGGCTTTCCCCCCATTGCCGACGGATATCCCGAGCGTCTGTCTCCTATCGCAGAGGGTTTCGAGGTGGGGGACTGCCGGGAACCTTGAACGTCAATATCCAGTCGTCACGTTCAACTTGCCCTTGCCTGACATCCAACATACCCACAGCACGGCATGCTTGCCTCCTTTCTTAAGGCAACGGATCGCGATTAAGCCCTCGGTCGCTTGCCGAACTCGTCCGGGGGTTGTTCAGGCGCTATCTCGAAATCGGCAGAAACTAACCATCCCCTTCACTGGAACAGTCCCCCGCCTGCGCCCGCACTCTGCCGGCGCTGATTGGGGAGAGGCTTCGGATGCGGACCAGTTGCCCACGCGCCGGGCGCTCGGCCAGCCACTCGTCGGGATTGGACGGAAAGTCGGCGAATGGCCCGTGCGGCTCCCCCGCAGATAGGTCACTCTATCGAGGCGCCACGGATCCTCCGCGTAGTTCACCGCGAACTCGACGCCCTGGTCCTAATCGCGCGCGAACATCAGCTATCACGTTTGACCAGGATTGCTGCCGGCGACCACCGTCCGCGGCCTTGGCCGCATCGAACCGCTTGAAAGCCGCCGCCAGCCGCTCGCCGATGTTGGTCGTGGCCTCCGCTGGCTGATCGCGGTCGAACCCAGCGATCTTGGCGAGTTGGGCGAGGATGGCGATGGGATCGGCCGCCTCTATGCCGCCCCGCTTGCCCTCGCTGTATTTCTTGATCGAGGCGCCACGGATCATCCGCGCAGCTCGCCATTAGCTCGACGAACTGGTCCTCGTGCGCGCGAAGACTTCAGTGATCGCCTTTGACCGGGATTGCCGCCGGCGGCCCACCGTCCGCGGCCTTCGCCGCATTGAACCGCTTGAAAGCCGCCGCTAGCCGCTCGCCGATGTTGGTCGTGGCCTCCGCCGGCTGATCGCGGTCGAACCCAGCGATCTTGGCGAGCTGGGCGAGGATGGCGATGGGATCGGCCGCCTCTATGCCGCCCCGCTTGCCCTCGCTGTATTTCTTGATACGCCCAAGCAGATGGCGGGGCACACTATCGAGATTGAGCCGGCGCGGCACCGGCCTTCCCCAACCGTCGACGCCGGCCGGTGTCAGATAGTCGTCGAGATTAAAATCTAGCCTGTTGCGCAGCTCGAGGAGGATGAACGTCTTGTCAATTTCAGCCGCGCGAGCCGCGTTGTCCTGAAATTCGGCGACACGCGCCTTCACATCGCGCCGATTGGCGCGTCGGCGCGCGTTGTCGATGAACGAGCTGCCGTCGTCGGGATAGCCCGCGCCGCGCGACGCGTCCGCAGGCGATTTCCCAGCAAAAACAAGCTGTGCGACGTGCTCCAAACGAGGGTGAGACAATCGGGCCATTTTTGAGTCCTAACGAGTCCTGTTTGTGGCGCAGATGCCACGGTTGAGTTCACCGCCCGACGCTTCCAGCGAATTGCTCTTCGGCCTTCCTTTGGCGCGCCGCCGTCGGACGTCGCACGTCGCAGCAAAATCACGGCTCCGCGCCGGGTCCGGCGCGAATTTCCGGCCAGTCTGCAGGAAACCACCAGCACTCCTCCCGGCCGCCAGAGCCCACACCCCACGGCGGCTTCTTGCCCCGTTCGGCAATGAACCGATTCTCGCACGCGCGGCCCTCGGGGCTGTCTTTTAGAACCTTGATCGGTGCGATTGCACTCGGGGCAGACGCCGCCGGCCGCGAAAGCCGGTCCTTGTGCCTGTCCGCAAGATCCTTGCAAAACGTGTGGGCGCCGAGATCGAAGAGCGGATTCTTGAGCTTCCGCGCAAGGTCCTCAAGGAAGGGAACGATATCGGCTCGTAAATCGAATCCCTCGGCGATCCATCGGCGGATCACGCTGGGCGCCTTGCGAACGGCCTTCGCTGTCGCCTTGTCGCCAAAGATCTTCCTCAAATTCAATTGTGAAATTTCGTCGTCGTCCGGCGCCGCCGCGGGTAGCGCGCTGAGGCAGATGGGCTCGATCGAGTTGAGCGCATTGGAAGGGTTCTCGAAGGCGTCTTCTGTCTCCTTGCGTAGGGCAGTCTCAATTGCGGGTACAGACTCAGGAGGAGGAGGAGAGGAATTAAAGGGTTCGCTTAAAGAGATTAGCCGCATTCCTGTGCGGGTCGCACCCGGCTTTAATTGCGGGTCCGGGCCTGACTGACCCGCATTTAGATAGGGGTCAGTCTTGGCGTTATCGTAGCTCTTCGAGGGGCGCGCCAACTGGTAACGGTTGGTCAATTTCCGGTTCACGCGGCTTACGGTCAAGAAACCGGCGCTTCGCAGCTGGCTGATCCGCTTTTGAACGGTCCCCTCTTCGAGACCGATTCGGGCCGCCATCGTCGCCTCGGACGGCCACGCGATCCGCGACTCGCTGTTGATGTAGCCAGACACCACATAGCCCACGTTGAAAGCCGACGGCGGCAATAGACCGTTGGCGACCGCGCCCATCAGCTCGTCGAGCCAAAGGAGCCGCGCGCGCGTGGATTCCTTGCTCACAGCGCTAGCATTGTTCCGGCGCCGGGGGCCGCTGCGCGAGCCTCTCGCAATCCAACGATGCTATCGATCCCGTCGCCGTTCCTGCCTGCGATCGCGTGGCCAGGCGGGTAGGTTGATTCTTGGCCATCAACGACCTGCCTTGGAATCGCGAAGTTCCGCCACCGACATTGGAGGGCTATCCGTTCTGTCTGCGCACTGGCGCAGTGGACGCGGCTTGTCGGAGGTCGAGCTCTTGAGTGGCGACAATATCTCCGCCGCCCATGCGTCCAACTCGGCGGGCGGGTACAGCGGAATGCGCCCGGCATGCTGAAACTTCGGACCGCCTCCGACGACCGCCAGCTTAGCGAGCGTGGCGGGCGCGTAATGGAGGCCATGCTCCTCTAGCAGGTAACTGGAGGCTTCCGTGCGACGCAGACGTCGCATGTGAAGGGTGGACATTTGATCTACATCCTCTCGATGGCGACGATCGCTCGCGATCGCCTGCCATGGAGGGTGGCCTCAAGCCGCGTCGTGTGTCACAGGGTGGTAGATTTTATTTTTTTCCGATCACGACTTCCTGTCGCGAACAATACCAATCACCTGTTCAAGGGACGCCCGCGGGAGATTTGCTCGGTCCAAGATGTCCGTCAGCCAAATGGTGAAGAGGGACTGTTTCTCGTTCGCGGTTCTGTCAACAGACGTCAGGCCTCGCGTGCGCTCGGTGACGACTTCCCAGATCGGCGCGAGGCCCGAGACGAGCATGGCAAGCGCAGGATTGGGCCAGCGGCCGCTCACACGCGGAACGCTCAAATCTATATCGGCAATTGCACGCACGACGGGAAAATGCTCCGTCACAAATGCATGAATTCGGTCCATTGTGCTCTGATGTACAACGCCGGGCGGTATTCGCGAATACTGGCCTCTAGAGACCGCCAAAATAACGCTCGAGATTTCTACTTCTCCGTCGTAAGAGCCGGGCAGCGGCGGTGGATGGAGATGCTCTAAGCCGCGCTTCATCCTAGGGATCGCGATACCGTCAATTCCATATAACGCTTCGTACAGCGCCTTACGGTCGTCGTCGCTCGCTTGGTTAAGGCAGCCCAACAATCTGCTAGCCCAAAGCCTACTCGGTGTCTCCAAGAACCTCTGCGCTAGATTCTTAGCCCTTCCAATTAATTGGGTGTGGGTCGTGCGCGTCGAATGCGGCTCCTTGTGATCCGTTTGGTAGATCCAGAAAGCAACGCGGAGATGCTTCCGCATGTCTTTGATTTGCGAGCGTGTCAGCGCCACCGCGTCCTTTTTGCGATACTTGCGAAGCGAACTGACGCTGACAACGTACGACACACGCATGACATGAGAGTAGCCGAACGACTTCGGGTATCGCCCTGCCGGCACGGCTAGGCGCTCCTGTCCGGACTAGCCATCGCCGCGCTAATGGTATCGCCGATGGAGTTGACGGCGCGGCGGAGAGGATCGGCATCGAGATGAGCGTAGCGGTGGGTCGTCGCCGCTTGAGAATGGCCCAATAATTTGCCGACAATGGGCAGACCCATCCCGGCGCCGACGCCTACCGAGGCGAAGTTGTGCCGGAAGTCATGAAGTCGAAACGGCGGCTTGCCGTCGGCGCCGTCCAGCCCGGCGAGTTGGCGAATGCGGTGCCACTGCTGGGTAATGTCGGGACGCGGAGCATCCGGATCGTTGCCAGCAATGACATATCGCCCAGCGCGCGGCAGTTCGGAAAGGATCGTCAGCGCCGGCCCGTTGAGCATCACCGTCTTCCTTCCGGTTTTGCTATCCGACAGATTGAGCAACCCTCGCTCGAAATCTACCTCGGACCACCTCAGCTTCAGGATTTCGCTGCGACGGCAGCCTGTGAAAAGCAACAGCCGGATGGCAGCAATGACAAACGGAGACACGTCGATCTTCTGCCGCTCAGGCAGAGCGCAGTGCTTCGCGCGCGACTCGTCGAGATTCGGTCTAAGCTTCCAAGCGAGACCAGACTGCTCTACCCGGCTCAGGGCGTCGGCAAGCCGCTTCATCTCGTCGACGCCGAGGAATCGCTCCCTCTTCTGCGTTTTGTGTCTGGTCGCGGCGTCTCGAACGGGATTGAAGCCTTTCGTCACAAGGCCGATCTCGCCGGCGTAGCGATAGAGGCTCGAAAGCGTGACCAGCATGTTGTTCGCTGCTGTCGGGGTCGACTTGCCGACCTTCGCGTGCAATCGCGCGATATCGGCGCTCATCACCGCGTCGAGTTTCAGCGATCCGATTGCCGGAATGACCAGTCTGCGCAGATTGTCCGCATAGAGTCGGCTTGTAGTCGGCTTGAGCCGAGGAGGTCTTGCCACCTCTTCGAGAAACTGCCTGGCGAACTCCGCGATAGTCGGCGTCGCCAAGCGGGCGGCGCGCACCGCCGCAGGATCCTCGCCCAGACTCACCCGCGCTAGGATTTCCTTGGCCCGCGATCGTGCGGCTTCGGGGGTCGTCCTGTTCGCAATCTCGATCTTGAGTCTGCGCTTTGCGACTTTGCGGCCGCCCGCCCCGGGCCGATACTCGACGATCCATGTTTTCAGGCCCGACGGCATGACCCTGATGCCAAAGCCCGTTAAGTCTTCATCGAAAGTGATATATGGGTGCGCCGCGGGCTGAAGAGCGTCGACGGTTCTCTTTGAAAGACGAGCAATCGGCATCTGGATTTCTTCGAATCTTGTCGCCACCGTGTCGCCACGGGAGGGCAATTCGAGGCGAACTGCGGGAATGATCAGTAACATGGAAATGCCGAAATTCAAGCTTTTTCAGGTGGTTGGTAAGAGAGGGAAAACTTGGGCAAATGAAAACTCTGAGCTTCCCAAGCTTCATACGAGGGTTCGATTCCCTTCGCCCGCTCCAACCTTCCCAACCAGGCCGTAGCGCGCCGCCCAAACAAGCGAGACGGCGGAAATGAGGTTTCTTTGGGCGTGCGGCTTGGCGCTTGCGCTGATGGGCGCGATGGCGCCGGCGCAGGCCGCCGGCAAGGCCGTCACGCTGTGCCAGCCTGACGAGACCGTCGTCTTCTCCTGCTCGAACGGCGCGCGCTACGCCTCAATCTGCGCCTCCAAAGACATTTCGAAGAGCCAAGGGACGATGCAATATCGCTCCGGCTCGCTGGACAAGCTGGAACTGGTCTATCCGCAGACGCCTGGCAAGGCCGCCAAGGATTTCACCGGCGGATGGATGATGTTCTCGGGCGGCGGCGGCGCCTTCCTGCGTTTTTCCAACGGGCCTTATGAATATACCGTCTTCAGCGCCACCGGAAAATGGGGGCCGAACGGCAGCGCGCTCGACGAGGAGGGCGTCGCGATCCGCAAGGACGGCAAGGAATTCTCCAATTTCGTGTGCCGCAACCTGCGCCCCGACGTCGGCGAACTCGGGCCGGATTTCCTTGATAAGATGGGCATGTCGCCGCCCGATCCCGACCCCGACTTTTCGGTGCCGGACGCGTTCTTCAAGAAATAGCCGCTGACGAATAGCGATGTCCGGCTCGCGAGCCCAATCACCCCCTCAGCCGCGTATTGTCCGGATCGAACGGGCTGTCGCCGATGATGATGGCGCGGCGGGTTTCTCCCAGCACGCGAATGTCGAGTTCGGTCCCAAGCGCCGCATGCTCTGGCAGCACCATCGCCAGCGCCAGGGACTTGCCCGTGCGCCAGCCGTAACCGCCCGATGTCGTTCGCCCCACCGAGACGCCGTTGCGCGTCACGGGCTCGGAGCCGCGCGGGTCGGCGTCGATGATTCCATGCACTTCCAGCGTGACGAGCCGGTTGGAAAAGCCCTTGGCCTGCCAGCCGAGCAGCGCGTCGCGGCCGAGGAAATCGCCCTTCTTCAAATCGATGAAACGCTCCAGGCCCGATTCGAGCCCGGCATATTCGATCGACAATTCGCGCCCGATCAGCTTGTAGGATTTTTCCAGCCGCAAGGAATCCATCGCCCTTATGCCGAAGGGCTTGATGTCGAATTCCGCGCCCGCCTGCATCAGTTTGTCGAAAATATAGTTCTGCATTTCGATCGGATGATGGAATTCATAGCCGAGTTCGCCGACGAAATTGACGCGCAAAGCCAGCACGCCGGCCGCGCCGATCGATAGCGGCCGCGCGGTCAGCCAGGGAAACGCTTTGTCGGAAACGTCGATATCGGCGACTTTGGCGAGCACTTCGCGCGAGCGCGGGCCGGCCAGCACCAGCACGCCATATTGCGTCGTGATCTTGTCGAGGCGCACGCTATGGTCGGCGGGCAGCAGCCTCTGCAACGAATCGAAGTCATGCGTCTCGAGCGCCCCGGCGCAGACGAGATAGAAGCGCTGCGGCCCGGCGCGGGTCAGCGTGAATTCGGCGCGAACGCCGCCGCGTTTGGTCAGGAGATAGGTCAGCGTCACCCGGTTCAGGGCCTTCGGAATCTTGTTGGCGAGGATGGAATTCAGCCACGCTTCGGCGCCCGGCCCCGAGGCTTCGAATTTCGCAAAGGCCGACATGTCTTGCAGGCCGACATTCTCATGCACGTTGCGGCATTCGGCGCCGACGAAGTCGAAATAATTGGAGCGCCGGAAGCTCCATTTCTCGCGCGGTCTGGCGTTGCCGACGACGGGGGGATGGTTCTCGTTGAGCAGCACGTCGGGCTTTTCGAGATCGGCGTCGCTCAGGGAATAGCCGGGCGGCGCGAAGAAGTTCGGGCGCTCCCAGCCATAAACCGCGCCGAATACGGCGCCGAGATCCCGCATGCGGCCGTAGCATGGGGTTTGGCGCAACGGCCGGGCGTCGGCGCGCTCTTCATCGGGATAATGGACGGAGAATACCTTGGCGTAAGACTCCTCGTTTTTCTCGATGAGGAAGCCGGTCTGCGCATAGGGGCCGAAGCGCCGGGGATCGACACCCAGCATGTCGATGGTCGGCTCGCCCTCGGCGATCCATTCGGCCAATTGCCAGCCGGCGCCGCCCGCGGCGGTGACGCCGAAGGAATGGCCTTCGTTGAGCCAGAAATTGCGCAAACCCGGCGCCGGGCCGACGATGGGCGAACCGTCCGGCGTATAGGCGATGGCGCCGTTATAGATTTTCTTGATGCCGACTTCGCCGAACGCCGGCACGCGCGCGATCGCCGCCTCGATATGGGGGGTCAGACGCTCCAGGTCCTCCTGGAAAAGTTCATATTCGCTTTGCGCCGACGGCCCGTCGACATAGCAGGCGGGCGCGCCTGCCTCATAGGGGCCGAGCAGCAGGCCGCCAGCCTCTTCGCGCATATACCAGGAACTGTCGGATTCGCGCAAAACCCCCATTTCGGGCAGGCCCTGGGCTTTACGCGCCTGGATCGCCGGATGCGCCTCGGTGACGATATATTGATGTTGGACCGGGATCACCGGCACGTTGATGCCGACCATGCGCCCCGTCTGGCGGGCAAAATTGCCGGTCGCCGCAACGACATGCTCGCAGATTATGTCGCCCTTGTCGGTGACGACTTTCCATTCGCCCCCGCTCGAGCGCTCGATCGCGGTGACCACGGTGTTGCGGTTGATTTCGCCCCCGCCGTTGCGGGCGCCGCGCGCCAGCGCCTGCGTCAGGTCGGCCGGCTGGATATAGCCGTCCTGCGGGTGCTGGATCGCGCCAAGAATGCCGTCGATCTCGCAAAGCGGCCAAATCTCTTTGAGCTGTTGAGGGGTGAGGAACTTCACCTCGACGCCGCCGATCGTCGCGGCGACCCCGGCGTAATATTGATATTCGTCGAGCCGGTCCTGCGTGCGCGCGAGACGGATGTTCGACACTTGCGAAAGGCCGACGTCGAGTCCGGTCTCGGCGCCGAGCTTTTTGTAGAGCGCCACCGAATATTTGTGGATCTGCCCGACGGAATAGCTGACGTTGAACAGAGGCAGCAGCCCCGCCGCGTGCCAGGTCGAGCCGGAAGTGAGCTCTTTTCGCTCGATAAGAACGCTGTCGGTCAGCCCCTTTTTGACGAGATGGTAGAGCGTCGAGACGCCGACGACCCCGCCGCCAATCACCACCACCCGAGCCTGCGTTCGCATAGGATCATCCGTCTTTTCTGCCGCGTCTCAGCCTATGCCGCCGATTGAGCGTCCTGTCGAGCCCGGCCTCATCGCTGCGCCGTCCGCCAATCGGGCGCCTCGAAATAGGGGGCGTTGGAAGCGGCGAGCGGGGGGCGGCCGAGAATGAGGTCCGCGGCCTTTTCGCCGATCATGATCGTCGGCGCATTGAGATTGCCCGAGGTGACGGACGGCATGATCGAGCTATCGACAATTCTCAGCGCCTCCAGGCCGTATACGCGCGCCTGCGGATCGACCACCGCCATGGCATCGCTTTTTGCGCCCATCTTGCAGGTGCAGGAGGGGTGATAGGCGCTCTCGACGCCGCGCCGCACGAAGGCGTCGATCGCCTCGTCGCTGATCACCTCCGCGCCGGGCTGGATTTCGCGCCCGCGATACGGATCGAAGGCTGCCTGCGCGAATATCTCGCGCGTCAGCCGCACGCAGGCGCGCATCTCGGTCCAGTCGTCCGCATGGCTCATGTAATTGAACTGGATGCGCGGATATTCGCGCGGGTCGGCCGATTTGAGGCGCACCCAGCCGCGGCTCTTGGAGCGCAAAGGTCCGACATGAGCCTGATAGCCGTGCTCGCTCGCCAGGCCCAAGCCGTCGTAGCTCACGGCGAGCGGCAGGAAATGAAACTGAATGTCGGCATAGCGCACGCCCGCGCGCGAACGGATGAAGCCGCCGGTCTCGAAATGGTTCGTCGCACCATGGCCTTGTCCGCGCAGCAGCCATTGCAGGCCGATGCGGGCGCACGAGAACAGGCCGACATGGCGATAGAGCGTGATCGGCCTGATCGAGGCGACCTGAAAGTAGAATTCGAGATGGTCCTGCAAATTCTCGCCGACGCCGGGCAAATCGTGAACGACCGGAATATTCAGCGCCCGCAACTCTTGCGCGGGCCCGACGCCCGACAGTTTGAGGAGCTGGGGCGAATTGATCGGGCCGCCGCTGAGGATCACCTCCCGGCGCGCCAGCGCGACATATTCGCGCCCGCCCCTTTCGTAGCGCACGCCGATCGCCCGTCGCCCTTCGAAAAGGATCCTCGTCGCCAGCGCGCGCGTGACGACCTTGAGGTTCGCCCGCTTCATGGCGGGGCGCAAATAGGCATTGGCGGCCGACCATCGGACCCCGTCCTTCACCGTCATGTCGAAGCGGCCAAAACCCTCCTGCCGCTCGCCGTTGATGTCGGGCGTCACGCCATAGCCGGCCTGGCGTCCCGCCTCGACAAAGACCTCGTAAAGCGGGTTGGTGGTCGGCCCGTAGCGCGTCGCCAGCGGTCCGTCGCCGCCGCGATAAATATCCGCGCCGTCGCGCCGCCCTTCGGCGCGCCGAAAATAGGGCAGCACGTTGCGATAGCCCCAGCCCGCGGCGCCTTCCTCCTCCCAACGATCGAAATCGAGCGGGTTGCCGCGCACATAGACGAGGCCGTTGATCGAGGAAGAGCCGCCCAGCACCTTGCCGCGCGGCACGTGAAAGCGGCGATTGTCGAGATGCGGCTCCGGCTCGCTTTCATAGCGCCAGTTGTAGCGTCGCGTGTTCATCGGAATCGACAGCGCGCCCGGCATCTGGATGATGACGGAGCGGTCCGAACCGCCAAATTCGAGAAGCAGCGCGTTTGAGCGGCCGTCTTCGGTGAGACGATCCGCCAGCACGCAGCCCGCCGACCCGGCGCCCACGACAATGTAATCGAAACTCTCGCTGCTTTCCCGGTTCATCAACATTTCTTCAGGTCAGTGGGCCGAGGCGTCGAAAGCCACGGCGCCAGATTGGGCCGCGACCAGCCGATAAAGCCTGGCAATGTCAATGCCGGCATGCATAATCTGCCCAGCCTTTCGGTTGGCGGCTCGCTCACTCCTCGACAACCGGCTTGAACCTCGGAGCGCCTTATGCGCGCAATCGCGCCCATTTTCATCCTGCTGGTCCTGGCCTTGTCGGTTTCCGGCTGCGACAAATGCGGCGATTGGTTCGGCCAGCACCCCGCCAAATCCTGCCATGACGAATCGGAGGTGAAATAACGCCGCGGAGAATGTCGGTCCGCATCCCGGCCATTGCGCTGGATCGTCGCCGCTTGTATCGGGGTCTGCCGGAGACGACAAAGGATTCCCTCGATTGAGCGCGGCTGAACCTGAAATCACCGACGCGCTCGTTGCGACCCACGGCCTGAAGCCCGAGGAATATGCGCGATTCCTCGCGTTGCTGGGCCGCGTCCCGACATTCACGGAACTCGGCATCGTTTCGGCGATGTGGAACGAGCATTGCTCCTATAAATCCTCGCGAATCCATTTGCGCAAACTGCCGACCTCCGCCCCCTGGGTGATCCAGGGGCCCGGCGAGAACGCCGGCGTCATCGATATCGGCGACGGGCTTGCCTGCATATTCAAGATGGAGAGCCATAACCATCCCTCGTTCATCGAGCCCTATCAGGGCGCGGCGACCGGGGTCGGCGGCATTTTGCGCGACGTGTTCACGATGGGCGCGCGCCCGGTCGCCTGCCTCAATTTCCTGCGCTTTGGCGCGCCCGATCATCCCAAGACGCGGCATCTTGTCGCCGGCGTCGTCGCCGGGATCGGCGGCTACGGCAATTCGTTCGGCGTGCCGACCGTCGGCGGCTCGGTCGGTTTCCACAAGCGCTACGACGGCAACATCCTCGTCAACGCGATGGCGGTCGGCATCGCGCGCGCCAACGAAATCTTCTACGCCAAGGCGACTGGGGTCGGAAACCCCATCGTCTATCTCGGCTCCAAGACGGGCCGCGACGGCATTCATGGCGCGACCATGGCCTCGGCCGCCTTCGAGGCCGACGCGGAGGAAAAGCGCCCGACCGTGCAGGTCGGCGATCCCTTCGCCGAAAAGCTGCTGCTGGAGGCCTGTCTCGAACTGATGGCGTCGGGCGCCGTCATCGCCATTCAGGACATGGGCGCGGCTGGGCTCACTTCCTCGGCGGTGGAGATGGGCGCCAAGGGCGGCCTTGGCGTCGAACTCGATCTCGACGCCGTGCCGTGCCGCGAGACCGGCATGAGCGCCTATGAAATGATGCTGTCGGAGAGCCAGGAGCGGATGCTGATGGTTCTGCATCCGCAAAAGGCCGATATCGCCGAGGCGATCTTCCGCAAATGGGGGCTCGATTTTGCGGTGATCGGCAAGACGACCGACGATCTGCGCTTTGTCGTCAAGCGCAACGGCGAGGTGATGGCCGACCTGCCGATCAAGGAGCTCGGCGACCAGGCGCCGGCCTATGACCGCCCGTGGACGGCCGCGCCCAAGCATCCGGTTCTTTCAGCCGAAGACATCGCGCCGCCGGTCTCCAATCGCGCCGCGCTGCTCAAGCTCGTCGGCTCGCCGGACCTTTGCTCCAAGCGCTGGGTCTATGAGCAATATGACACGCTGATCCTCGGCAATACGATCGAGGGTCCCGGTGGCGACGCCGCCGTCGTTCGGCTCGGCGACGGCCCCAAGGGCCTCGCGCTGACCACCGACGCGACGCCGCGCTATTGCGAGGCCGATCCGGTCGAGGGCGGCAGGCAGGCCGTCGCCGAGGCCTGGCGCAACCTGATCGCGGTCGGCGCGCGGCCGCTCGCGCTGACCGACAATCTCAACTTCGGCAATCCGGAAAAGCCCGATTCGATGGGCCAATTCGTCGGCTGCCTCGCCGGCATCGGCGAGGCGGCGCGCGCGCTCGATTTTCCCATCGTCTCGGGCAATGTGTCGCTCTACAACGAGACGATGGGCGCAGGGATCCTGCCGACGCCGGCGATCGGCGGCGTCGGGCTGCTTGATGATGTCGCGAAAGCCGCGACGATCGCCTTCAAGGCGCCCGGCGAGACCATCCTGCTGATCGGCGGCGCCGGGACCTGGCTCGGGCGATCGGCCTGGCTCGAGACGATCTGCGGGCGCGAAGAGGGCGCGCCGCCGCCGGTCGATCTTGCCGCCGAGCGACGCAACGGCGAGTTCGTTTTCGCCCTCATCCGCGCCGGCAAAGTGACGGCTGTGCACGATATTTCCGACGGCGGCCTTGGCGTGGCCCTGGCCGAAATGGCGATGGCGGGACGCCTTGGCGCAGAGATAAACGCCGACGCGCTCCAAAGCGCGGCCCACGGGTTGCTGTTCGGCGAGGATCAGGGCCGCTATGTCGTGACGGCGCGCGGCCCCGAGGCCGCCGCCATTCTCGCCGAGGCCAAAGCCGCGGGCGTCGCGGCGCAGCGTCTCGGAGCGACGGGCGGGGATGCGTTGACGCTGCCGGGCGAGGAGCCCATATTGACGACCGCCCTGGCGGCGGCGCACGAAGCCTGGCTCCCCGACTTCATGACGGCCCCGCGGCGGGAGACCCCATGATAGACCTTGTCGCCTTGAAGGCGCTCGCCGGCTTCAACTATGTGCGCGTCGACCAGGTGATCGCGATCAGCGCGACCGAGCCGACCAAATGCATCGTCATCATGACCGGCGGCATCACCGTGCCGGTTTCGGAACCCGCCAAGGACGTCATCGCCAAACTGGAGGCGGCGTCGCAGGAAAAACAGGAATAGACGATGGCGATGCCCGCGGCTGAAATCGAGCGCCTCATTATCGCGGCCTTTCCCGACGCGCGCGTCGAGATCACCGATCTGGCCGGCGATGGCGATCATTATTCGGCGACGGTCGTTTCGTCGGCCTTCCGCGGCAAGAGCCGGGTGCAGCAGCACCAGATGGTCTATGGCGCGCTGAAGGGCCAGATGGGCGGCGCGCTGCATGCGCTCGCCCTGCAAACGTCGGTCGCGCCGGAATAATTCGCTTGGGCGTTATTTTGCCGCCGGCTTGGGGTTCATCACCTCACGCAAATCCCATTTGTCGTCGCCGTTCTCGCCGCTGATATCGTCGATCTTCCAGGCGCCGCCCTCGCGCGCGAAGATGTAGCGAACGATATTGCGCGGGGTCTTTCCCTCGCTGTCGAAACTTGCCGCGACGACCGTCTTGGCGGCGTCGCTGCTTTCGACGGCGATCGACAGATTGCGCACGATCGGATCCTGCGAATTGGTGACGGGATCGAAGTCGAGGATCGGTTCGTTCAGCTTCTTGGAGCGCAGGTCCATCGCCTTCTTGGCGGCGAGCAGCGCTTTGGTGAAATGCTTGCGCGCCTTGGCGTCGTCGATGGCGGAGGGCACCTGATAGTCGCCCTTCGGCCCCGCCGCGATATGGTAGATTTCGACGACCATATCGTTGGGGCTCTGCTCTTCGGCGATGGCCGGGAGGGCGCAAAAAGCGGCCAATAAGGCCGCAATGAAGATTCGACGTTTCATGGATTCTCGCCTTGCCTGGGGGAGGAAGCTTGCGGATTGAGACAGCCCGGGATTGCAAAGTCCAGGGATTATCAAAGCGCTTACGGTCTCATCCCAGGCCGCCCCCAACAGATTTTGCCCCGAAGGCTGGCAGGAAAGGCGAGGGGGCTCTATATGGGAGCGGTGGAGGCGGGGCCTTGACCCCCGCGTTAAGAGGTTGTGCGCCATGGCTAATGTTCACGATTCTATCGCCCAGGAAATCGCCGAGAACCCCGTCGTCCTCTTCATGAAGGGCACGCCGGAATTCCCGCAATGCGGTTTTTCGGGTCAGGTTGTGCAGATTCTCGATTATCTCGGCGCGCCCTTCAAAGGCGTCAACGTGCTGGCCGACGCGGAACTGCGCCAGGGCATCAAGGAATTCGCCAATTGGCCGACGATCCCGCAGCTCTATGTGAAGGGCGAGTTCGTCGGCGGCTGCGACATCATCCGCGAAATGTTCCAGTCGGGCGAACTGGCGGCGCATCTGGCCGAGGCCGGCGTCGAACTCAAGCAGACCGCGAAGGCGTAAGGCGCCGGCGATCCCCTTCTCCCGCTTCGCGGGCGAAGGGTCGAACCGCCCCGCTACTTCCCTACCATTGCCGTCACTACCTTGACCGCGTCGGGCGAATCCCATTGCGCCGGGCCCGCCATCACCGCGAGTTCGCACCCGTCGGGGCCGATCAGCAGGGATGTGGGCAGGCCGAGCGCCTTGCCCGCGACGCGCAGCGTCTCAAACGAATCGGCGCTTGGATCGGCATAGGGGGCGAGGGTCTTGACGCCGGCTTCGGTCAGGAAGGCCTTCGGCCGGTCGAGGCGGCTGGTGTCGATATTGACGGCGACGACTTCGAAATCGGCACCGCCGAGCTTGGCCTGCAACCGGTCGAGCGCCGGCATTTCGGCGCGGCACGGCACGCACCAGGTCGCCCATAGATTGAGCAGCACGCTGCGGCCCCTGAAATCGGCCAAAGTCAGCTTCTTGCCGTCCGCCGCGGCAAAGGAAATATCGACCGCCGGCTGCGGGTTTTTTTCGACATTCAGGGCGGCGACTTCGCCCTGAGCGAGCGGGGCGAGCCGCGCGGCCACCGCCTTGGCGGCCGGACAGGCGGCGGCCTCGTCCTTGCTCCCGCCCGGTCCCGTCCCGTATAGGACGGCGGCGCCGAGCACAACGGCCAGCGCGGCGATAATGATCACGCTTCGCGCCGGCTGTTTGCGGGGCGCGGGTTTTTGATCGGTCATTCAGGCATCCAAGAGGCGGCGATGAGCAATAAAATGTGGGGCGGGCTTTTTGCCGGCGGTCCGTCCGACATCATGGAGGAGATCAACGCCTCGATCGACTTCGACCGCAAGCTCGCCGCCCAGGACATTGCGGGATCGAAGGCCCATGTCGCGATGCTCGCCCATACCGGCATTATCTCCCACGCCGACGCCGACGCCATAGCGGCTGGTCTAGACGAGGTTCGCGCCGAAATCGAGGCCGGGACTTTCACGTTTTCGCGCGCCCTCGAGGACATTCACCTCAATATCGAGCAGCGTCTTACCGATTTGATCGGCCCGGCGGCCGGGCGTCTGCATACCGCGCGTTCGCGCAACGACCAGGTCGCGCTCGACTTCAAGCTTTGGGTGCGCGACACGATCGACGCGCTCGACGCGCCGCTTGGCGATCTGCAAATGGCGCTTGCCGAAAAGGCTTTGGTCCATGCCGGCGCGGTAATGCCGGGCTTCACCCATCTGCAATCGGCGCAGCCCGTGACCTTCGGCCATCATCTGCTCGCCTATGTCGAGATGATCGCCCGGGATCGCGGCCGGTTTGCCGACGCGCGCAAGCGTCTCAACGAAAGCCCGCTCGGCGCGGCCGCGCTCGCCGGCACCAGTTTTCCCATCGACCGCGAAATGACCGCCAAGGCTCTCGGCTTCGACCGGCCGACCGCCAATTCGCTCGACAGCGTCGCCGACCGCGATTTCGTGCTGGAGACGCTCGCCGACGCGGCGATCTGCGCGACGCATCTGTCGCGCTTTGCCGAAGAGATCGTGCTGTGGACGACGGCGCAATTCGGCTTCGTCAGATTGTCGGACGCCTTTTCGACGGGCTCGTCGATCATGCCGCAAAAGCGCAACCCGGACGCCGCCGAACTGGTGCGCGGCAAGACGGGCCGGGTGGTGGGCGCGCTCGTCGCTTTGTTCAGCGTGATGAAGGGCCTGCCGCTCGCCTATTCCAAGGACATGCAGGAGGACAAGGAAGGCGCCTTCGACGCGTTGCAGACGCTGTCGCTCACCATCGCGGCGACCGCCGGCATGACGCGCGACATGATCCCAGACGTGAAGCGCATGAAGGGCGCCGCCGGCGCCGGCTATGCCACCGCGACCGATTTGGCCGACTGGCTCGTGCGCGCCCTCAAGATGCCGTTCCGTGAGGCGCATCATGTGACGGGGCGCCTCGTCGCCGCCGCCTCGGCGCGCGGAATCGCGCTGGAAAAACTGCCGCTCGCCGAAATGCAGGCGATCGAGCCGCGCATCGGCGCGGAGGCCTTTAGCGTGCTCGGCGTCGAGCGCTCGGTCAAAAGCCGCACGAGCTATGGGGGAACCGCGCCGGCCAATGTGCGCCGGCAGGCGCGCCGGTGGATCGCGCGGCTGAAGGGAGCGGGGCGGCGAACGTAGCCTCCATCGGCTCGATGAGCTGGGGGCCATCGTTGCGGGAATTGCCAACCGCCCGGCGACCCGGCCAGAGCTTCATGCGATCGGCAGGATAGGGCCGCCTCAGCGCCTTGAGCCCAGCCTGCGTCGCCGGCGCTTTGCGGCCAGTCGGCCTCGGCGAGGAGGACGGGCATCCCGTTATGCGGCGGCGCCATCGATTCATTGGCTTGCGTCGTCACAATCGTGCAGGAGCGGATGCGTTCGCCAGCCGGCGTTACAAATCGACAGTTTTTCGCTCTGGCGACAGACTCCAGACGCCGGCGCTGTAACGGGGCGCGTGTATGATGTCGCCTTGCCGTCGCTGCGAGCGTCGAGAAAGAAAGAACATTACTGAAGTCCAGAGCCTTTAGCTAAGTCACTGACACTGGGCGCTTAATTCAACGGTAGAAGGGAAGTTTGCGCGTCTTTTGCAAGCCATTTCCACCGGGTTGGTCTTGCGAAGGCGCGCTCAACGCCTCCGTCGCTTTGCGAAGAGGCAAAGCCTAGAGGCACGACCCAAGCGCTTGAAGATTTCGATGTTCATTCGCTCGAATACCGGGAGTAGACGATGCCAGGCACATGGAAGCCACTTGCCAATCAGCCGACGTTCAACACCAGCACAATGATTCTTCTTTCGGATGGAAGAGTCATGGTCCAAGAAGAGGGGACAGCCCACTGGCATGCGCTGACGCCGGCGGCCAACGGGTCTTATGTCGATGGCCAATGGTCAACGCTCGAAGACATGAGCTTCTGGCGACGGTACTATGCCTCAAGCGTATTGAAGGACGGTCGGGTTTTCGTTTGCGGTGGAGAGCAGAGTGGAGATGTCGACGATACCAACAAGGGCGAAATTTATGACCCGTTCGAGACAAATGGACCGCAATTGCACAACCGCCGTGGGCAAACGTCGGCGATGCAGCAAGCTGCGCCCTACCGGATGGTCGGATACTGATCGGGGCTCTACTTTCAGGCGAATGCATCCTTTACAATTCAGCGACAGACTCGTGGACGCCCAGCGGCAGTCAATCCGGCAGAACGAACGAGGAGAGTTGGATACTTCTACCCAATAATACAATTGTAACTGTGCAGTGTTTTGCACCTTTCCATGGCCAGAAATACATCGTCTCGTCGGGAGTTTGGCTGGACGAAGGCTCTCCGCCCGTCACGATCGTTGATCCAGTGATGAGCGAGGTTGGCCCCGGAATGCTTCTTTACAACGGCGAGGTCATCTTCTTGGGTGCCGCCAACAGCGGGGGCCACGGAAAGACGCTTCTTTACACCGCGCCCGCGAACCCGACGAAGGAGGGAACATGGAAGGCGGGGCCTGATATCCCCGGCGTCAACGGGCAAGTGATGGTGTGCAACGACTGCCCGGCTACCCTATTGCCGAATGGTCGGCTGCTTTTCACTGCCGCAAATTTCCTCGACAATAATTGGGGGTCGCCAGTCCTCTTTTTCGAATACGACCCTGGGCAAAATTCAATCACCCAAGCGCCGTCCCCTCCAAACAACGCAACGTATCCTTACGCACAATATTCCTGGAGTTTACTGGAGCCGAATGATGCTGCTGCCCAGCGGGCAGGTGCTTTTTAGCGCCAGTTCCAGCAATGTTCAGGTCTATACACCTGACAGCGAGCCTCAAGACGGGTGGCGACCGACGATCTCGTCGATAACTCCGCACGGTTCACTCGGCGCAGATTATTATTTACTTCAGGGAACTCAACTGAATGGGCTCTCGCAGGCAAACACATACGGTGACGACTGTAGCCCGGCCACAAACTATCCACTCGTACAGCTAACGGACATTTCTACCAATCGCATTCACTATTGTCGGACCTACGATTTTAGCACAATGGGGGTGGACACTGGTCGGACTCTGCAGTCATGTCGGTTCACACCGGGTAAGTTGGTTGACGGTGTGTATGATCTTCGGGTGGTCGCCAATGGCATCGCTTCTCACCCAGTTGGCTATACCTACAAATACTCCGGGTTGGCCGTCGCAGATAACAGGGCCCCGACCGACCCAGGACAACGCAAACCCCTCTTCCATGAGGCCGCCTCCGAGGGTGCGGTAAGCGATCCAACTCGTCGAGACGTTGAAGAATTGCAGGTAAAGCTGAGGGACCTGGAGAATAGCGTGAAACGATTGGAGGATCTCGTTCAGACGCTTGCGCCGCCGGCTGCGGGTGAGGGGACCGCAAAGAGAGCGGACGTCACTCAGATCGCCAAGGATAGGGGGTAGGTCATTTTGCCTTTTTTTCCCGCTACCCCGCCCGATGCTCCCACACGACCTCCGCCTCGTCGACTTCCTCGCTGGCGCCGCCCTCGCGCAGCGCGCTCAAGGCCATGCGACGATAGCGGCCGCGCTCTTCGGTTCGCTTCTGGCGCGCCGCCAATAGCGCCGGCTCCTTGACGAGGAGGATGAGCGGCGGCCCGACGGCGGCCATGAGAATCGTCGCGCCGTCATAGGAGACGTCGATCCAGCCGCCGGCCGCTTTTATTCGCACCTGGATCATGATCGCTCATGGTTCGGCAGGATCTTGGTTCGGACGCTAATTTGCCATCCCCTCGACCATGAACGACAGCGAGTCCGTTGATTTGACGCGCAGCGCGTCGATCTCTTTCTGAGTCGCCGAATCGTGCCAAGCCTGGGCTTTTTCGACGCTGTCGAAGGCGATGACGACGAAGCGCTTGGGCGGCGTTCCGTTGAGGCTGGTTATGTCACTCGTGCGGATGACATAGCGACCGCCGGCGGCCGCCAGCGCTCCCGGCGCTGTTTTCTCCATGACGGCTTTCAATCCATCAGGGTCGGTTACGTTCCGGATGGCGATGACGACATAGGCTGGCGGCTTTGTCTGGGCATGAAGGCCTTGAATAGCCACGGCTCCAAGCACAATCCCTGCCAGCATGGACAATGCGACAACATGACATGTCCTCATGATTATCCTCCCTATCCGTGAGCAAAACCGCACAAGGCGGACGATAGCTGGGGTCGCCGGCAAGCTCAATCCGATCGCAAATTTGAGAAGCCGCCGCGAAGGGTATCTTGCCCTTGGTCTGTGCGCGGGCTTTCCTTGCTCCTGGCGCGATGGCATTCTGGCGCATCATGGCGCGGGGCGCGCGATCGGCGCCTGGCGAGGAGAGAGAGCATGAGATATTTTCACGCAAAGTCCTTCGCCTTTGTCGCCTCGATCGTCGGCGCGGCGTGGATGGCCGGCGCGCTATGCGCTCCAATGGCGGCACTGGCGACGGCCATGAATCCCAAGCCGTCAAAGAAGGCGACGGCGTCGGTCGTCGTCGTCGTCGCCAATTCGCGCGATGTCGCACTCACCGAACTCGATGCGACGCCGGCCGGCCTGTACCTGCCGAAGAAAATTCTGTCCAATCTCGCGCCCGGAAAAAAGGCTTCGGCGACGGTCGCGACCGACAAGGACTGCGTGTTCGACCTGCACGGCGTCTATGCCGACGGGTCGACCACCGATTCGACCAGCGTCGATCTATGCAAAGACCAGAACGTCAATCTCGTCCAGTGAACGGCGCGCCGTTTGACGGACTTGGAGCCGATGCCCTAATGGCCCTTATAGGCGACGCGCCAGATCGCGCCGCCGCCGTCGTCGGTGACGAGCAGGGCGCCGTCGTGGGCGACTGCGACATCGACCGGGCGTCCCCAGACGCCGGCATCGTCGGCCACAAAGCCCAGCAAGAAGTCTTCATATTCGCCGGTCGGCTCTCCATCCCTAAAGATCAGGCGCACAACCTTGTAGCCGGTTCGCTTGGCGCGATTCCACGAGCCGTGCAAGGCGACAAAAGCGTCGCCCTTGTATTCGGCCGGAAATTGTCCGCCCTCGTAAAACGTGATGCCGAGCGGCGCGGAATGGGGCTGGATCAGCACGTCCGGTACGGCGACCTTGGCCGCAAGATCCGGCCGCTCCCCCTTGTGGCGAGGGTCCTCGTTGGCGCCGATATAGTACCAGGGCCAGCCGTAAAAGGCGCCTGGTTTGACGCGGGTCGCATAATCGGGCGGCAGGTCGTCGCCCAGAATATCGCGCTCGTTGACGACGCACCAAAGCGCGCCGCCTTCGGGCTGCACCGTCAGGCCCGAGCAATTGCGCAAGCCGGCGGCAAAGACTTTGGCTGCCCCGCCCTCGGGATCGAAGGCGAGCACGTCGGCGCGGTTTTCTTCCGGTCCCCAGGCGGCGCCAAGCGCGTGACTGGCTTGGAAGGAGGCAAGCTGGCCGTCCGGCAAAGGCGCCATCTCCTGCGCGACATTCGAACCCGAGCCGACCGACACGAACATCGTCTTGCCGTCGGCGGAAAAGGCGATGTCGCGCGTCCAATGGCCGCCGCCGCCCGGCAGCGACGGCACGATGGTCTGAGGCGGCCCGGACGCCTTGAGATCGCCGCTCTGATAGGCAAAGCGCACCACTTGCGTCTGGCTCGCGACATAGACGTAGCGCGGGTTCGGCCCGGGCGGATAGAAGGCGATGCCGAACGGGCGATCGAGCCCGGCGGCGAATATTTCCGATATCGAGGGCGTGGCGGCCGAATCGTCGGCGCGCAACGCGCGCACGCGCCCCGCGCTGCTCTCGGCGACGAAAATATCGCCGTTGGGCGCGACCCGCACCACGCGCGGCTCGCTCAAGCCTTTGGCGAATAGCGCGACGGCAAAACCCGGCGGCGCCTTGGGGCTGGCGCCGGCCGGCTGGCGGACCGATCGCGAGGGATTGGCGGCCGGTTGGCTCGCCAGCGGGGCGGGCATGTCGGCCGGCGTCAATTTGCGGCGCAGTCCCGGGGAATCCGAGCGCCAATCGCCGTAAGCGGCGGCGCCGACCAGCGTCCCGCCATTCTCAGAGAAAGCCGGCCGTGGCGCGCTCGCCGCGCAGGCCAGGGCGATGACGCCGACCATGGCGATATTGGCTCGCATGTGCGCTTCTCCTCAGCATTGTTTTCGACGCGCCGTTCGGCTCCGTTACATAGGCCGAAGCGCGCGCCGATTCACCCTGCGACCCCGATCGATCATGATGATTTGAACGGCGATGACGCATTGGTGAGAGCCCGAATCGGCGCGGCGTTGGCGACGAAGCGGCCGCCGCGCGTCGCTTTCAATCCTCTTTTCGGCCTTTGTCCGCCACGGGTCGTTCGCCGCCGGTGGCTGACCGGAAGCGGAAGTCCAGCCGCTCTCGTTTGCCGCCGATCGAGAAGCCATGTTTCGGGCTGAGGTCGGCTCGCGCGCCGCTCACGACATTGGCGGCGGGAATCGAAAGGGTCCAACGCAGACCCTGCGTCGCATAATCTATCGCGACCTCGCCATCGAGCGAATTGGCGACCATGCGTTCGATCACGACATGGCCGAACCCCTTGCTGGATGGAACCGTCACGGGCGGGCCGCCATGCTCCGTCCAGTTCAGCCGCAAAAGGCGTGGTTCGGCGCCCTCGTCGTCGAACGTCCAGGAAATCTTGACTGTGCCCGTCGACCGCGACAGCGCGCCATATTTGGCCGCATTCGTCGCCAGTTCGTGAACGGCAAGGCCGATCGCCTGCGCCGCCTGGGCGGTCACAAGGACATGGGGTCCGGTAAGCTCCAGGCGAGAGGAGTCTGTCTCGACGAAAGGGGCAAGCTGGAGGCGCATGAGCTCGGCGAGCGGGGCGCCCTGCCAGCTCTGATCGACCAGAACGTCATGGGAGGCGGCGAGTCCATGCAGGCGCCGGTTGAATCGCGTCTCGAATTCCTCGATCGTGCCGGCGCTGCGGACGGTCTGGCCGGCGATCGCCTGGATCACCGACAGCAGGTTCTTGGAGCGATGCGACATTTCCCGCATCAGGAACTGGATGTGCTCCTCGGCCTCCTTGCGCTCGGTGATGTCCATCATGACGCTGACCAGCCGTTGGGCCTTGCCGTCCGCGCCGCGGGCAGCGACCTGGCCGCGCCCCGACAGCCAGATGACGGACCCGTCCGGCCGCACGACGCGATATTCGGCCATAAACGAATCCTGCTTGTCCGCCAGGTCATGAAAGTGCTGCGCGAGATGCCGGTCGTCGGGATGCAGCGCCGACACATATTCGTCGGCGTCGCCGCCGATGCGTCCGCGGCCTTCGGCGAGGCTAAGACCGTACAGCGCCATGCCTTCTTCGGACCAGATCCTGGCGCCCGCCACATAGTCGGTTTCCCACGTGCCCATGCGGCCGGCCGTCAGGGCGGTGCGGTAGCGCGCCTCGCTCTCGCGCAGGCTCTCGAGGAGCCGGGTGCGGTCCAGCGTCGCCGCGCATTGATCGGTCAGCGTGTTCAAAAGCTCGATGTCGGATTCGGTGAACCGGTTCTTATAGGGCGAGCCGAAAGCGATCGTCCCGAAGAGATGACCGTGCGCCAGAAGCGGCAGGCCGACATAGGCTTTGACGCCAAGCGCCCGCAGCGCCGCCGTCGCTTCGTCGTCCCGCAGATGGATATTCTCGACGGCCAAGGAGCGCCGCGTCAACGCGACCTCGCCGCCAAGCGACCGCCCGATCGCGATGCGGTCAAAAGCGCGCCGTCGAGCTTCATCGAGGCCGCCCGAGGTCCGCAACGTGAGGAAGTCGGGTTGGTCCTTGTCGATCTGATAGTGGAAATAATATCCTGCCCCGATCTCCGCGGCCGCGGCGTCGAAGACGGTTTTCAGATGTTCGTGCGGCGTATTGGCGAGGAGCAGCGTGTTGGCCGCTCGGGTCAGCAAGGTCAGGCGCCGATTGGCCTGAACCAGCTCCTCGGTCTTTTGCTCCAAAGCTTCTTTCGATTCGACGAGTTCCTGCTCGGCGCGTTGGCGGGCCACGAGAATGCTGTTGGCGTTCTGCAGCGCGACGGAGCGCAGCAGCCTTTCCTCATCCTCGTCCCTCGCCATCAACGGCCCCCGATCAATTCTCGGGCGAGCGTCGCGCCGAGGACGCGCGCCTTGATCTTGGCGAAGGCCGTGTCGCGGGAAGTCGAAATGTCGTCGCTGAAAGGCGAGAAGCCGCAATCATCGGTGGCGCCGAGCTGTTCGATCGGGATGTATTTGGCCGCTTCGAGGATATGATCGCGGACTTCCTCAGGCGTCTCGATTCGCGGGTCGATCGGCGCGACGACGCCGACGAATATGTTCTGATCGCGGTTCATATTGTCGCGGATGATTTTCAGGACGCGCGCGCGGTCCTTCTCGCCCGCCAGCGCGATATAGAAATTCGTCGCATGCAATCGCAAGAGGCTCGGCAGCAATTCGGCATAATCGATATCGCCGCTATGGGTCGAATCGCGGTCGCCGCCCGGACAGGTATGCACGCCGATGCGCTTGCGCTCTTCGGCCGAGAATCGCGACAGCGCCAGATTGTTCAAATCGATGAAGCTGTTGAGCAGATGCCCGGAAGGATCGAGCTTGACCGCCAACCGTCCTTCGGTGAAGTCGATCTGAACGCAATGGGCCCCTTTTTGCAGACAGCGGCGAACCTCGGTCTCATGCTCGCACAACAGATCGTCGATGAATTGTTCGCGCGGATAGCCGGCAATGCCTTCGGCCGGATACATGAGGCTGAGGGCCGACGGCGAAATGACCGCCTGCTTTACCGGCGCATGCGCGTAATGCATGGCGGTGTCGAGGTAGCGGTCCGCGTAGACATTGTAGCGAAAGGGCCCGGCGGTCAGGCGCGGCATGTGCCTGACATGGCCGGCGGCGAAAGGGATTTTGAAGCCGTCGGGCGCGGTATTGGGCAGGCCGTGCACGCAATAGGTCCAGAAATTGTGATATTTCCTTTGTTCGCCGTCGGTGACGACCGGCGAGCCGGTCGCCTCGAAGCGCCGGATCGTGTCGGCGATCGCCTGCTCGTAAAGCGGCTCCAGCCTCGGATCGGCATAGTCTCCCAAAGCCGCGATGGCCTCGATCAGCTCGATGGGTCTGGGGATGCTGCCAATCGGCTCGGTCGGGAGGATCATGACTGTCGATCGCGGTTGCGGCCGGCCGCGCGCCCCTTTTCGCTATCATCCGCCCTTATGCATACACCGATCCGTCGTCCCAAGGCCAATGGGCGGGATGGCGTCCCAGGGGCCAAACCCGGACGGTCTCCCGTTGCAACCCGTAAACATGGCGTTCGAACCTCGCCGCGCGATTGTATTTCGGCGCGGCGAGGAAACTGAAAATGACAGATCCATCAGGCGGGAGTTCTCCTGTGATTCCTTGGCGCAAGATATTATTCGCTGTCGCGTTGACGGGGCTCGTCCATGATGCGCCGGGCGTCTTGGCGGCCACGTCGTCCGACCTGGCCGAAGCGGCCCGCGTCGCGGACCTGTTCCTATCGGCTGGCATTCCGGTCAAAAGTTTCCTGCAGCCGTCCACCAAGATGACGCCGAATATGCTTGAGGGGGATATCTTGCTCGCGGACCTGCGCCAGGCCGGCGTCCAGCCGCAACGCGGCGAACTGATCGTCACCGCCTATGATTCCAGGACCGTCTATATCGACCGGGTGATCGGCCTGCCCGGCGATCGCATTGCGTTTCGTGGCGGACACATAATTCTCAACGGCGAGGAAATCGCCCAGGCGCCGGCCGGGACGTTCGACTATGACGATTTGGGTCAGAGCGCCAAGCGCAACCTGTTCGTCGAAACCCTGCCGGGCGCGCGGCCTTATAAAATCGCCAGGATGATCGAGGGCGGCGGCTTTCTCGACGATATTCCCGAAACCGTTGTCGCGCCGGGGCGCCTCTATCTCTTGGGCGACAATCGCGATAATTCGGTCGACAGCCGGGTCGCCAAGCGAGGTCAGGTCGCAATCGAAAGCGTGATCGGGCGCATCGTCTACCGCCTGCGCCCGAACGCCGGCTGGCTCGCGCCGCGCGAGAGCGTGCCGGGCTGCCGGAGGATTAGCCGGGAGGTCGAAGGCCCGAAAAGCAAAACGCCTCCCGCGGCGGCGCGGCGGGAGGCGAGGTTGCGCCCGGTTAAGGACGCCGCGTAGGCGCGCAAGGCGCCGCCGGCAATCGGGTCAGAACGAACACCCTATCGTCGCGCTTTGGGCTTTGACGCTGGTCATGATCTGCGTGCAGATCATGTCGGCCTGCGGCTTGGTGCCGGCGTCGGCGGCAAGGTCGCGGATGGTCTTGCGCATCGGGTCCATCGCGGCGATTGCCTGGGCCTGCTGGGCCGGCGGCGCCTTGTCCTTGATGCAGGCCTCATATTTGGTGAAAAAGTCATCGCAGGCGGCCACGCCCGTCGGCTCGCCCGCGCGCGCGCCGGCGGCCAAAGTCATGGCGACGATCGCGCTCGCCGCGAAGATGTGGATTTTCATGAAGCGTCCTTTCCAAAGTGAAGTGGCGTCTTCGACATTCGTCGTGACGGCGCGACCCCATAGGCGCCGATGCAGGAAGCCTCGCCCCGCTTGCGGGAGACGCCGGCATGCCGCCGATTACGGGACGCGTCGCAAAGCGGGCCAATACGCGGCATTCGCGATTGTGATGCGATCGACGCGGCGATTTGCGATAAGCATCCGGCGGCGTCGATCGCAATCGGCGGCGCGTCACGAAATGGAGTGGCTTGATGATCAAATTTTACTATCACCCCTCGCCCAATCCCGCCAAAGTGGCGCTGTTTCTGGAGGAATCCGGCCTCCCCTACGAGGTCGTGCCGGTCGACACGCGCAAGGGCGAGCAGCACAGTCCGGAATTCCTCGCCATCAATCCCAATGGTAAGACGCCGGCGATCGTCGACGGCGACGTCACCGTCTTCGACAGCAATGCGATCCTCCTGTATCTGGCGGAGAAGTCAGGCAAGTTCCTTCCCGAAGACACTCCGGCGGCGCGCGGTTCGCTGCTGTCCTGGCTGATGTTCGTGGCGAGTGGCATCGGCCCCTATTCGGGCCAGGCCGTCCATTTCAAGCATGCCGCGCCGGCCGGCCTCGACTACGCCGTCAATCGTTATCTCTTCGAGGCTAATCGCCACTGGGGCATTCTCGACGCCCGGCTCGCCAAACATCGCTATATGCTGGGCGAGACCTATACGATCGTCGATATGGCGGTTTGGGGTTGGGCGCGCGCCGTGCCGTATATTTTTGGCGCCGAGGCCTGGGCCAAATTGCCGAATGTGAAGCGGCTTCTTGACGAAATCAACGCGCGCCCGGCGGCCGCGCGCGCCGAGGCCTTGAAGGACAAGCACACATTCAAGGCGGAGATGGACGATGAGGCCAAGCGGCACATGTTCCCGCACACCAGTCTGGCCGCCTGAGCCGGTCGTCGCCGGCACAGGTTGCGAAAGGGGAGGGGGCTTCGCCCCCTCGCCGTCAAAAGCGCCGGGAACCGGGCGCATCAGCCGAATCCGGCTCGCTTCAGCCGCACGATCGCATTGTCGAGCGCGCCGAGGAAATTGGAGCGGTCGCGCGGCGAGAATGGCCGCGGGCCGCAGGTCATCTCGCCGCTCGCGCGCAAATGATCCATCAGGTCGCGGTTGGCGAGCGCCATGCCGATCGAACTCTCTGTGAAGCGCTTGCCCGTCGCAGCGAGGACTTCCGCTCCGGCCTTGACGCCACGGCTCGCCAGCGGAATGTCGGAGGTCACGATGATCGCGCCCGGTCCCGCCCGCGCGGCGATCCAGTCGTCGGCAGCGTCGGAATCGGCGCCGACCACGATCGGCTCGATCGATTCGTCGCGCGGGACGCGCATGAAGCTATTGGCGACGACATAGACCTTGACGCCGTATCGTTGCGCGACGCGATAGATTTCATCCTTGACGGGACAGGCGTCGGCATCGACGAAAATTTCGATCGGCATTCCGTGTGGGCATCCATCGCCGCGCGCGACCACCCGCCGGGGTTCGCAAGATCGGTCCAGCATGCCTTATGCCCCGGGTCCTCGCGAGGGGAGGCTTAAGAAATTCGGCGTCCCGTCAAAATGCGGCGCGGGCAAAGTTATTTAGGGCGCAAAGACGCGTCGCGACGGGTTCGAAAATCCTGTTCGAGGACGAATTATGAATGAATATTCAGATAGATAGAGTTCGCGTTAATGTTATCCGGCGCCGCCGCGTCGCCACAATTCCAGCCACAAGAATCCGTGTTCCGGAACCATCTTGTGGGGGTCGCGCTGGTCATCCCGTAAGACCGACGCAACTCAGCGACGCCATTCCGGCCTGCCGCTTGAAGACTGGAGATGCACAATGCGCGCTTCATTAAAAAAGACGGTCGCTGGTTCGCTGGCGGCGCTCGCCCTGGCGCTCGGCGCCGCGGCAACCCCGGCTGCCGCCTCTCCCCTCTGGCATGGCGGCGGCGGCTGGCATGGTGGTTGGCACGGCGGCTGGCATCGCGGCTGGGGCGGTCCGGCTCTCGGCCTCGGCATCGCCGGCCTTGCCGCTGGCGCGATCATCGCTTCGCAGGGGCCCTATTACAACGGCTATGGCGACTGCACGGGTTACCGTCCCGTCTATGACGCCTATGGCAATTATCTCGGCCAGCGCCCCGTCAACATTTGCTGACGATCCGGCGGAGGCCTGATCGGTTCAATTTGAATCGATCAGCTTCGCCTCTGTTGGCCTTGTCGAGGGATCTTTTGCCTGAGTTTCTTCAAATCCCAGGCAACAGTGCTTAGATCCCTGGCTAGCGCATTTTCACTTGAAGCGAATCGACCTTCTTTTGCTTGAAAATGACGCTTAAGCAATCCGCCGGTCTCCCCCAGCCCGGCGTGCGGGACGCCCCGCCCCCTATGGCGTCCCACTTAAAGGCCCCGTTTCGGCGGGGCCTTTTTTTTCACGCCGCTCATGCGGCCCTGGGCGCCGGCCAGAAGACGCCGCCGGGCATCGGCCGGGGCGCGCCGGTGGTCGTGGGCAACGAAAGCGGCAGGCCGCGCCGCGAGCGCAGGCCGAGATAGGCAAAGCATTGCGCCTCGATCACGTCGCCATCATAACCGATCGCCTCGATCGGCTCGACCCGCGCGCCAAGTCTCGCGCCAAGCGCGGCCATCAGGGTGAGATTCCTCCGCCCGCCGCCGCACACGAGCCAGCGCCGCGGCGGCTTGTCGACATGGCGCAAAGCGGCGGCCGTCGCCTCGATCGTGAAGGCGGCGAGCGTGGCGGCGCCGTCCTCGTCGCCGAGCGTTTCCACTTCGCGCCCGAGGCCATGAAAATGATTGCGATCGAGCGATTTGGGCGGCGCGAGATCGAAATAGGGATCGCTCATCAGCCTGGCGAGCAAGCCCTCGTCGATACGTCCCGCCGCGGCCAGCGCGCCGCCTTCGTCATGGTCGAGGCCGCGTCGCCGGCGCACGAAGTCGTCGATCAAAGCGTTGGCGGGGCCCGTATCGAAGGCGACGATCGCGCCTTTGGCGCCGAGATAAGTGACATTGCCGACGCCGCCAAGATTGAGCACCATCAACGGGCGTTCGAGTCCGGCGCAAATCGCCGCGTGATAGAGCGGGACGAACGGCGCGCCCTGACCGCCCGCCGCGATATCGGCGGCGCGAAAATCATTGACGACGTCGAGCCCCAATAGACGGCTGGCGCGCGCGCCGTCGCAGAGCTGGCGCGTGAAATGTTCGCGCGGACGGTGCAGGATCGTCTGTCCATGCAGCCCGACCAGCGCGACTCGGTCGCGCCGCACGCCGAATTTCTCCATGAAGGCGACAACCGCCTCGATATGCGAATCGGTCACCGCGCGCTGCAGGTCGTCGAGCGGCTCTTGCGCCGCGCCGGGGTTAGCGATGATTTCGCGCAGCGCGCGCTTGACCGCGTCGGGATAAGCAAAGGTCGCGCCCGGGCCGGGCTCGACACGGCTCTCGCCGTCGCTGCGGATCAGCGCGACATCGATGCCGTCCATCGAAGTGCCGCTGATGACGCCGATGGCGTCGAGCATGGGCGAGGCAGCCGCGTTCATTGGGCTTCTCCGATCGTGACCGACAATTCTCCCACGCCCTCGATCGAGCCCTCCAGCCGGTCGCCGGGCGCGACCGGCCCGACGCCCGCCGGCGTGCCGGTGAAGATGAGGTCGCCCGGCCCCAGATGATAGAAGCCCGAGAGATGCGCGATGATTTCGGGGACCGACCAGACCATCTGGCTGATATCGGACGATTGGCGCGCCTGCCCGTTCTGGCGTAGTTCGATGCGCCCCGCCTTGGGATGGCCGATGCGCGCGGCGGGCGCGATGGGCGATACCGGCGCGCTTGCCTCGACATCTTTGCCGAGCGTCCAGGGCCGCTGCTTGGCCCGCTCGGAGAGCTGCAGATCGCGCCGCGTCATGTCGAGCCCGCAGGCATAGCCGAACACGGCGTCCAACGCCTTGGCGGCGGCGATTCTGAAGGCGGGCGTGCCGATCGCGACGACAAGCTCCATTTCGAAATGATAATTATCCGTGCCGGGCGGATAGGGAAGCTTGGCGCCCGATTGGCGCAAGGCGGTCGCGCTCTTGGAAAAATAGAACGGCTTTTCGCGGTCGACGACATGACCCATTTCCCGCGCATGGTCTTCGTAATTGCGGCCGACGCAAAAAATGCGCGCGACGGGAAAGAGGGTCTCGAGCCCGGCGATCGGAACGGCGGCGACCGGCGGCGGCTCGAACAGATATTTGGCCATGGTCGATCGCTCCTATTTCTCGTCCTGATTCGCGCCGGGAATCCATAATATGTCGCCTTTTCCGCGATCATTGGCAAAGCGCGCGGCAACGAACAGAAAATCCGACAGGCGATTGACATAGGCGAGCGCCGCCACGCCAACCGTCTCGCCCTCGAGCGCGGCGAGCGCGACGATTTGCCGCTCGGCCCGGCGGCAGATCACGCGCGCCTGATGCAAGGCGGCGGCAGCGGGCGTTCCGCCGGGCAGCACGAACGAGCGCAGAGGCGAAAGGTCAGCGTTGAGCTCGTCGATCGCCGTCTCCAGCCAATCGACCTGGCTTTGGAGAATTCTGAGCGGCGGCCGGGCGGGCTTGCGGCTCGCGATTGTTTTGGGGGGCACGCAGAGATCGGCGCCGAGATCGAACAGGTCGTTCTGGATGCGCCTCAGCATCGCATCGATCGAGGCAAGATCGGCGTCCGGCGAGGCGGCGGTAGCGAGGCGGGCGAGCCCGATCGCGCTATTGGCCTCATCGACTTCGCCATAGGCGGCCACGCGCGGGTCGAATTTGGCGCGGCGCTCGCCATTGCCCAAACCCGTCGTGCCGTTATCGCCGGTGCGCGTGTAAATCCTGTTGAGCCTGACCATCGACCCCCTCGATGTTTCGCCTCGGCGCGCCGCGGCGAAAACTTCAGCCTAATGCCCGCGCGTCCACAGAACGATCACGATGATGACAATCGCCAGAAATTGCAGGCCGACGCGCCAGCGCATCAAGGTCTGCGACGTATTGGACGATCCCTGGCGCAGCATGTTGACGAGGCCGAGGATCAGGACGAGCGCCACGGCGCCGACCGCGACGGCGACGCCGATATTGGAGAGGGGCGGCATGGGACTTGGCTTTCAGGGCGTGGAAGTTGTCGTCTTATAGACCCGCACGGCGAAATCCGTAAAATGCGGGGGCGCCTATCTCAGCGCTTCAGCAGCCGCTCCAAATAGTCGCGCTCCTCGTCCGGCCGGTTGGGGTCGGCGAGGCGGCGGCGCAATTCCTCCAGCACGCGTTGCGCGCGCTCGGCGGCGCCGACCGTGTTGCCCAGCAACGCGTTGTCGTTGCGCCCATAATTGCCCTCGCGGCCAAGCGGATCGCGCCCCCTCTGGCCGCCCTGCCTTCCGGTCGCCTCGACGCCTTCGTTTCCTTCTCCGCCTTGGCCCTGCATCTGCTTTTGCAGGCCCTGCGCGCCCTCGCGCAACGCTTCGAGCGCGCGCCCCTGTTCCTCGACCGCGCTGGGCTTGCCCTTGCCGCCCGGCTTGAGGTCGCCCTCGGCGTCGCCCATGTCGCCCTCGGCGTCGTCGAAGCCCTTTTCGCCCTTCAGCCCCAGGCCCTTCATGGCCTCCTTAAGTTCCGCCAGGCGGTCGCGCAAAGCCTTCTGGCGCTCGTCGAGCGGCGCCTGATCGCCGTCCGCCTCCTGCCCGTCCTTTTTCGCGAAGGGGTTGAAGGGCTCGGACTCGCCGTCCTTGTTCATCCGCGGATTGTCTTCGTCGGGCGAGGGCGACGGGTGGCCCAACCAATCGGGCGCGGACTTGGCCCTGCGTTCGCGCTGGTCGCGGCGAAACGTGTCGTCGCGCAAAGCCTGCTGATCGCGCATCAGTTTGTCGAGCTCGCCCATCTGCCGGCGCAGCTCGCGCTCGGCCGGGCTCGCGCCTTTTTTCGCGCTCTTCATATTTTCAAACAGGTTCTGCAATTGATCGAGCATCGCCTGCGCCTGCGCCTTGTCGCCGGTGCGCGCGGTATCCTCCATGCGATCGAGCAGGTTGCTGAGATCCTGCGTCGTCATGTTTTCCGAATCGCGCTCGTCGCCGGGACGCTGCGCGAGTTCGCGCGTGAATTTCTCCGCGGCGGCGCGCAATTCCTTCATCAGTTGGCGAATTTCCTCGTCGCTCGCGCCGCGATCGAGCGCCTCGCGCAGCCTCTGTTCGGCGGCGCGCAAATCGCGCTCGGCCTGCGAGGCGTCGCCGTCCTCGATCTGCAGCGCCATCGCCCACAGGAAGTCGGCGACCCCGATGAGGTCCGCGTCTGATCGCGCCTGCGCCAGGCGCGCCTGAGCGGCCTTGAGGCCGAGATAGACGCCCGAGGCGGTTTCGAACGCCTCCGGCGCGATCAACAAAGCTTCGAGAGCGGTCGCGACGCGCGGGCGATTGGAATCGGGATCCAGCACCAGATCGCGCCGCTGCTCGACGAGCGCGCGCGCGAGCGGATTGTCGAAGCGGCGCTGCGGCAGAACCAGCGCAATCGGCGCGCTCGCGCCATCCTCGCCCGCGATGTCACGGGCGCTCAAGGTCATCGTGACATGCGCGCCGGCCCAGGGATGTTCGGAAAGATCGCTCGTCGTCTGCGCCTCGCCGACGCTGTTGGCGCCGCCGGGCAATTGCAGCGCCATTTTGGGCGGCTCGACGAGCGAGCGTCCGTTGGGCGCTTTGCCGTCGATCAGCGGCTTGGCGAAATTGGCCTCGGCGCTCGCCACGCCATATTGGTCGGCAAGCTTATAGGCGAGGGTCAGCGATCCACTGACATTGGCTTGCGGCGGCGCGGTCAGCGCGATCGTCGGCTTTTGATTGGCGATTCCGGCAATCTCGAAGGCCGACAGCGGCGCGCCGTCGCGGCTGACGAGGAGCTTGCCGTCGCCCTTGATCGTCCAGCGGCGCTCCTCGGCGGCGCGATCGGGGGCCGCCTTGGCGGGAGCGGCGGCCGGATCGCCGGCGGGCTTGGCCGGCGCGAGCGGCGCCAACGCCCCCTCGACATGGGTCGCGATCGAATCCTCGCTCGCGCGCAACACGAGGATCGAGCCGACCGGCGTCTCGATTTTTTGCGGCCCCGCCTGTTTGCCGAGCGCGTCGAGCAGGATCGGCGGCTTGCCCGAATAGGCGGGCGGGTCGATCCAGGCGTCGAGGCGGAACCCTTGCGCGATCGCCGCCCGGCTGCGCCAGTCGAACGCGGCGGCCAAGCGCGCATAGCGCTCGGAGCCGGCTGCGAAAGCCGCGCAGACCGCCAGCAGCGCGGCGGCGAAGCGCAAGGCCTTGATATCGCGATCGACCATGCGCGGCGCCGGCGGCGCGATTTCGATCGCCGCGATCTTAGCGGCGACGCGCCGCTGATGCAGGTCCCATAAGGCGCGCGTCGCCGCGTTGGCCTTTGGATCGGCGAGCCGGTCGAAACTCGAGGAGGCCGGCTGATGGGGCGCGCGGCTGTCGCGGTCGAGGCGGGCCAGCGTCTGGGCGCGGCGCGGCGCCCGCAACAGCGCTAGCGGATAGAGCGCGGTCAGCAGCGCCGCAGCGAATAGCGCGAGGCCGGCAATCCGGGCGCCGCGCGGCAGATCGAGCCAGAGGCCGAACCAGGAGGCGGCGAGGAATAGCGCGACGATCGTCAGCGCCCAGGCGATCGGCGGCCAGAAACGCTCCCACAGCAGGACGAGGCGCGCCCTCTTGGCAAGGCGGGCGAGCCGGGCGCGCGCCTTCGCGCGCTCGTCTTCGAGGGGTCGAGGCGTTCGGGCGCCTTCGTTCAACGCGTTCTCCTTGGCCGCGCCTCACGGGCCGAGGCGCCGCCCAATGTGATTCGATTCCAGGCCAAACGCCAGCCTTACGCCAACCAAGGCGGAATTTTGTCCAGGCCGATCAAGTCTTCGTAAGTCGGGCGCGGCCGCACGATCGCATATTCGGCGCCCTTGACCATGATTTCGGGAATGAGCAGGCGCGAATTATAGGTTCCCGCCTGCACCGCGCCATAGGCGCCGGCCGACATAATGGCGAGGAGATCGCCGGGGGCGACGTCGGGCAGATCGCGGTTCTGGGCGAGATAGTCGCCGCTTTCGCAGACCGGCCCGACGATATCGACCTTACGGCGCCGCGCCGACAGCTTCGGCTCGATGACGGGCAGGATTTCATGATGGGCGTCGTAAAGCGTCGGGCGGATGAGATCGTTCATCGCCGCGTCGATGATGACGAAAGTCTTGTCCGGACTTTCTTTCACGTAGATGACCGAGGCGACGAGAACGCCAGCATTGCCAACGATGAGCCGCCCGGGTTCGAAAAACAGCTTGCACCCCAACGCCTTCGTTCGGCGCTTGACGATCTCGGCATAGGCGTCGGGAGGGGGCGGCGGTTCGTTGTCGCGCCGATAGGGAATGCCGAGGCCGCCGCCAAGGTCGATATGATCGATCGCATGGCCGTCGGCGCGCAGGACGCGCACGAAATCGGCGAGCAGCGCGAAGGCTTCGTCGAAGGGCGTCAGATCGATGATCTGCGAGCCGATATGCATGTCGACGCCCGTGACGACGACGCCCGGCAGGCTCTTGGCGCGCGCATAAACCTCCCTGGCGCGCGAGATCGCGACGCCGAATTTGTTTTCCGATTTTCCGGTGGAAATCTTGGCGTGGGTGCGCGCATCGACGTCGGGATTGACGCGCACCGCGATGCGCGCGCGCTGCCCGCGCGAGGCGGCCAGTTGCGAGAGCGCTTCGAGTTCGGGTTCGGATTCGATGTTGAAACATAGAATATTTTCATCGAGGCCGAGCGCCATTTCGGCCTCGGTCTTGCCGACCCCGGAGAAAAGGATCTTTTGTGCGGGAACGCCCGCCGCGCGCGCGCGGCGCAATTCGCCGCCCGAGACCACATCCATTCCCGCGCCCGCCTGCGCCAGCGTCGCGAGCACGCCCTGGTTGGAATTGGCCTTCATCGCATAGCAGACCAAGGCGGGGACGTCGGCGAAGGCCTCGCAAAACACCCGGTAATGGCGCTCGATCGTCGCGCTGGAATAGCAATAGAACGGCGTGCCGACCGCGCGCGCGATTTCGCTTATGGCGACGTCCTCGGCGAGCATCGCGCCGTCACGATAGGCAAAATGATGCATGGCGCCCTTGGACTTGATCCGTGATCGGTTGCGAGCGGAGGAGGGCGATTGCCGATCGCGGTCGCCCGCCCGCTTGCCCGGCTCCGCTCGCCATGACGAATGGGTTGCCCGCCTCAGAGCAGCGGGTCAAGCACAAAGGGATCTTTTGACGGCTTGACCGGCGGCGGCTTGTGGTGAACCTGCGGATGGGCGGGATCGTTGTCCGGTTTGACGACGGCGTTCGGATCGGGCGGCGGCTCCAGCGCGCCGCGCCGTCCGCAGCCGCTGGCGCCAAGGGCGATAAGCGCGACGAGCGCGAGGACGCCGCCGCTCCTTCTCGAGCGGATCAGGCTTGGGCTGGTCTTTGCGGAAGAATTCACGAAGCGGCTCCGATGGGCTGGCGTTACTATACCCAAACAGGGCGCCGAGGCGAGGGCTTACGGAGCGGCAGCTTCGCTCGCGCCCGCTCGCTTCGGCGGACGCAGCGGCCGCTCCTTGCCATGTTTTTCAAAACAAATACGTTTTTGTCGTTTCGTAGCGCCGTTGCAACGCGCATTTATGGAGATTGGTAACGCGGCATTTAGGACTGCCGCACCATGCTTGCCCGAAAGGGATCGAGCAAGGCATGACACAAAAAGCGAGCGCGGGACGGATGTTTGCGTCCCTGACGGACGCCGAACGGCTGCGCCGGCTATCGCAGAATATCACCTTGGCGCTAAAAGGCCTCGATCGGGCCGATGGCGGCCGCTCGCCCGACGAGTTCAAGGAGCGTCTCACCCGGATGTTCGCCGCCCTCAGCGCGACGAACGAAGCCATCATGCATGCCAAAACGCGCGCCGAACTGTTCCAACTGGTGTGCGAGGCGGCGGTGCATGGCGGCAAGTTCGATTCGACCATTATCGGCCTGGCGGAGCCCGGACAGGATTTCCTTCGCATTGCTGCCACGGCGGGGCCGGGCGCGGAAGCGGCAAAGATTGTGAGATTTGCGATCACGACCGACCATCCCGAAGGACGCGGGCTCAGCGGAACGGCGTTTCGCACCCGCCAGCCTTGCATCAGCAATGATTATCTGGCCGACGCGCGCGGCGCCGCTTTTCACGGCATAGCTCGCAAAATCAACGCCAGAGCCTGCGCGGCGCTGCCGCTGTTGAGCGGCGGCGAAGCGGTCGGCGTCCTGGTGTTTGTTTCCACGGAACAGGACGCGTTCACGCCCGAACTTGTCGAACTGCTGCAGCGGCTCGCGGAAAACGTCTCCTTCGCCCTGGAGAATTTCGATCTGGCGGACGGGCGCCGCGCGGCCGATCTGCAACGCGACCGCCTCACCCGGCTGTTCGCCGCCCTTAGCGCGACCAATGAAGCGATCATGCGCGCGCGCACCCGCGCCGAATTGTTCCAATTGGTTTGCGAGGCGGCGGTGCATGGCGGCCAATTCGCCTCCACCATCATCGCGCTGACGGAACCGGAAAGCGACTTCCTGCGCGTGGTCGCCTCGGCGGGTCCGAAGGGAGATATGCAAAGGACCGTGAAAATAGCGATCGCCGACGCATATCCCGAGGGGCGCGGGGTGAGCGGAACGGCGTTCCGCACCTTGCAGCCTTGCATCATGAACGACTACCTGGCCGACATCCGGGGCGGCGCCTTTCACGAAAGGGCGCGCCGTGAAGGCAACAAGTCGGGCGCGGCCCTGCCGCTGCTGGTCCGCGGCAAGGCGGCCGGCGTCCTCGTCTTCATGTCGAGCGAGAAGGACGCTTTCACGCCCGATCTCGTCGAATTATTGCTGCGGCTGGCCAATAATGTGTCGTTCGCGCTCGACAATTTCGAACGCGCCGACGAAAAGGCCCAGGCCGACGAGCGCATCAAATATCTGGCGACCCACGACGGCCTGACCGATCTGCCCAATCGCGCCATGTTCAACCAAATGCTGCATTTCTCGATCGAGACGGCCAGGCGCTACGATCGCAAATTCGCGGTGCTGTTCATCGATATCGACCGGTTCAAAGTGATCAACGATTCGCTTGGTCATGACGCCGGCGACGCGTTGCTGATCGAAATCGGCAAAAGGCTTCGCCGATGCCTGCGCGGCGGCGACGTGGTGGCGCGGCTGGGCGGCGACGAATTCGTCGTCATTCTCGATCATGCCGGCCAGTCCCAGCAGGTCGAGGTCACCGCGCGCAAACTGCTGTCCGTCGTCAGCCAGCCGCTCCAGCTCTGCGGGCTGGAATGCCGCACGACCGCCAGCATCGGCATTGCGATGTTCCCGGACGATGGCGAGAACGAACAGACGCTGACCAAAAACGCCGATATGGCGATGTATGGCGCCAAGGAGGAGGGCAAGAACGGTTTCCGCTTCTTCACCCGCCAGAGCAAAATGCAGTCGGTCGAGCGTCTGGTGTTTGAGGCCCGACTGCGCCAGGCGCTCGATCGCGACGAATTCTCGCTGCACTACCAGCCCAAGGTCGCCGTGGGGAGCGAGCAGATCACCGGCGTCGAGGCGCTGTTGCGCTGGACCCTGCCCGACCTTGGCCCCCTGCCGCCGATGCAGTTCATCCCGCTGGCCGAGGAAACCGGATTGATCGTTCCGATCGGACGCTGGGTGCTGAAGCAGGCCTGCGCGCAAAACATGATCTGGCGGCGTCAGGGCCTGGCGCCGATGTCGATGGCGGTCAACCTCTCGCCGCGCCAGTTCTCGGACGAGAATCTGCTGCGCGATATCGACGAGGCGCTGGGCGAGAGCGGCATGCCGCCCGGGCTCTTGCAGCTCGAGATCACCGAAAGCATGATGATGCGCAATGTCGGACGCGCGATCGAACTGCTCGACGTCATCCGCGGCCGCGGCGTGCGCCTGGCGATCGACGATTTCGGGACCGGCTATTCCTCGATGTCGCTGATGAAAAAGTTTCCCGTCGACACGATCAAGATCGATCGTTCCTTCGTCCAGGACCTGCCGCACGATCTGGAGGATCGAGCGATCGCGCAGGCGATCATCAGCATGGGAAAGGCTTTGGGCTTGACCGTCGTCGCCGAAGGCGTCGAGACCGCGGCGCAGGTCGCCTTCCTGCGTGAACATGCGTGCGACGAAATGCAGGGCTATTTGTTCAGCCGGCCGGTCGCCCCCGAATGCATCCCCGATCTGGTCCAGGCCAATTGCCTGCTCTTTGCGCCCCCGCAGCCGCTCGACCGGCTGGGCGGCGAGGCGCCTCATGGCGGGCAAGCCGCGAGCCTGCTGCCGGCTCCGCCCAAGAAGCGGCTGAAGAGCCGGGGCGGCGACGGCCCCTATCGCGGCCTTCTCTACAAGGCCGGGCGCGAGGCTTAGCCCCGGCGAATGGCGGCGCGGGAAAGTTCGCCCGCCAGGAAATCCACAAACCCGGACGCCGCGCCGTCGTTTTCGCCGATGCCTTGCGCGATGGCCCCTCATGGTCCAAATAGGGGCCGGGAGGTTGGCGAGGGACGTACCGCTCGCCAACCGGGTCAGGTCCGGAAGGAAGCAGCCCTAACGAGCCATGGCGGGTCTTTGTCCAGCCTCCTACTTTGGCCCAACCTCCCGTCTTGCGAGGCGCCGCAACGCCCCGCGTCCCGAGCCCTTGCCCGATGAACGATATTCCAGCGCCGGAAAGGAAAGATTCGCCCGCGCCGGAGCCCTCGCTGGGCTTCGACTTCCCGCCGAGCGCGCCAAAGGCCGGCGCGCCCTATCGGGTCCTGGCGCGCAAATACCGGCCCTCGCGCTTTGAGGATCTGATCGGCCAGGAGCCGATGGTGCGCACCATCGCCAATTCCTTCGCCAGCGGGCGCATCCACCAAGCCTATATCCTGACCGGCGTGCGCGGCGTCGGCAAGACGACGACCGCGCGCATTCTGGCGCGAGCCTTCAACTATTCGCTGCCCGGAAAGATCGACAGACCCAGCGTCGACATGCCCGAGCTTGGCGTGCATTGCCAGGCGATCATCGAATCGCGCCATGTCGACGTCATCGAAATGGACGCGGCCTCCCATACCGGCATCGACGATGTCAGGGAGATCATCGAGAACGCGCGCTATCGCCCCGTTTCGGCGCGCACCAAGGTCTATATCATCGACGAAGTGCATATGCTGTCCAAGGCCGCCTTCAACGGCCTGTTGAAGACGCTCGAAGAGCCGCCCGAACATGTCAAATTCCTGTTCGCGACGACCGAGATCGAGAAAGTGCCGATCACCGTTCGCTCGCGCTGCCTGCGCTTCGATCTCAAACGCATCGAAGCCGGCCTGATGACCCGCCATTTGTCGGGAATTTGCGAGGCCGAGGGCGTCGCCTTCGAACTCGATGCGCTGCCGCTGATCGCGCGCGTCGCCGAAGGGTCCGTGCGCGACGCCTTATCCTTACTCGATCAGGCGATCGCCCATGGCGCGGAAGGCGGCGTGCAGGCGGCAAGCCTGCGCGCCATGCTGGGCCTCTCCGACAAGGGCCATATCATCGATCTCTTCGAACTCGCGATGAAGGGCGATCTCGAGCCTGCCTTGGCGCTGATGGAGCGACTGCACCAGGCGGGCGCCGACCCCGCCCAGGTGCTGGTCGAACTGGCCGAATTCACTCATTTCGTGACGCGGCTGAAACTGGCGCCGAACGGCATCGACGATCCGACCATCGGTGAGGACGAGCGCCGGCGCGGCGGCGAGTTCGCGCAAAAGCTGGGCCTCGGGCCGCTCACCCGCGCCTGGCAGATCCTGCTTAAGGGCGTGCAGGACGTCAAGGATTCGCCGCGCCCGCTCGCCTCGGCCGAAATGGCGCTTATTCGCTTAGGCTATGCGGCCGATCTGCCGCCGCCCGAGGACGCTTTGCGCAAGCTGGCCGAGAGCGCCGAGGCGGCGCCGAGACTTGCGCCCCAGAGCGCGCCCGCCCGCAGGCCCTCGGGCGGCTCGGCGCTGCGCGCTGTCGCGCAGACCGCGCCGGCGCCCGCGGCCGCGCCCGGCGTCAGGCTGGCGCGCTTTGAGGATGTCGTCGCGCTCGCCCGCGCAAAACGCGACATTCAATTGCAGGCGGCGCTGGAAAACGACGTGCGCCTCGTGCGCTTCGAGGCGGGCAGCATCGAATTTTCTCTGATCGCCGGCGCCTCGGCGCAGGTCGCCCAGACCCTGTCGCGCCGGCTGCAGGAATGGACCGGCGAGCGGTGGATGGTGGCGCTGGTGGCGGGCTCCGAGGCGCCGACGATGCGCGAAAGCGCCTCGGCGAGGGAAGCCGAGCGCCTCAGCGGCGTCGCCGCCAATCCGCTGGTGCGCAAGGTGATGGCGCGCTTTCCGGGTGCGCAGATCGTCGAAGTGCGCGGCGCCGAGGCGGCGCCGGCGCACGATTCGCTTCCCGCCAGCGACGACGATCTTGCCTATGCCGACGCGGTCATCGTCGAGGACGATGTCTAACTTTCCTTAGGAGCCGTCGATGGTCGACATTATGGGATTGATGAAAAAGGCTCAGGCCGTGCAGGCCAAGATGAAGGACGTCCAGGAAGAGCTGGAGCGTCTGGAGGTCGAGGGCCAGTCGGGCGGCGGCATGGTCAAGATCACGCTCAACGCCAAGGGCCAGATGAAGGCGATCGCGCTCGATCCGACCCTAATGAAGCCCGAGGAGAGCGAAATCGTCGAAGATCTCATCCTGGCCGCCCATGCCGACGCCCGGGCCAAGGCCGACCGCGTGACGGAAGAAAAGATGGCCGCGGTCACCGCCGGCCTGCCGCTGCCGCCCGGCATGAAGCTGCCGTTCTGATCGCGGGCATGGCCGAGAGCGTCGCAGGACCGGAAATCGAGCGGCTGATCCAGCTGCTCGCGCGCCTGCCCGGCCTTGGGCCGCGCTCGGCGCGCCGCGCCGCGCTGCATCTCATCCGCAAGCGCGAGCAATTGCTGGGGCCGCTGGCCGAGGCGATGCAGGTCGCCCATGAGCGCGTCGTGACCTGCCATATCTGCGGCAATGTCGATACGCGCGATCCCTGCACCGTTTGCGAGGATCCTCGGCGCGACCCGGCGACGCTGGTGGTTGTCGAATCGGTTTCCGATCTCTGGGCGCTCGAGCGGGCAGGCGTGCTGCGCGCGCCCTATCATGTCCTGGGCGGCACCTTGTCGCCGCTCGACGGCGTCGGCCCCGACGATCTGAGCTTTGCCGGGCTGCTTGCGCGGGTCGGCGAGGGCGCGATCAAAGAGGTGATTCTCGCCGTCAACGCCACGGTCGATGGCCAAACCACCGCCCATTACATCACCGACCTCCTCAGCGCCTATCCCATCAAGGTCACCCGCCTTGCCCATGGCGTGCCGGTCGGAGGCGAACTCGACTATCTCGACGAAGGCACGCTGGCGGCGGCGATAAGACAGCGCACGACGTTTTGAGGGCGACCGGCGCCCTGGTAGGATGCGCGTCGCGCCCTACATCAACAATCAGTCCGGCCCTTGCCGCCATGTGAGACACCCATGACTGTCGCCTCGATTCCCTCGGCCGTCTTCCGTCCGCCCAAGCCCGTCCCGCATGACGGGCCGATCGGCGTGCTGCAGATGATTCTGGCGCTGCGGCGCAATCCGCTCGAAATCTGGTCGAAGGCCCATTACGAACTGCCGATCCTGATGGGGCGCACGATCCTGGGCGATCGCGCCGTCGTCAGCGAGCCGGCCGCCGTGCGCCGCATCTTTCTCGACAATGTCGCCAATTATCGCAAGGACGCGCTGCAATTGCGGGTGCTCGGCCCCGGCCTTGGCAAGGGCCTGTTGACCGCCGACGGCGAGGACTGGCGCGCCCAGCGCCGGGCGCTCGCGCCGCTGTTCTCGCCGCGCCAGATCCTCGGCTTTGCGCCGGCCATGCACCGCGTCGCCGCGGTGGCGGCCGAACGCCTCGCGCCCAGACGCGAAGGGCGCGTCCTCGATATTTCCCAGGAAATGGCGCGCATCACGCTGGAGATGCTCGAACAGACGCTTTTTTCGCAGGGGCTCGGGCGCGACGCGAGCCAGTTCCAGGTCGCGGTCAGCCGCTATTTCGAGACGATCGGCCGCATCGATCCGTTCGATCTGCTCGGGCTGCCGCAATTCCTGCCGCGCTTTGGGCGCCTGCGCGGACGCGCGACGCTCGAATTCTTCGCCCGCGCGGTCGACGACATCATCGGCGCCCGCAAAAGCCTGCTGGCTTCGGGCGCCGCCGCCCCCAACGATATCCTGACCCTGTTGCTGCGCGCGCAGGACCCCGACACCGGCAAGGGCATCAGCGAGGATGACGTTCGCGCCAATATCGTCACCTTCATCGGCGCCGGCCATGAGACGACGGCCAATGGCTTGACCTGGACGCTCTATCTGCTTTCCCAGGCGCCCGATTGGCGCGAACGCGTCGAGGCGGAGATCGACGCGCATTTCGATCCCGCGAACGGCGCGGCTTTTGCCGAATCGCTGCCCGTCACCAAGGCGGTGATCGAGGAAGCGCTGCGGCTCTATCCGCCGGCCGCGATGCTGAGCCGCGAGGCGATCGGCCCCGACGTGCTGGTCGGCCGCCGCATTCGCGCCGGCACGGTGGTCACCGTCTCGCCCTTCCTGCTGCATCGCCATCGCACCTTGTGGCAGGACCCGGACGCTTTCGATCCCGAGCGGTTCTTAGGGGCCAATCGCGAGGCGATCGACCGCTACGCCTATATCCCGTTCGGCGCCGGCCTGCGCGTCTGCATCGGGATGGGCTTTGCGATGCTGGAGATGATGGCGCTCATCGGCCATTTGCTGCGCGAGTTCCGCTTCGATCTGGCTCCCGGCCACCCCGTCTCGCCGGTCGCCCTCGTCACGTTGCGGCCCGCGCAGGGCATGAAGATGATCGTGCGAAGGCGGCGGGCGGGCGCATCGTGAACGCCGGCGCGCCTTATTTCCCCCGCGCGCGCTCGCGCAGGATGAGATAGAGCCCGCAGCCGACGACAATGCTGGCGCCCACCAGAATCCGCCCCGTCGGCCGGTCGCCGAACACGATGAGGCCGGACAGGATCATCCACAGAAGCTGCGTATAGCCGAAGGGCGTCAGCACGGAGGCCGGCGCGCGCTCATGCGCCAGGATCAGCAGCCAATGGCCGAGCGAGGCGAAGAAGCCCATGCCCACCATGATCGCCAGGATCGACAGGCTGGGCGGGTTGACCCAGGCGAACGGCAGCGCGGGCGTCAGCAGCACGACGCCGGCGAGCGGCGTCCAGAAAAGCGTCGTGCGGGACGGGTCGGAACTTGCGAGCAGGCGCGTCGTCAGCGCATAGCCGGCGTTGCACGCGACGCCCGCCACCGCGATGACCACGACGGGCTGAAAAGCGCTCGTTCCGGGGCCCGTCGCGACGACGACGCCGACAAAGCCGACCGCCACCGCGACGAGCCGCGCCCCGCCCGCCCATTCGCCGAGCAGGGGGCCGGCCAGCAGCACCACGAACAAGGGCGTGAGGAAGTTGATGGTCGAGGTTTCCGCCAGTTGCAATTGGCGCAAAGCCAGGAAATTCGTCGTCGTCGAGGCGAGCAGCAGCAGCGAGCGGACAATCTGCAAGCCGGGCCGCTTCGAGCGCCAGACGGTCCGATGCAGGAAGGGCCGCACCGCGATCATCCCGACGATCGCCGCCGCCACATAGCGCGCCCATACGATTTCGATGGCCGGCAGCACGCCGCTCAGCGATTTGGCCGACGTATCGAGCCCGGCAAAACAGACGGTGGCCGCGCACATCAGCGCGATGGCGCGCATGCGCCGGCGCTGGTCGGCGGCATGGCTAGGCGCCTCAGCGCGAATGCCTGGGGAAGGCTGGGCGGCGGTTGAATCGAGAATTTCAGCCGCCATGAGTGGATTTTGTCATCGAAACGATTTCTGAACCCTGCGCCGGGCCGAAGCAAGGCGGCTTAATCGCACAGGTCAGTGATTTGACCGCAACGATCTTGTTGCCGCCGGCGGGTCCTAGGCGCCCTTGTTTGGGCCGCCAAAATGGCGCAGCCTGCGCCTCAATCCGGCAAAGTGGGGAGGCAGGCGGCTTGCGCGATCTCAAGGGTAAAACGGCGTTCGTCACGGGCGGGGCCAGCGGCTTCGGGCTGGCATTCGCCAAAAGTTTTCTCAACGAGGGCATGAGCGTCGCGCTCGCCGATATCGAGGCGACGGCGCTGGCAAGAGCGCTGGACAGCCTGAAAGTCGATTCGAAACGCCTGCGCGGTTTCGTCTGCGACACCGCCGACCGCGCCTCGCTGCAAACGGCGGCCGACGGCGCGATCGAAGCTTTCGGGCGCGTGCATCTCGTTTGCAACAATGCGGGGGTCGGCGGCCGGCCGGGCGGCATCGGCGAATTGCCGGACCGCCAGTGGAACTGGGTGCTGTCGGTCAATCTGATGGGCGTCGTGCACGGAATTTCGGTGTTTCTGCCCCATATGCGCGGGCATGGCGAGGGCGGCCATTTCCTCAATACGGCCTCGATGGCCGGCATGCTCGGCCAGGCGCAGGACGGGCCCTATAGCGCGAGCAAGGCCGCCGTGGTCGGCATTTCCGAATCGCTCTATTACGAATTGCGCGGCTCGAATATCGGCGTCAGCGTGCTTTGTCCGGGCTTTGCAAAGACGGGCATCGCCCTGAGCGAGCGCAACGCGCCGGCCGAACTCGCTGAGGACGCAAAAGCGCCCCTGTCGCAAGCCGGCGCCGCGCATGCCGCGCAAATCCACGAGGAGATCGCCAAGGGGATCGAACCGGCCGAAGTCGCCGCGCGGGCGTTGCGAGGGATTCTCGACGACGACCTTTATATTTTCACGCATCCCGGCATGCGCCCGATGCTTGAAAAACGCCTCACACGCATCCGCGCGGCCTATGACAAGGCGGAGGCGTTCAAGGGGTGAGGTGGGGCGGTCGTGCGAAGGCTGGAACTTCGTCATAAGCCGTGGCAGGTTGGCGCATGTTCAAGCCTGTCTTCCTCCTTGTCGCCTGCTCCATCCTCGTCGCCGACGCGGCCCTTGCCGACGACTGGCCGGCCGATTCCAAATGGATGGCGCATTGCGCCGCCAATCTGAAGGGCGAGCATCAAAAGCCCGCCGCGGTGCGTAAATATTGCCTTTGCATGGCCGGGCTCGGCGACGAGGCCAAAGCGCTGACCATGACGGAAGGTGATCTGGAAAGCGCGTGGCCGCCGGCCCATCTGCAATGTCACAATCAGGCGGGCCTGAAACCGGGTTGAGGGTGAGGCTGGCGCGCAAGCGCCGCACGGCGCCGCGATTCCGTCCGGCGCGCCGCGCTCTATTCGCCGGCGCGGATGAACCCCCCACCGAGCACCCGCGCATTGGCTGCGGTCGAGGCGTAGAAGACGCAGGCCTGGCCGGGCGACACGCCGGTCTCGGCTTCCAGCAATTCGACCTCGCCGCCCGGCGTCAGCCGGGCCGGGGTCGGCTCCCTTGTCGAGCGCACGCGCACGGCAATGTCTAGGCCGCGCTTGTCGATATCTTCGAGGCGCCCTTCGCCCAGCCAGTTGATGTCGCGCAGCCGGATGCGGCGCGTCGCCAGCGCCTCGCGCGGGCCGACGATGACCTTCGCGCCCGCCGCGTCGAGCGCGACGACATAGAGCGGCTCGGCGGCGGCGATGCCAAGCCCGCGGCGCTGGCCGATCGTGTAATGAAGGATGCCGGCGTGACGCCCGAGCACCCGCCCGTCGATATGCACGATCTCGCCGGGAACCGAAGCGCCGGGCATCAGGCGCTCGATCATCTGGCTGTAGCGGCCCGAAGGCACGAAACAGATATCCTGGCTGTCGGCCTTCTGCGCGACGGCCAGGCCCTGCGCGCGCGCCAGTTCGCGCACCCTCGCCTTGGGCAGGCCGCCCAGCGGAAAGCGCAGCATGGCGAGCTGTTCGCGCGTCGTGGCGAACAGGAAATAGCTCTGGTCGCGTTCGGCGTCGGCGGCGCGGTAGAGCGCGCGGCCTCCCTGTCCATCGTCCTGCGAGAGCACGTAATGGCCGGTCGCCAGCGCGTCGGCGCCCAGGTTCCTAGCCGTTTCGAACAGATCGGCGAATTTGATATGCTGGTTGCAGGCGACGCAAGGTATCGGCGTCTCGCCCGCGACATAGCTGCGCGCGAAGGGCTCGATCACCTTTTGCCGAAACCGCGCCTCGTAATCGAGCACGTAATGGGGAATGGCGAGCTTGGCCGCGACATCGCGCGCGTCGTGAATGTCCTGGCCGGCGCAGCAGGCGCCCTTGCGATGGACCGCCTCGCCATGGTCATAAAGCTGCAAGGTGACGCCGACGACGTCATAGCCCTCGCCCGCCATCATCGCGGCGACGACCGAAGAATCGACGCCGCCCGACATGGCGACGACGACGCGCGTGTCCGCCGGCGCCTTGGCGAGGCCAAGCGAGTTCAAGGGAGCGTCGAGGGCGAGATCGGCGAGCATGGTTCTTTCGGCCCAGCCAACCCGGGCGCCTGACCGCCAAAATGGTCATTATCGGCCTGGATGCAAGCAAAATGGCGCAAATAGGCCGCCGCGCCGATCTCCGGCCTCGTCAACCGGCGCGCTGTGCGCGCGCCCTTCGCCTCGCCAAACCGGCTTTTGATAATAAAATCGCAAGGTTTTAGAGCGTTTTGAGACATTTTTTAAGGGAAATCTCGGGGGTTGGTTTAGGTAAATCTTAAATCCGAGCGTCTATGGTTTGCGCCATGATCTCTGCGTTCGAGTATGTGAGAGTAACATGAGTGAAGCGCTTCGCCCGAGGGTGAAATACGTGATTGGTCCGGACGGCAGCCCGCTGACGATCGCCGATTTGCCGCCTTCCTCGACCAAGCGTTGGGTTATCCGACGCAAGGCGGAAGTCGTCGCCGCAGTGCGCGGCGGTCTGCTCTCGCTCGATGAAGCCTGCTCGCGCTACACGCTGACGGTCGACGAATTCCTGTCCTGGCAAATGTCGATCGACCAGTTCGGCCTGGCCGGCCTGCGCACGACGCGCATCCAGCAATATCGCCAGTAAGGGCGGCTATTCCTCGACCACAAAAACGCCGGCCCCTGGGGCCGGCGTTTTTGTTTGGCGGGCCGGATTCGTCTTCCCCAACGTCAGCGTCTTGCCACTTTGTTGTCCGAATGTATTTTGATCGGCCTGTCGGCAATGGTGCGGCCGGTGCGAAAAATGCTTTGGAGCGACCGTGAAATCCACCAGCCTCTCCCCAGTCTCGAACCTGCGTCGACGATTCCTTGGCCTCGCCGCGCCCTTGATGATCGGACTTGCGCTCGGCCTCGCCGCCGCGCCGGCGCGGGCGCAGACCATGGTTCCGCTCGATCAATTGATGGCGCCGGGGCCCTTGCCCGATATCGCGCTGGGCTCGCCGGACGCGCCGGTCACCGTCGTCGAATATGCCTCGATGACCTGCAGCCATTGCGCGGCGTTTCATGAGACGACATGGCCGCTGCTCAAGAGCAAATATGTCGATCCGGGCAAGGTCAAATTCATCCTGCGCGAATATCCGCTCGACCCGCTTGCCGCCGCCGCCTTCATGCTGGCGCGCTGCGGGGGGCCGGAGCGGCGCAATGCGATCGTCGATCTTCTTTATACCCAGCAAAAGGATTGGGCTTTTGTCGACAAGCCGCTCGAGGCCCTGGCCGCCCTCGTCAAACAGGAGGGCATTTCGCAGGCCGACTTCGAGACCTGCCTGCAAAATCAGACCCTTTACGATCAGGTCAACAAGACCCACGACCTTGCGACCGAGAAGTTCAAAGTCAGCGCGACGCCGACTTTTTTTGTCAATGGCCGCGAGATGAACGGTGAATTGCCGATCGAGGAGTTCGACAAAGTGCTTGCGCCTTTACTAAAATAGGCCGGTTTCGCACAGGATTCTGATTCGCCGCCCTTGATCCGGGCGGCGCTTTCTGTGCGCCTAGGGGCGTCTTCCGCCCCAGCCGGGCCGCAAAGAGGCAATTTTGGTCGAGCCGCGCCATATCCCCGAAAAAAACGCCGGCGCCGGCCGGCGCCCGCGCCCAGTCCAGACAGGGCGGGCCAGCGCATGATCTTCGACAGGCTGCGGCTGGCCGGCTTCAAATCCTTTTGCGATCAGACCGAATTCAAAATCGAGGCGGGCCTCACCGGCATTGTCGGGCCCAACGGCTGCGGCAAGTCCAATCTTGTCGAGGCCCTGCGCTGGGTGATGGGCGAGAATTCCTACAAGAGCATGCGCGCCTCGGGGATGGACGACGTCATCTTCGCCGGGTCCGGCAATCGCCCCTCGCGCAACATCGCCGAAGTCGGCCTCGTTCTCGATAATTCCGACCGCCGAGCGCCCGCCGCCTTCAACGATTCCGAAGTGATCGAGGTGACGCGCCGCATCGAGCGCGAATCGGGTTCGACCTATCGCGTCAATGGGCGCGAAGTGCGCGCGCGCGATGTGCAATTGCTGTTCGCCGACGCTTCGACCGGCGCGCGCTCGCCAGCACTGGTGCGGCAGGGCCAGATCGGCGAGATCATCGCCGCCAAGCCGCAGGCGCGCCGGCTCATTCTGGAAGAGGCGGCCGGCGTCTCCGGCCTGCACTCGCGCCGCCACGAAGCCGAGTTGCGGCTGAAGGGCGCCGAAGACAATCTCACGCGCCTTGAAGATGTGCTCAAGCAGATCGACGTGCAGATCGACAGTTTGAAGCGCCAGGCGCGCCAGGCGCAGCGCTACAAAGGGCTCGCCGCCGACATCCGCCGCCACGAGGCTTTGGCGCTGCACATTTCCTGGCGCGAATGCGAAGACAAATTCGTCGAGGCGCGGCGGCGGCTGGAAGCCGATGTGCGCGAGGTCGCCGAACGCACGCGCGCGCAAGCCGAGGCGGCGCGCGGACAGGCGGTCGCGGCGGCGGCCTTGCAGCCGTTGCGCGAGGAGGAGGCGCGGGCCGGCGCCGCGCTGCATCGCCTCGTCCTGGCGCGCGAGGCGCTCGATGGTGAAGAGCGGCGCGCCAAGGAGCGCACGGCCGAACTGGAGTGCCGCGTCGGTCAACTCGCCGATGATCTTTCGCGCGAGGCGGCGCTGATCGACGACGCGGCGGAGGTTTCCGCGCGGCTGGCGGCCGAAGAATCTGGGCTTGCCGGGCAGTCCAGCGCCGGCGTCGAATTGACGGGCGCGGCGCGGGCGCGGCTCTCCGACGCCGAGCGCGCGCTGGAGGTCAGCGAGGCGCGGCTCAATGAGGCGCAGGCGGCTTTGTCCGATCTCAATGCGCGGCGTCAGTCGCTTGGCGCCGCCCTCGCCGAAGAGAGCCGGCGCCTCACGCGCCTCATCGAGGAATGCGCGACGATCGAGCGCGAGCGCGCCGCTTTGCAAGGCGCCGGGGCTGACGAGGCGGCGCTGGCGGCCGAGGCGCAATCGCTTGACGCGCTGAATGCGGCGTTGGCCGGGGCCGAGGCCGAGGCGCTGGACAGCGAGGGCGCGCATGCGCAGGCGCGCGAAGCGGAGATGCGCGCTCGCGGCCCCCTCAACGAGGCCGAGCGCAAGGCGCAGCAGCTTGAGACCGAAGTCGCCACGCTGACCAAGCTCCTGGGCTCGGCGGCGGATGCGCAATGGCCGCCGGTTCTCGATCAGATCAATGTCGCCAAGGGCTATGAGGCGGCGCTCGGGGCGGCTTTGGGCGACGATCTCGACGCTTCCACCGATCCCGACGCGCCGGCCCATTGGTCGGCCGCCGCGGGCGATGTCGACGGCCCGGATTTGCCTGCCGGCGCCGAACCTCTGGCCGGCCGCGTTCATGCGCCGCCGGCCTTGCGGCGCCGGCTCGCGCAGATCGGCGTCGTCGCGCGCGGGCGGGGCGGGGCCCTGCGCGCGCAGTTGAAGGTCGGCCAGCGGCTCGTCTCTAGGGAGGGCGATCTGTGGCGCTGGGACGGATTCGTCTCGGCCGCCGAGGCGCCGACCCCGGCGGCGCGCCGGCTCGTCGAGAAGAACCGCCTTGGCGATCTCTCTCATGAGGCCGAGATCGCGCGGCAGGGCGCGGAAGCCGCCAAGGCCGAGGCGATGCAGTTTCAAACGCGGCTGCGCGCGGCGGCGAGCGCCGAGGCCGGCGCCAGGCAGCGCGCGCGCGAGGCGCGGGCGGGCGCCGATGCGGCGCGCGAGAAATTGGCGGCGAGCGAGCGCCGGCGCGCGCAGGTGCAGGCGCGGCTGTCGGGGCTGAATGAGGCGGCCGCGCGCGCGATGGCGTCGCGCGACGAAGCCGCCGAGCGGCGCGCCCAAGCCGGGGCGGCCCTGCAAGGGCTCGCCGCGACGGATGAATTGGCGCTGCTGCTGGAACGGGCGCGCGCGCATGCGGCGCAGGATCGCGCCGAAAGCGTCGAGGCGCGCGCGGCGGTGCAATCGATCGCGCGCGAGAGCGAAGCGCGCGAGCGCCGCCGCCAGGCGATAGCGGCCGATCTGCAATCCTGGCGCGAGCGGCGAGAAAAGGCGCTGGCCCATATCGTCGAAATCGAGGATCGCCAGGCGGGCGCCCGCGCCGAACTGGCGACGCTGGCCGAGGCGCCGGCGCTGTTTCTGCAGCAGCGCCGCGCGCTGATCGGCGAGGTCGATGCGGCGGAAGCGGCGCGCAAGGCGGCGAGCGATGCGCGCGCCGCCACCGAGACTGGCCTTGCCGAGGCCGACCGCGCCGCCAAGGCCGCGCTCGAGGCGATGGGTTCGGCGCGCGAAGCGCGCGCGGCCTCCGAGGAGCGCGTCGAGGGCGCGCGCCAGCGCCGCGAAGCCTTGCTGCATACGATCGCCGTCGAGCTCGAGGCGGAGCCCGCTCAGCTTGCCGCGATGGCGGGCTTGAAAACCGGCGAGACGCCGCCCGAACATGCCCATGTCGAGCGCCGGCTGGAGAGCCTCAAGCAGGAGCGCGAGCGCCTCGGCGCCGTCAATCTGCGCGCCGACGAGGAACTGATCGAAGTCGAGGCGAGCCGCGAGCGGATGATTTCCGAGCGCGACGATCTGACCGAGGCGATCAAGCGGCTGCGCCAGGCGATCCAGAACCTCAACAGGGAGGGCCGCGAGCGGCTGCTGAAAGCTTTCGACGTCGTCAACAAGCATTTTGGCGAATTATTCGCGACTTTGTTCGAGGGCGGCTCGGCCGAATTGCAACTGATCGAATCCGACGATCCGCTGGAGGCCGGCCTCGAACTGCTCGCCCGCCCGCCGGGCAAGCGCCCACAGGTGCTGACGCTGCTGTCGGGCGGTGAACAGGCGCTGACGGCGCTGGCGCTGATCTTCGCGGTGTTCCTCACCAACCCTTCGCCGATCTGCGTGCTCGACGAAGTCGACGCGCCGCTCGATGATTCCAATGTCGAGCGCTTCTGCGATTTGCTGGAGGAAATGCGCAAGCGCTCCGACACGCGCTTCGTCACCATCACGCATAACCCCATCACCATGGCCCGCATGGACCGCCTGTTCGGCGTCACCATGGCCGAGCGCGGGGTGAGCCAGATCGTCTCGGTGGATCTGGCGGAGGCGGAGCGATTTTTGGAAGCGAGCTAGATCGCCCCGATCCGTCGACCTGTCAAGATTCCTGGATCGGTTCCATCAATTCGATGCGGTTCCCGAAGGGATCAGAGGTGTAAATCCTGTTGTAGCCATCCAAGGGCTCGTCGCGGACGCGCGGATAACCCGCTTCCTGCAACATTGCGATGAGCGCTTGCAGGTTCGCGACCAGGAAAGCTGGATGGGCTTTGGGCGCGGGTGCGAACTCCGCCTCGACCGCGCTGAAACCAGGCGCCGCCGCGCGTCGCCAGATGGTCAGGCTTGGCGACCTCGGGAATGCCCAGCACGCCTTCATAGAAGGCTCGCGCCTCGTTCTCCCGGCCCGGCGGCATCGCCAGTTGCACGTGATCGAGCGCCTCGACCTTCATCGTCGCCTTCGATGACATGATAAGACTGTCTCACGGCGGCGTCCGCGGGCGCAAGTCGACCCATCCCGCGCGAGTAAATCAGGATTATGCAAAGCGAAGTCGCGGCAGTAAGATCAATCGCTTGTCGCAGACAAATCGGGCGCCGAACGTTCTTGCCCCCCAGCCATGCGGAGGTCACGCCAACGCCGCGCCCGGCCTCGCCATGCTTCGTGCGGTTTTTGGTCCGCTTTTCCTCGTGCCTTCTTTCATGTTACAAAACCGTGACACACGGGGGGCGGGGGCCATGGCTGTCACATTGGAACAATCGATCGGCATATTCGCGCGAGCGAGCCGAACGCGGTTCGGGGCGAGGGCGCGTCACAAGACCCAGGAGCGCATCGAGCTGCTGGCGAAAAAAGGCGATCTCGAAGGCGCCAAAGTGCACGAGCGGGTCATGCAGCAAATCGCGCGCCTCGAACAGCAGAGCGCGCCCGAAGCGGCCAATCGCTAACTGGCGCCGGCCGGGTTTGCCGGGCGAGAGGTCGTAATGGCCCCGATGATCCCGACGATCGACATCGCTCCCCTGTTCGGCCCTGCCTGTGGCGCGCGCGAGGCGGTCGATCGCGCCATTGCCGCGGCGGCGGCCGAGACCGGCTTCATGGCGGTGCGCGGCGCGCCGATCGCGCCCGCCCAAGTGCAGGCGCTCAAGCGCATCTTCACGCTCGATGCGGCCGAGTTGCGGCGGCTGTGGCGGCGGAAGTTCGACGCCCGTCACGCTAATGTCTATCGCGGCTGGTTCCCGCGGCAAGAGGGCCATCAGACCTATAAGGAAGGCATCGACATGGGGCCCGACGTCGCCTATGGCGCGGCGGTCGTCGACAATGCCGATCCCCTGCGCGAGGCGATGCCTTTGCCGCCCGAAGCGGCGCTGCCCGGCTAGCGGCAGGCCGCCGCCGCCTATTACCAGGCCATGGAACAGACCGGGCGGATGCTGATGCGCGCGATCGCGCGCGGCCTCGGCCTTGACGAGCGGGCTTTCGATGCCTCCTTTACCGGCGGCGTCTCGACCTTGCGGCTTGTCCATTATCCCGTCCGTTCGCCGGATTCTTTGGCGAGGATCAGCGATCCCAATCTTTGGGTCTCGCATGACGGCGCCAAGGCCTATGTGACCGGCGCGCCGCATGCCGATTCCGGCCTCGTCACCCTGCTCGCCCAAGACGGCGTTTCGGGCTTGCAGGCCAAGGCGCAAGACGGCCGCTGGATCGATGTGCCGCCGATGGAAAATACGCTGGCGGTCAATTTCGGCCGCCTGCTGGAGAGATGGACCGGCGGGCGCATCAAGGCGACGCTGCATCGCGTTATCGGCTGGGGCGAGGAGCGCTATTCCGTTCCCTTCTTCTACGAGCCGCGCGTCGATGCGCTCATCGCGCCTTTGTCCTTGCCCGCCATGGACGGCATGGCGGCGCCGGCCTTCGCGCCGTTCCTCTACGGCGATCATGTCGGGGCCGCGACCACGAAATTTGTCGAATTCGCCGGCATGGAAAATCTGCGGCCGCCGCGTGGGCCGCCCACTTAGCGGCAATGAAGATGACGGATTGAATCGCTGTACCAGGCGAAGCGATGGATCCCCCTCGATCGTTTGGGCCGCGAGTGCCCCCCTATCCGGTGTATTGTATAACCCACCTATCCGCTGGACAGTGGGGGTCGCGCCGGCCTGACGGAAAAGAGGATGGCGCCTTGGTTCGAAAGAGCGGCCCGACCCCTCCCTAACCCTCCCCCACAAGGGGAGAGGGAACGCCGCCGCCCTTCAATTGCCATAGCGGCGCATAGTTCATGATCGGGCGCTCGAATGTCGCGCCCTTGCCGGCAAATTGCTTGCCGAGATCCGGCATGGGTTGGAACGCATCCATCTGTTTGGCATGCGCAAGCGTCGCCCATAGGCTGACATTGGACAGCGACGAAGTCGCTTCATCCGCGCCGGCGTAATAGGCGAGCAACCCCGGCAAGGCCTCGATGCCGGGGCGCAGCACCGGATCGGAATCCTCCATCATTTGGCGAAATTCGGCAAAGCGATCCGGCGCGCAGCGCAAGATCGACACTCGAACCACGGGTTGCATGGTCGCTCCGATTGGTCAGCGGCCTCATCAGTTCAATTTTAGGCCGAGCGGGCCACGCCGCCGAGCCGCCGTCAAGCCGCTTCGCCGCTCCCTCGCTTCGCTACGGCGCCTTGGCCTTGACGGCGAGCTCGGCGATCGCGGCGCTGACCAAGCGTCAGCTCGCCTCCATGCCCCCAACATGCTGATCAAGTCGCGCCAGCGTCTGATTGCCGCCCTCGATCGCATATTTCAATGCCGCTTCGTAGACCTCCTTGGCGTCGAACCGCGAGCGTATGACGACTTTCGTCTTGGGCCCGAGATCGGCGAAGGTCACCGTGCTTTGGAAGTCACGGATGTTTTTGCCGTCATCCGTACTGTGATCGTATACGAGGCGCTCGGGTTTCACGACTTCGCGAAAGACGATTTTGTTGGGAAAGTTCATCCCGTTCGGGCCGTGCATGATGAAGCGCCAGACGCCGCCGACGCTTACCTTCATCTCGTGAATGGTGGTGGAAAAGCCGTTCGGCCCCCACCATTTCGCAATGTGTTCGGGTTGCGTCCAGGCCTGCCACACGAGCTCGCGCGGCGCCTCGACGATGCGCTCGATGAGGATCTCGCGGTCCGATTTCGCTTCATTGATTGCGTCCATGGCCTTTTCCTTTCTTGGGAGCCGGTTGCATTGTCTTGAGATAGACGTCCAGGCGATCGAGGCGCTCGTCCCAATGGCGGCGGATCTCTTCGACCCAGCCCGCCACATCCCGCAGCGGCGCGGCCTCGAGCTGGCGCGGGCGAAACTGCGCGGAGCGCCCGCGCGAGACGAGCCCGGCGTTTTCCAGCACTTTGAGATGTTTGGAAATCGCCGGCTGGCTCATCGCGAACGGCTTGACGAGTTCGCTCACCGACGCCTCGCCCAAAGCGAGGCGCGCGAGAATGGCGCGGCGGGTCGGGTCGGCGAGCGCGGCCAAAGTGACGGAGAGCGGGTCCGGGGCCATCTAGAATTACCAATCAGTTATATAACTAAATGGTGATATACGACGCAGAAATCGCCCTGTCAAGCGTCGCGTCGGCCGCGTGGCGGACTGGGCGCGCAAGGGCATGGCCGTTTAACCGCGCTGCGCCGTTCCGGCGGCAAGCCGGACAAGATTGACGAGATTGCCGCAACCGTTCTCGAACAGAACGCAGAGGATCGGCCTGATACTGCTGGGTTCGCCGCGCAACGCGACGCCGGCCTTACCCGAGCGCGGCGAGCGCGCGCTCCATGCGCGCGATTTCCGCCTTGGCGCCGACCCGCATCTTGCGCTCGGCCGCGCGGTAGAGCGCGACGACCCGCCGCCCCGAATCCGTCAGTTCGGCGCCGCCGCCCCGGACCCCGCCGGGGCGCGCGGCGACGAGCGGCTTGGCGAACATGCGGTTCATCTCTTCGACCAGCAGCCAGGCCTTGCGATAGGACATCGCATGCGCGCGACCCGCCGCCGAGATCGAACCCGTCCCGTCGATCGATTCGAGCAGCGCGACCTTGCCGGGGCCAAGCCGGCGGCTCTCGTCAAAATCAAGGCGAATCGTGAGGCGGGTCGGCATGGCGGTTCCTGGCTGTCGCGGCCATGTTGTGTCAGATCGCCAGGCGCGGCAAGCGCCGAGCCTAAGGCGCGGGCGCTAGCGCTAGATTGATGGCGACGCCGGCCGCATTGCTGACCTGAAGGGTCGCCGGGCCGGCCTTCAGATCGAAGCGCACGCTTTTGCGAACGCCGGGGCAATCCTTCTGCCCGGAAAAGCCGGTGGATTTCACTTCCGCCTCGCCCTGGATCACGTCGAGCCACGCTTCATCCGACAAAGTGATCTGGTAGAGCCCGGGCTTGTCGATATCGGCGACATGGAGCGTCGCGCCGAAACTGCCGGCTTTGGGCGCGCGTTCGGGCGGCTTGGCGAAAGCGACGGAATCGCTCGGCTGCAGCGCGACGGCATAGCCTTGACCGACCGCGATCGCACAGCGCCCGAGGCGGCCGGCTTGACGTCGGCGAACCAGCCGCGCTCGCGCGCGATGCTCCATTTGAATTGATCGCAAGCGTTCTTGTCCTGCGCCGGCGCGCCGCCGCAGATCGAAGCGAAGACGAAGGCGAGAGCGACGATCGTTTTTGTCTGATGAAACATGCGCCGCCCCTTTAATCCGTGCCGATCATCACGTCCGAAGCCTTGATCACCGCATAGGCTGGCTTGCCTTTGGCGAGGCCGAGCTCGGCGACCGCCTCATTGGTGATCGAGGCCGTCACGATCGCGCCATTGACGTCGAGGCGCACATGCGAAGTCGTCGCGCCCTTGGTGATCTCGACGATCGTCCCTTTGAGAATATTGCGCGCGCTGATTTTCATGAAGCTCTCCTGTCAGTTCAAAACCCTAAAACCCCGGCGCTCGAACAGCGCTTTGCCGGCGGCCGATTTCAGATAGGCGAGGAACTTCCCCGCCGCGTCGTTATGCGAAGAGACGGTCAGCGCGAAGGGATAAAGAATCGGCGGATGCGAGCTTTCCGGGAAAGTCGCGACCACTTTGACATTGACCTCGGCGGCGGCGTCCGTCGCATAGACGATGCCGAGCGCCGCCTCGCCGCGCGCGACGAAAGCGAGCGCGGCGCGCACATTGTCGGTCATCGCCAGACGCGGCTCGACGACACTCCACAGGCCGAGATTTTGCAGCGCCGCCTTGGCGTATTTGCCAACCGGCACCGAATTGACCTCGCCGGTGGCCAGGCGGCTCGAGCCGATCGCCTGCGAGAGAGCTTCCGCGGTCAGCGCAAGCGTCTCGATCGAAGATGGCTTGGGCGCGACGACGACGAGCTGATTGCCGAGCAGGTCGAAGCGGCTTCCCGCTTTGATCACGGCGCCTTTCTCGGCCTCGTTCATCGATTCCTCGTCGGCCGAGGCGAATAGGTCGGCGGGCCCGCCGGCGACGATCTGGCGCGCGAGAGCCAGCGAACCGCCGTAGCTGATCTTAATTTGCGCGCCCCCATCGGCCTGAAAACCGGCAGCCGCCGCATCGAGCGCGGTTTTCAGGCTCGCGGCGGCGAAGACCACGACGGGCTCGTCCGCGTGGGCGAGCTCGGCGGCGAAGGGCGCCGCCAGGCAAAAAACAATCGAGGCGAGGCGAAACAATTGACGCATGGACAATTCCTCGTTCGCCAAAGACGGGCCGGCGGGCGCGCGCTCGTTGCGGCAGGATATAGCGCCTTGCGCGCGCGGGCCAGTTGATATTCGGCCGGGTGAACCTTCCCTCTCCCGCAAGGGGAGAAGGCAAACTCACCCCGAATGCGCATAGGCCCAATAGAGCTCGCGCGCGCGGCGGAAGGCCGGGCCGGGCTGCAGGTCGCGCTGATCGATGCGTCGCACTGGAGTCACCTTGCCGAAATTGCCGACGACGAATATTTCGTCGGCCTCGTCGAAATCGGCAAAGCTCAGCGTCGCCTCCTGCGTCGGCCGGCCGTCGGCGCGCAGCAGTTTGAGCACGCGCTGGCGCGTCACGCCGTTGAGGAAACTGCCATTGGCCATCGGCGTCATCACCACGCCGTCCTTGGCCAAGAAAATATTGGCGGTGGCGAGTTCCGCGACATTGCCCAACATGTCGGCCAGGATGCAATTGTCGAAGCCGCGCGTGCGCGCCTCCATCAGCGCGCGCGCATTGTTGGGATAAAGGCAGCCGGCCTTGGCGTCGATCGGCATGGTCTCGGCGGTCGGCTTGCGATAGGCCGAGCGGGTGATCGATATGCCGGTCGGCTCGGGCAGCGGGGCTTCGTAGATCGACAGGCAGAAACGCGTCGATTCTGGATCGGGCGGCACGGAACCGACGCCATTATGTTCGGCCCAATACATCGGCCTGATATAGAGCGCGGTTCCGGCCGCGAATTTCTTGACGCCGTCGCGCGCCAGTTCGGCGATCGCCTCTTGGCTCATCGTCGGCTTCAGCCACATGGTCTTGGCCGAGCGATTGACCCGCGCGCAATGCAGATCGAGGTCGGGCGTCACGCCTTCAAAAGCGCGGGCGCCGTCGAACACGCTGGAGCCGAGCCAGAAGGCATGGGTGCGCGGCCCGACGATCGGCCGATTGCCCTCGAACCATTCGCCGTCGAGGAAGGTGAAAGTCTGCGACCATTCGGGCATATCGGGCTCTCGTTTCGTCTTGGCTTGGTTGGATAAGGAAGATTCGGACCGTAAACTAGAGCCTTGGACGCGCAAAATCACGCCTTTGTGGCGATCGTCCCGCTGTTAAGTTAAATTTGGCCGGCCGAGTCGCGCCGACGCCGATTCCAAAGCGCAAACGCCGGAATGGGTTTGAGGGGTGAAATCATGGGCTGGCTGCTCGACAATGCCCTGGCCGATATGCCGGGGACGTCTTTACTGATGTTCTATGGCATAGCGGCCTGCATCGTGCTGATCGGAGCCTATTTCTTCATCGACATGCAGGATATGACGGACGACATGCCGCCGCCGGCGACGCCAAGCGAGATGGACCCTTACGAACTCGCTTATCTCAGGGGCGGCGTTAATGAGGCGATCCGCACCGCGATCTATGCCTTGCGCCGGCAGCGGCTGATCGAAATCGATAAAGGGCGCATCCGGCCCGCCGGCGCCGGAGGGCAAGGGCTCGACGAGATCGACGCGCGCGTATTCGACGCGATCCGGTCGGCCCCGAAGATCGGTCAGTTGTTCAAGAACCGGGATCTTCGCGGCGAGGTGGAGAGTCTCAGCGGCGGCTACCGGCGGCGGCTGTCGGCCCAGCAATTATTGGCGCCGCCCGAGCGTCGCCGCGCCGGCTATTTCGCCTTGGGCGTCGGCGCGGGCCTGCTGCTCGCCCTGGCCGGCTACAAGTTCTGGGCCGCCATGATGCATGGCCGCTCGAACATCGGATTCCTGTTCATGGAGGCGGTCGCCTCCTGCGTTCTGCTTTATTGGATTTTCGACAAGACGACGTCGGGCGGCGCCAGCAAGCGCGGCAAGGCTTTCCTGTCGCAGGTTCAACTGGCCTATTCGGGCCGCGTCGGGGCCGCTTTTGGCGGCGAGGCCGGACGCGCGGCAATGGGCGGCTCCGCGCTCTTCATGGTGGGCCTGTTCGGCTTTGGCATCCTCAAAGACACGCCGGACGCCGCGCTCGCCCAGCAATTCGCCAGGGCGTCGCAATCGGGGAGCGACGGCGGCGGCGGTTGCGGCGGCGGCGATGGCGGCGGGGGCGGGTGTGGCGGCTGCGGCGGCGGCGGGGATTAGCCGATGTCTTCTCTTGCCGATCTTCCCGTGCTCGGCGTCGGCCTTGGCTATCGCGCGCCCTTTCGCGCCGATCTGTTCGCCAATCGCGAGCGAGTGGATTTCCTGGAGATCGTCGCCGACCATTATTTCGCCGCGAGCCGTGAAAAGCTCGACGAACTCGACCTCCTCGCCAATCATTTCACGCTCATTCCGCATGGGCTCGATCTGTCGATCGGCAGCGCCGAAGGGATCGACGGCGCCTATCTCGATCAATTCGCCGCGCTGATCGAGCGGCTCGATCCTCCCTATTGGAGCGAGCATCTCGCCTTCACGCGGGCCGGCGGCGTCTCCATCGGCCATCTCGCCTGCCTGCCGTATACGCGCGAAGCGGTCGACATCGTCGTTAGGAATATCGAGACCGTGCGCCGGCGCATCGCGCTTCCGCTGATCCTGGAAAACATAACCGCGAGCGTGCTGATTCCCGGCGCGGAAATGGACGAGCCGGAATTTGTCGGCGCGGTGCTCGAGGAGGCCGATTGCGGCTGGCTGTGCGACGTAACGAACCTGTTCACCAATGCATTCAATCAGGGCCTCGACGCGGCGGCCGGACTCGACCGCTGGCCATGGGAGCGCGTCGTGCAGATGCATTTTGCCGGTGGGCGGTTCAGCGATGGATTCCTGCTCGACACTCATGACGGGCTGACCTCGCCCGAAGTCTGGCGCCTGCTCGAACAGGCGCTCGCGCGCTCGAACGCCAAGGGGATCATTCTGGAGCGCGACGAGCGCCCGCCGCCTTTCGACGAATTGCTGGGCGAACTCGATCAGGCCCGCGCGATCGGCCGGCGGCTTGGGCGATGGCCTTAGGCGAGGTCCAGGCGGCGCTGGCGCGCCTGTTCACCGACGAGGCCGCGCGCATCGCCTTTCTAAAGGACCCGCCGGGCGCCGGGCGCGCGCTCGGTCTTGACGCCAGTGACGCGGCCACGCTGGCGCAAATGGCGCCCCAGGCGCTCCGCCGGTTTGCCGGCGCCTTGCAGGCCAAGCGCGTGCAGGAGGCGCGCAAACGAATGCCGCTCACCGCGCAAGCGCTCGGCGACAGTTTCGCCGAACATTGGCGCGCCGCCGCGGCGTCGCCGGCGAAAGGCGCCGGCCGCGTCGCGGAGGCGCAGGCGCTCGCGAGACGGCTTGCAACGCTGGCTAAAACGAAAGCGCTGGCGCCCGCCTGGATCGGCGATCTCGCTTCCTATGAAGCGGCCTTCGTCGAGGCGGCGCAAAGGCGGTGCGGACTGCGGTTACGATTGTTCCGCTTTCCCGTCGGGACGATCGCGGCGCCCCTTAGCGCCGGCGCGCCGGTTGGCGAAATCGGGCGGCGCTTGACCTTGGGCGTCTGGGCGCGCTGGCCGGGCGGGCGGCTGTGGCACAGGCTGTGGGGGGTGTCCGTCGCCTGAGGCAGCTTCCTCCCGGGCCACGCCGCCGAGCCGCCGTCAAGTCAAGGCGAATGCGAAGCATTCGTCCGCAGGCTACGCCGCTCCTACGCTTCGCTACGGCGCCTGCGGCGTGACTGCGTCTCGTCGGCGAGCACGCCGATGGCAGCACGGCGCTCCTTAACGGAGCGCCAGTCTTACACCCGAGGTCGGCCCGCCAATATCCTCCTTCATATTGTGACTGGAAGGCGCTCGCGTCCACGTTCGTTTCAACCCGCCATGGACGGACAGCCGCGAAAATGGGAAACTCTCGAACCCGCGCCGCTGCGGCGGCGCTTCATCCGGAACCGCGCCCCCGATGAGCGATATCGCCGCCAAGCCAAAGACCCGGGCCCGGCCCAAGACCGAACAGCCGCGCCTCCACAAAGTGATTCTCGTCAATGACGATTACACGCCCCGCGAGTTCGTCGTCACGATCCTCAAGGGGGAATTTCACCTCAGCGAAGATCAGGCTTACCGGGTAATGATGACGGCCCATCGGCGCGGCGTCTGCGTCGTCGCCGTATTCACCAGGGATGTCGCCGAGAGCAAGGCGACGAGGGCCACCGACGCCGGCCGCGCCAAAGGCTATCCGCTGCTGTTCACGACCGAGCCGGAGGAATAGGCAAGAGGCGCCGGTCCCATCGTCCATGCTCATGGGGCTCTCCAATCTGAAAGGTCTGAGCGAGTGAGCCTTCGCCATGGCGAAAAGCATTTCATCAACCGCATCGGCTGGCTGCGCGCCGCTGTTCTCGGCGCCAATGACGGCATTATTTCCACCGCCAGCCTCATCGTCGGGGTCGCCTCGGCTGCAAGCTCGCCCGGCGACATTCTCCTCACGGGAATTGCCGGCCTCGTCGCCGGCTCCATGTCGATGGCGGCGGGCGAATATGTGTCGGTCAGCTCGCAGTCCGATACGGAAAAGGCCGATCTCGCTCTGGAGCGGCGGGAACTGGCGGACGATCCGGAATGGGAGACCAAGGAACTGGCGAAAATCTATGGGGGCCGGGGTCTGAAGCCCGCTCTGGCGCTGGAGGTCGCCGAGCAATTGATGGCCAAAGACGCGCTCGGCGCACATGCGCGGGACGAGCTTGGCATCTCGGACACGACAAAGGCGAGGCCGATCCAGGCGGCCCTCACTTCCGCGATAACCTTCGCGACCGGCGCGGCGCTGCCGATCCTCGCCGTGCTCGCCGCGCCGCGCCACCTTCTCGTGCCCTGCGTCTTCGCGGCGTCGCTGGCGTTTTTGGCGCTGCTGGGCGCTTTGGGCGCGAAGGCGGGCGGCGCCGCCGTCTTCAAGCCGACGATCCGCGTGGCCTTTTGGGGCGCGCTGGCGATGGCGATCACGGCCGGGATCGGCGCGCTGTTTGGGAGAGCTGGCTAGCCGGAGACCCCGCCGTTCCTCTCCCGCTCGCCGATCCCGGTCAATTCCGCCAGGCGCTTTGCGCGAGCATCCAGAGGAGGAGCGCGCCATACGCCGTGACGATGCCGACGCGGATCCAATGGGTCGTCATCAAGAGGCGATAGGCGTTCGGCAAGATTCCTCCGTCCGGCGCCTCAAGGCGCGCCATCAGCGGGGCCCACCATATCGCGGTGCCGAAAAGAAGCGCGATCTGGAGAGCCAAGCCAAACCAGACCGCCCAAACCGGGACGCCGGGGGCTTGCCGCCACACCATCAGCGCCGCGCCAATCGTCACGAGCGCCGCGGGGGCGAGAACGACGCCCCAAATGCCTCGCCACCAGGCGGCGTGATAGGCGCGAAATTCGCGCGGACCTACATAGGTCCAGAGCCGGTAACTGGAAAGCTGCACCAGCCAGACCTGGCCGACGCCGTAAAGGCTCAGCGCGCATGTCCCCAACAATAAAGCCTCGCTCCAATTCATTGCGCGAACTCCTCTTTCGCCACAGCGGCGCGGCGTCGATCGTCTCCGCGCCCGTGTTCGATTTCGGCGGCGGCTCGCGTGAGCAGCATCGCCATCTGCGCCCGCAGTTCCGGACCTACGCAAGCCAGGCCAAGCTCATATTCGGCCGACCGCGCCGCTTCGAGTTTGCGCAAGAAGGCGCGAGCGCGCGGCGTCGCGGCGATCGCCTTGCGGCGGCGGTCGACAGGGTCCTCGGCCCGATAAAGCCATTGCTGCTGAACAAGACGTTCGATCATCTGACTCATCGCCGCAACCGTCGCATTTGATCCCCTGGCGAGGTCGGAAAGCGAGGCCGATCCCAGCCGATCGACCCGGCTCATCAAAAGAACCTGCGGCAGCGTAACGGCGGCGTTGTTCATCAGCGAAAATATTGTTCCCGAGCGGTGCGACACGAGGTCGACGAGACGCCGCAGCGCGTCTCCCGCTCGTTTCTTATCCGCCTCGCGGCCATTGCGGGACAAGCGACAACCTCATCGAGAATTTATTTAATATATATTTACATTCAATCTACCTTGTCAAATCTATCGAGCGATGCGAGCCGCCGCCGCTTTGGCGGGGCCGGCGATAGAACGGGGCAGCCTGAAGCAGGCGACAATCGCTTGCTTAGGGCGCCGGCGCTCCATAATCTGGCGCCTAGCACGGGCTTTCTGGATCGTCGTCGGCTGTCCCGATCGCCTGCGGGAGCGCGTCTTGAAATCATGGCTGGGCGGCATCGCCGACGCGTTCGAGGACCGCAACTTCCGGCGCTATTCCGTCGGCTCCATCGTGTCCTGGCTCAGCTATTTCGTTCAGGCCGTGGCGGTGTCCTGGACGACCTGGGACCTGACCCATTCGACGCGCTGGCTGGCGATCGTCGCGCTGATGGAGGCGGCGCCCAATATCGCGCTGATGCCGCTCGGCGGCGTCGTCGCCGATCGGCATGACCGGGTCCGCGTCCTCCTCATCTCCTACGCCCTGGCGACGCTGCAAGCGGCGGTTCTCGCCGGCCTCGCCTTCGCCGGGGAGCTGACGATCGGGCTGCTGGCGGCGCTTTCCTTTTTGCACGGCGCCATTCACGCCTTCAGCATTCCGGCGCAGTTCGGTTTCCTGCCGCGCTTTGTCGAGCGCCGCCGCCTATACGCAATTGGGGATTTTCCTTGGGCCGGCGCTCGCCGGCTGGGTGATCCTGCATTTTGGGACGGCGGTCGCTTTTGCGACCAATGTCGTGGGCTATGGCGTCTTTTTTGGCTGCGTCGCGCTGCTGCGCACGCCCGCCGGCTATAAGCAGCCCGCCGCGTCGGGCAAAGCCTTCCTCGCCGATTTCCTCGACGGCTGGCGCGCGATCGCAGGACATGGCGGCATAATGGCCATTCTGACGATCATGCTGTTTGGCGATGCGCTCGCCTCCGCCGTGCGGCAAATGGCGCCCGCTTTCGCCGACACGGCGCTGGGCGCGGGCGTCGAAGGTCTCTCGACCTTGCTTGCCGGCGCTGGAATCGGCGCAACGCTGTCCGCGCTGTGGCTCGCGCAAGGGGGCGCCCGGCGCGCCGCGCCCTGGACCATTCTATGGGCCTTCTTAGGGTTCCTCATCGCGGTCGTCGCGCTGATGCTGGCGCAAAGCCTCGTCGCGGCCACGCTGGCGATGGTTGCGCTCGGCTGTTTCTTCGAAATCTGCCGCACCGGAACCGTGGCGCTGTTGCAAAACTCGGTTGCCGACGAATTGCGCGGCCGCGTCATGAGCACGCAATTCCTGCTGATGCGGCTGGCCGGCGCGCTCGGCGTCGCCGCCATCGGCGCGGCCGCGCAGGATTGGGGCCTGCGCGCGCCGATGCTCGGCTGCGCGGCGGTCGCGCTGCTCGTGTGGGGCGCGACGTTCCGGATGCGCGGACGGATCGTTTCGGCCTTTGAGGCGCATGGCGCGTGAGGGCAAAGGGCGGCCCGCGGTTTGCGACAGGACGATTCAGCTCTCAACCCGCCCGCGCCGCGCCCTATTCCGGTAACTCAAGTCTGGTAAGGATTTGGCTTGATACTGGTCGCTCCCGTCCGGATATTCCGCTTCCAACGCAAGATCGCCCCCCGTGAAGACCGCCCCATCAAACCGTCAAGTCGTCGATTTCGCCCAGGTCGCGGCCTTGCCGCTGCTCGTCGGGGACGACGGCGTCGCGCGAGTGCTGTTACTGACATCCCGCGAAACCAAGCGTTGGGTCATTCCAAAGGGCTGGCCCATGAAGGGGCGTAAGCCCTACGAAGCCGCCGCCCAGGAAGCGCTCGAAGAAGCCGGCGTATCGGGCCGCGCCTGGAAGAAGCCGGTTGGCGCGTACAGCTATTTCAAACGGCGCGACCGCCATTTCGACATTTGTCAGGTCGACGTCTATCTGCTGAGGGTGGAAAAGCAACTCAAAACCTGGGCCGAAAAGGACCAACGCGAAGCCCGCTGGTTCACGCTCGAGGAAGCCGCCGACCTGGTGCAAGAGCCTGGGCTGGCGGCGCTCCTGCGCGATCTCGCCCGCACCGGTCTAGGCAAGGGCTTCCCAGAACAGACAGAGCCAAGTGGAATGACTTTAGATCGAAGCGGTCGAGTTTGATCCATCGCTCCGCCATGCGAACCATGGCGCAATAGCGAAGAGGGCGCCGAACGACTTCGCGATTCAACCAGAACGGCTCATGCTCTAGAGACGCCAACGATCCCCGGCGCGCAACGCTGTGATCGCCTCTCTTGCCGCGAGCGCCAGCGGCGCCGGCGGCGCGCTTGGATCGAACCAGCCGATTTCGGCGATCTTGTCGGGCTCGCGGTTTGACGGCTCGCCCGTCTTGAGGCTCGCGCGATAGACGGGCGCGATCCAGTGTTGGCCGTCGACGCCGATCATTTGGGTGAGGCAGAGCAGGGGGCCGAGCTCGATTTCGACGCCGATTTCCTCCATCGCCTCGCGCAAAGCCGCCGCTTCCGCGCGCTCCAGGAAATCCACCTTGCCGCCCGCGAGGCTCCAGCACCCCGCTTCCGGGGCTTGTCGCCGCTTGACGAGCAGAAGGCGTCCCTCGCGCAGAATCGCGGCGCCGCAGCCGACCCCGATCGTCTTCACGCCGCGATCGCCGCCAGCAGCCGCGCCCAGGAGCGCGCGCCTTTATGGAAGGAGGCGCGCTCGTATTTCTCGTTGGGCGAATGGATGGAATCGTCGTCGAGGCCGAAGCCGATCATCAGGCAATCCATATTGAGTTCGCGCTTGAACACGCCGACGATGGGGATCGAGCCGCCCGAGCCGATCAGCACGGGCGGCTTGCCCCATTCGGCCTCCAAAGCGCGGCGGGCGCGGCGCAAGGCTTCCGTCTTGGTCGGCAGCACGATCGCCGGGCTCGCGCCATGGGCGATGAATTCGGCGCGCACGTCGGCTGGCAGGCGCGACTTGACGAAGGCGCGAAACTCCTTGGCGATGCGCTCCGGGTTTTGCTTGCCGACCAGCCGGAACGAGAATTTGGCGCTGGCGATCGCCGGGATCACCGTTTTGGTTCCGGCGCCCGTATAGCCGCCGATCACGCCGTTGACGTCGCAGGTCGGGCGCGACCACAGCATTTCGAGCGCGCTGCGCCCCTTCTCGCCGGCGGGAGTGGAGAGGCCGACCTCGCCGAGGAACGCGTTCTCGTCAAAATCGAGATCGCGCCATTGCGCGGCGATTTCCCCGGGCAATTCCTCGACGCCGTCGTAGAATCCGGGCAGCGTCACGGCGCCGTTCGCATCATGCAGATCGCTAACGATGCGCGAGAGAACGCGAATCGGGTTGATCGCCGCCCCGCCATAGCGGCCCGAATGCAGGTCGCGATCGGCGCCGCGCAAAATGACTTCCTCCAACACCAGGCCGCGCAGCATGGTGGTGATGGCCGGCGTCTGGCGGTCCCACATTCCGGTGTCGCAAACCAGCATGACGTCGGCTTTGAGTTCGCCCGCGTTCTCGGCCATGAAGGCGGGCAGCGACGGCGAGCCGGTTTCCTCCTCGCCCTCGAAAAGCAGGCTCACGTTGCAGGGCAGGCCGCCGGTTTCGCGAAAGGCGCGGCACGCCTCGAGGAAGGTCATCAATTGTCCCTTGTCGTCGGAGGCGCCGCGCGCGACGATGCGCTGCCCGGTCTCGGCCTCGACGAGGCGCGGCTCGAACGGCGGCGTCTTCCACAGATTCAAAGGGTCGGACGGCTGCACGTCGTAATGGCCGTAGAACAGAACATGCGGCGCATCGCGCCGTTTCGCCTTGGCGTGTCCAACCACCATCGGGCGCCCGTTGGTGGCGCGCTTGGACGCCTCGAAGCCAAGCCCGGTCAATTCGCGCGCCAGCCAGTCGGCGGCGCTTTCGCAATCCTGGAAATGAGCGGGGTCAGCGGAGATCGAGGGAATGGCCAGAAGCTCGAACAGCCGTGCCAGCGCATCGGTCTGATTGGCGTCGATCTTGGCGAGAACGTCGTCGAGCGTGGACATGCAAGGCTCCCCACGGGCCTCGAAAAGCGAAGCTCGTAACGGGCGGAACCTAGCAGCCGCGCGCGGTCGCTCCAACAGCCATGCGCGCGATTGTTTGGACACGGTTTGGGGCGGGGGCGGCGCGCGGGTTCCGCCAAAACAAAGGCGACGTCGGCTAAAAGCGCGACGCCGCCCTTTTTACGTTCCGATGTTGCGGGATCAGAAGATCTGACGGAATAGGAAATAAAGCGTGCCCGAAAGCAGGATCGCGCAAGGCAACGTCAGCACCCAGGCCATCGCGATATTGCGCAGCGTCGAAAGCTGAATTCCCGATCCATTGGCCAGCATCGTGCCCGCCACGCCCGAGGACAGGACATGGGTGGTCGAAACCGGCAGGCCGAAGCCGTCGGCGGCGCCGATCGTCGCCATGGCGATGATTTCGGCCGCGGCGCCCTGGCCGTAGGTCAGATGCTCCTTGCCGATCTTCTCGCCGACGGTGATGACGATGCGCTTCCAGCCGATCATCGTGCCAAGGCCAAGCGCCAGCGCGACGACGACCTTCACCCAGGTCGGGATGAACTTCGTGGAAATATCGAGCTGCTTCTTATAGGCGCCCAGCGCCGCGACTTCCTCGGGCTTCAAGCCGCTCTCCTTGTCTTTGCCGAGGAAGCGCAAAGCCTCGGAGGCCAGATACATGTCGTTGCGGGTATTGCTGACCTGTTCGAACGGGACCTTGGCGAGCGACCCATATTGCGTCGTTTGGGTTGCAATATTCTTCACGAATACGGCGAGCGCGGGGAAAGTGCCCTCCGAGATCTTGTGGCTGTGCACATAGTCGGTGACGGCGGGGCGCGGATCGCCGAGGATTTGGAAGCCGGAGCCCTGGGCGTCGATGATCTTGGAGGCGGCGTCGGAGGCTTGCGTGAAATCGGCCATATGGCTTTCGGACAAAGCGCGGTTCAACGCATAGGCGGTCGGCGCCACGCCGATCAGGATCAGCATGATGAGGCCCATGCCTTTTTGGCCGTCGTTCGAACCATGGAAGAACGAAACGCCCGAGCAGGTGAACACCAGCAGCGCGCGAATCCACATGGGCGGGGGCGAGCTGGACACCGGCGCGGTATAAAGAGCCGGCGTGCGGATGACGAATTTCATGATCAGCAGCAGCAGCGCCGAAAAGACGAAGCCGAAGATCGGCGAAAGCAGCAGCGCGTAACCGATATTGGTCACCTGGCTCCAGTCGACGCCGGACGTGCCGTCCTGCCCGCGCAGCAAAGCGTTGGCGACGCCAACCCCGATGATCGAACCGATCAGCGTATGCGAGCTCGACGCCGGCAGCCCCAGCCACCAGGTGCCAAGGTTCCAGATGATGGCGGCGATCAGCAAGGCGAACACCATCGCAAAGCCGGCGCTCGACCCGACCTGCAGGATGAGTTCGACAGGAAGCAGCGAGACGATGCCGAAAGCGACGGCGCCGCTTGAGGTCAGCACGCCAAGGAAGTTCAGCGTCCCGGACCAGACGACGGCATATTGCGGCTCGAGCGAATGGGTATAGATGACGGTCGCCACCGCATTGGCGGTGTCGTGAAAGCCGTTCACGAATTCAAAGCCGAGCGCGATCACCATCGCGACGCCCAGCAGAATGAACGGCAAGACGGTCGTTGGCGTCGGCGCGCCGGCGGTGGTGATATCGCTGTAGATGCTGTAGGCCATGAAGAACAGGCCGCCCGCCAAAACGGCGAGAAAAATCAGCACGCCTCGCACGCCGATCGGCTTGTCGAACTTTACGAGCTTGGGCGCCTCCGAAGGGGCGTGGGCATCGGTGATGGCTGACATTGGGAACGGCTCCTATCGTCGAAACGCGCCGCATCTAAACCGACCGGACATGACGAGTGTGTGACATCTGATGCCCGGCCTGTCATAATGACTTGTAAGCGAAAGAACCGCGCGCTTGTCGCGCCGATCAACGCGTTGCCGGCGAGGTAGAATCCCTATTTTGGCGTCTTGATGACGGCGGCGGCCAGACCAAAAAGAAGGCGGCCCGAAGCGCCGATTTCCAACGACAAAGGACGCGGCCCCGCGCCTCGGGGCCGCGCACGAAAGACGGCTATCGCAGATCGAGGCTCGGAGCGGCCGGCCTCACTTGGGCTGTGCGACGACGCGCATATAGGGCTTGGGCGTCTTCCAGCCCTCGGGGAAGCGCTTCTCCGCTTCTTCGTTGGAAACCGAACCGGCGATGATCACATCATCGCCGTTCTTCCAATTGGCGGGCGTGGCCACCTTGAACTTGGCGGTCAGCTGCAAACTGTCGATGACGCGCAGCACTTCATCGAAATTGCGCCCCGTCGTCATAGGATAGGCGAGCTGCAGCTTCACGCTTTTGTCAGGCGCGATGACGAAGACGGTTCGCACGGTCTGGTTGTCGGCCGCCGTGCGCCCTTCCGATCCGCCCGGCGTCGCGGCCGGCAGCATGCCATAGGCCTTGGCGATGGCAAGGTCGGTGTCGGCGATCATCGGATAATTGGGCGCGGTCCCCTGCGTCTCCTCGATATCCCTAGCCCATTTGGCGTGGGAATCGACGGGATCGACGGAAAGGCCGATGATCTTTGTCCCGCGCTTGTCGAATTCCGCCTTCAGATTGGCCATGGCGCCAAGTTCGGTCGTGCAGACCGGCGTGAAATCTTTCGGATGCGAAAACAGCACGCCCCAGGAATTGCCCAGCCATTCATGGAAGTGAATTGGCCCCTCGGTCGTCTGCGCCGTGAAATCGGGGGCGGTCTGTCCAATCTGCAACATTGTCGGCTCCTTGTTGAGGCCTGGCCGCGCCAAGAGGGCGCGCCTGTGGGGGAAATTCGTTCATTTCGAGCCTATCTGATAAGGCCGTTCAGCTCAATCGATGAAAAACATAGAATTTGAGGACAGCGGTTCTCACGGACGGGCTTCCGCGGCGGCAATGTCGAAGCGCCGCCGCCGCCCTCGCCGCCGAAAGCGCCTGTTCGGCGCTTGATTTTGTCGCGCGAAGCGGCGACATGAGGCGCCGACAATTCGAGGGATCGAAATCCCGCCAGGAGACGGAAATGGACAATCTGATCGCGCGCGTCGCCACCGCCGCCGACGTCACGCCCGACACCGCCCGCCAAGCGGTCAGCCTGATCGTCGATTTCATCAAGCGCGAAGCGCCGCAAGAGGCGGTCGATAAATTGCTGGCCAAGGCGCCGGCGCTCAATGCGATCGTCGCCTCGGGAGAAGGCACCAGCGGCGAGGGGATGGGCGGCATCGTCAAAGGCCTGATGGGCGTCGCCGGCGGGGCCATGGGCGGGGGCGGCATTATGGCGCTCGGCAGCCAATTGATGGGGCTCGGCCTCGGCATGGGCGAGATCCAGACCATCGGCAAGGAAGTGTTCGCCTATGCGCGCGAAGTCGCCGGCGACGATGTCGTTGGCGAAATCGCCGGCGCCATTCCGGGCCTGTCGCAGTTCATCTAGCCTCCGGCGGGATCGATATGGCGGGTCTGGCGGGAGATTTCGCGCCGACGAGCGAAGCGGACTGGCGCAGGCTGGTCGATCGCGTGCTGAAGGGCGGCTCCTTCGAGAGGCTCGTTTCGCGCAGCGACGACGGCTTCGATATCCAGCCGATCTACGCGCGCCGCCAAGGCCCGCGCGTCGCCAGAGCCGGCGGTCCCTGGCGGGTCATGGCGCGCGTCGATCATCCCGACGCCCGCCTCGCCAATGTCCAGGCGCTCGACGATCTGACTAACGGCGCCGACGGGCTTGAAGTCATTTTTGCGGGCGCCGGCGGCGCCTATGGCTACGGGCTCGCGCAAGCGGACGCTTCTTCGCTGGAGATCTTATTCGACGGCGTCCGGATGGACGCCGGACTGACGATCGAACTCGACCTTGGCCCGGCCGCCGAGCCTCAAGCGCTTGGCGTCGCCGCCCTCGTCGAGGCGAGCCAGGTCGATCCCGAGCGGCTTGATCTTTCGTTCGGCCTCGACCCGCTTGGCGCCTTGGCGCGCAGCGGCAACGCGCGGGAAAATTGGCCGCGGATGGCGCGCGAGCTTGGCCGTTTGGCCATCGCGCTCAAGGGCCGGGGGTTCGCGGGCCCTTTCATCGCCGCCGACGCGCGCGGCGTCCATGCGGCGGGCGGCTCGCCGGCGCAGGAACTCGCCTTCGCCCTGTCGGCCGGGCTTGATTATCAGCGTGCGCTCAATGACGGGGGCTTTGAGCCGGAAACCGCCCGCCGCGCGATCGCGTTTCGTCTTGCCGCCGATTCCGATGAATTCATCAGCCTGGCCAAATTCCGCGCTTTGCGCCTGTTATGGGCGCGCGTCGAGGAAGTGTGCGGTCTCCCGCCGCGTCCCGCCCGCATCCATGGCGAGTCGGCGTGGCGCATGATGAGCGCGCGCGACCCCTGGGTGAATGGGCTGCGCGGCGCCATGGCGGCCTTCAGCGCCGGATTGGGCGGCGCCGACAGCGTCAGCGTGCTGCCCTTCACGCAGGCGCTCGGCCTGCCGGACGCCTTCGCGCGGCGCCTGGCGCGCAACGCGCAACTGATCCTGCTGGAGGAATCCCACCTCGGCTTTGTCGCCGATCCGGCCGCTGGCGCCGGCGCCTTCGAGGCGCTGACGCAAGCTATAGGCGAGGCGGCCTGGAGCCTGTTCCAGAATCTCGAGGCGCAGGGCGGCCTCTACGGCGCGTTGGCGCTGGGCGATTTGCAGCGCGCGGTCGCCAAAGTCGCCGAGACGCGCGCTGGCGACGTCGCGCGCCGTAAGACGCCTTTGACCGGGGTCAGCGATTTTCCCGATCTTGCCGAAATCAAGGTCGAGACGCTCGCCGCGGCGCGCCCGGCCTTTGCCTATGAAGGCGAGCCGCGCGTCGCGCCGCTAGCGCCGCGCCGGCTCACCGAACCGTTCGAGGCTTTGCGCGACGCTTCCGACGCCGCCTTGGCGCGCGACGGCCTGCGCCCGACAATCTTCCTCGCCAATCTCGGGCCCGTCGCCGCTTTCAGCGCGCGCGCGACTTTCGCTAAAAGCCTGTTCGAGGCGGGCGGCGTCGAGGCGCTCGGCGAGGAAGGATTTGCGAGCGCGCCCGAAGCGGCGGCCGCTTTCAAGGCGAGCGGCGCGCGGCTCGCGTGCCTATGCTCTTCGGACGAGATTTACGCAACGAGCGCCGAGGACGCGGCGCGCGCCTTGCGCGAGGCGGGGGCGCGCGTGTGGATGGCGGGCCGGCCCGGCGAGCGCGAGGTTGGCTTGCGCGAGGCGGGCGTCGAGGCGTTCGTCTATGCCAGCTGCGATGTCCTCGCCGCCCTGCAAGAGGCCCATCGGGTCCTCGCAAAGGCCTGATGGCGATGAAACGGGCCCGCGCTTGACGCGCGCGCCGCGCGGGGCGAGCCTTGCGCAAAGTCGGCGCTTGATCGCGCGAACTCGACGGGGAATGGGGAAACGCCGTGCTCGAAGGCTCACCGCGCGCTTTTGTCTTTGCGACGCTCCTCTTTGGCGCACTGGCGCCCGTCCCCGCTATGGCCGAAGCGGCGCCGGACGCCTGCGGGGCGCTCGTCCATCTGGAGATCGCCAAGGCGGCGATCTCGCTGCCAACCGGCGGCGCATCGATCGCCTCCGCCGAGCTTGTGAGAGCCGATGCGTCCGACAATGCGAACGGCGAATTTTGCAAAATCCTCGGCGCGATCCATCCCGTTGACCCGTCCGCGCCGGACATCAAATTCGAGGTCAATCTGCCGAGCGACTGGAACGGCAAGGCGCTGCAATACGGGAGTGGCGGCTATGACGGCAATCTGATCACCGGCCTCGCCAACACCCGCTTCTTCAAGCCGGGCGTCGCGACGCCGCTGAAGCGCGGCTATGCGACTTTCGGTAGCGATTCTGGCCATCAGAGCCCCTCGGTCGCCAACGGGTCCTTTGCGATGAACGCCGAGGCGCTCGCCAATTTCGGCGGCGCCCAATTGAAAAAAACGCATGACGTGGCGCTCGATCTCATTAAGCGCCGCTATGGAAGCAAGCCGACGCGCGTTTATTTCTTCGGCAATTCGCAGGGCGGCCATGAAGGCTTTCTCGTCGTCCAGCGGTGGCCGCAGGATTACGACGGCGTGGTCGCGATCCATCCGGTCTATGATTTCACGCCGCTGCTGCTTGACGGCAACGCGTTGTCGCAAGCGCTCTACAATCCCGAAGGCGGCTGGCTCAATCCGGCCAAGCTCAAGCTGCTCCAAGCTTCCGTCATGAAAGCCTGCGATGGGCTCGACGGCGCCGAGGACGGCGTGATCAGCAATGTCGCCGGCTGCGCCGCGACGTTCAAGCTCGCCTCGCTGCGCTGCGCGGAGGGGCGCGATACGGGCGACGATTGTCTTTCGGACCAACAAATGAAGTCGGTCGAAGCGATCCATTCGCCGGTCTCCCTCGGCCTTGCGCTGCAAGGCGGGGTCTCCTCCTTCCCGGGCTGGCCGATCCTGGAAGGCGCGGACTGGACCGGCCTGTTCGGCTTCGGGACGCGCCCAAAGCCGACCAATCCGCCCGAAGCCTTGAAGGACTTCGGCCTTGCCGTGCTCTCGGACCCGGGCGTGCGCTACATGGTCTTGCGCGATCCGACCGCCGATCCCTTGCAATTCGATCCGGCCAAGCACGAGGCGCGGCTTCGCGAACTTTCCGACCTCATCGACGCCAGCAGCGACGACATCTCCGCCTTCAAGGCGCGTGGCGGCAAGCTGCTGCTGATGCATGGCACGGTGGATTCGGCGGCGCCGCCGCAAAACTCGGTGGATTATTACGTGCGGCTCGTCGCGCGGTTTGGACAGGGGCCGCTCGACGATTTCGTGCGCTTCTATGTCGCGCCCGGATTCGGGCACGGGACTGGCCAGTTCATCGTCGGCTGGGGTGCGCTCGGCGTTCTGGAGAATTGGGTCGAGAGAGGCGAGGCGCCCGGTCCGCAGACAATCGTGGACACCAAAGATGGCGATCGCAGGCGCACGCGCCCGCTCTGCGTCTATCCGGCGTGGCCGCGCTATGTCGCGGGCGACATCGATGACGCCGCGAGCTTTGCCTGCGCGAACCCGTGAAGCCGCGCAAGCGCGGCCGCCGCCGTTGAAGCTTTGTTGGCGAAATGCCGCGCCGCATCGTAAAGTGCCGTCTCACGAAGCCTTTGGCAGGCGCTTCCTGGAAGCCTGATGAACGCGATTCCGAACTTTTCCGCCATTCCCTTCGCAGAGCCGCGCGAGCCGCTTGCCGACGTCGCCGGGCCGCCCTGGCGGACGCCCGAGGGCATCGCGGTCAAGCCGATTTACGGTCCGGACGATCTTGCCGGCCTCGACTTTCTCGACACCTGGCCGGGGGCGCCGCCCTATCTGCGCGGGCCCTATCCGACCATGTATGTCAATCAGCCTTGGACGGTGCGCCAATACGCTGGCTTTTCCACCGCCGAGGATTCCAACGCGTTCTATCGCGCCAATCTGGCGGGCGGGCAGAAGGGGCTTTCGGTCGCTTTCGATCTTGCCACTCATCGCGGCTATGATTCGGACCATCCGCGCGTCGCCGGCGACGTCGGTATGGCGGGCGTGGCGATCGATTCCATCTACGACATGCGCACTTTGTTTTCAGGGATTCCGCTCCGCCAGATGAGCGTGTCGATGACGATGAACGGCGCGGTGCTGCCGGTGCTCGCTCTATTCATCGTCGCCGCGCAGGAACAGGGCGCGCCGATGGAATCCTTGTCGGGCACGATCCAGAACGACATCCTCAAGGAGTTTATGGTCCGCAACACCTATATCTATCCGCCAGGCGCTTCGATGCGCATCATCTCCGATATTTTCGCTTTCACTTCGGCCCATATGCCGAAGTTCAATTCGATCTCGATTTCCGGCTATCACATGCAGGAAGCGGGCGCGACGCAGGATCTGGAGCTCGCCTATACGCTCGCCGACGGCGTCGAATATCTGCGCGCCGGAATCGCCGCAGGCCTGACGGTCGACCAATTCGCGCCGCGTCTTTCGTTCTTCTGGGCGATCGGCATGAATTTTTTCATGGAGATCGCCAAGCTTCGCGCGGCGCGCCTGCTGTGGGCGAGCCTGGTCAAGGGCTTTCATCCGCAATCGGAAAAATCGCTTGCCCTGCGCACGCATAGCCAGACCTCGGGCTGGTCGCTGACCGCGCAGGACCCGTTCAACAATATCGTGCGCACTCAGATCGAGGCGATGGCCGCCACGCAAGGCCATACGCAATCGCTGCACACCAATGCTTTGGACGAGGCGCTCGCCCTGCCGACCGCCTTTTCCGCGCGCATCGCGCGCAACACCCAGCTTTTCCTGCAGCAGGAAAGCGGCGCAACCCGCATCATCGATCCCTGGGGCGGCTCCTATTATGTCGAGCGCCTCACCGCCGACCTCGCGGCGAAAGCCAAAGCCCATATCGACGAGATCGAGGCGCTCGGCGGCATGGCCAAGGCGATCGAGGCGGGCATACCCAAATTGCGCATCGAAGAGGCGGCGGCGCGCACGCAGGCGCGCATCGATTCCGGCCAGCAATCGGTGATCGGCGTCAATAAATTCCGGCCGGAATCCGAGCGGCCGATCGATGTCTTGCGGGTCGACAATGCGAGCGTGCGCGCACAGCAGATCGAAAAGCTGCGCCGCCTGCGCGCCGAGCGCGATGAAGCGCGCACGCAGGCCGCCCTCGAGGCCTTGACGCAAGGGGCGCGCGGCGGCGCCAATCTGCTCGCGCTGTCGATCGAGGCGGCGCGCGCCAAGGCGAGCGTCGGCGAAATGTCGCTGGCGATGGAAAAGGCGTTCGGCCGCCATGTCGCTGAAATCCGCTCGATGGCTGGCGTCTACAGGCGGGAGGCGGGATTGGGCGTCGAGGCGATCGAGCGCGTGCTGCAAATGACCGAGGCTTTCGCGCAGAATGAGGGCCGGCGCCCGCGCATCCTGGTGGCCAAGATCGGCCAGGACGGCCACGATCGCGGCCAGAAGATCATCGCCTCAGCTTTCGCGGACCTGGGCTTCGACGTCGATATCGGGCCGCTGTTCGCCACGCCCGAGGAGGTGGCGCGCCAGGCCGTCGAGAATGACGTCCATATCGTCGGAATCTCCTCGCTCGCCGCCGGCCATCTGACGCTCGTGCCGGCGCTGAAGGCCGCGTTGCGGCAGGCGGGGCGCCCCGACGTGATGATCGTCGTCGGCGGCGTCATTCCGGCGCAGGATTTCGAGGCTCTGCGCAGGGCGGGCGCCGACGCGATATTCCCGCCGGGAACCATGATCGCCGAGGCGGCGATGAGCCTGCTAGAACAATTGAACCGGCAATTGGGCTATGCGCAAAAGGGCGCCGCCTGAGGCGCGGCTTGGGGGGCCGCGGCGGCAAGGTTTTCCCGCGCGGTTTCCTCTTTCCTCAAAATGCCTTATTTACCGCCAATGATTCATTACGGAGTTTCCTGACATGGCGCGTCTTACGCCACCTATTCGGCTCACCTTGTTGGTTTTCGCTCTGGCGGCGGCCTCGTCGGCCTTATGCGCCGCCTCCTTCGCCCAGCAGAGCTGCGGCGACGACCTCAAACATTTGTCGGAAAAGCGCCAGGCCGAGTTGGAGCGCGTCAACGGCATGGTCAAGGCCGCCAAAGGCAAGCCTATGGATCCCTCGAAGTTCTGCAGCCAGTCGTCAGGGCTCAATGTGGCCGAGAGCGCCTTGATCGCCTATATGGACAAGAACAAGGACTGGTGCGGCATTCCCGACAACGTCATCGACGCGCTCAAGGCCAATCATGTCAAGAGCGTGGCGTTCTCCGCCAAGGCCTGCGCCGTCGCGGCCCAGTACAAGAAGCAGCAGGCCGCCGGCGCCAGCGGCGCCCCGCAGGCCCAGCGGCTGCCGACCGGCCCACTTTGAGCGGCAAGGCGCGGGCGGCTAACGCCGGCGCCGATTCGCAGGTTTTGCCGGACGCCAGGCCCGCGAGCCTCATCCTTCGGCTGACGCCGCCGGCCGCGCTGCCCTTCGTGCAGCTTGCCCGGCTCGATCGTCCGATCGGTTGGCAATTGTTGCTCGCCCCATGCTGGCAATCGGCGGCGCTGGCGGGCCTCGCCAGCCGCACGGGTCCCGATCTTGTCCATCTGGCGCTGTTTCTGATCGGCGCGATCGCGATGCGCGGCGCCGGCTCCACCTATAACGACATTCTCGACCGCAAGCTCGACGCTGGCGTCGAGCGCACGAGAGGGCGGCCCTTGCCTTCGGGGCGCGTCACCTTGCGCGCCGCCGCGCTCTTTCTGGTCCTTCAGGCCTTTGTTGGTCTCGCGGTTCTGCTCTGCTTCAACCGATATGCGCAGATTGTCGCGCTTGGCTCGCTCGCCATTGTCGCGGTCTATCCGCTGATGAAGCGCGTCACCGCCTGGCCGCAGGCGATTCTCGGCCTCGCTTTTTCCTGGGGCGCGCTGATGGGCTGGGCGGCGCTCTATGGGAATCTTTCAGCGCCCGCCTTTCTTCTCTACGCGTCGGCCTTCTCCTGGACGATCGGTTACGACACGATCTATGCGCTGCAAGACGCGCGCGACGACGCGATCGTTGGCATCCATTCGACGGCGCGGCTGTTCGGCGCGAAAGTTCGCCTCGGCGTCGGCCTGTTCTATCTTGGCGCGGCGCTGCTTGCCGAAGCCGCGCTGCTGGCGGGCGGGGGACGCATAATCGCGCAAGTCGGGCTGTGTCTGTATGGCCTGCATCTCGCCTGGCAGTTGCGCCGCGTCGAGGGCGCAACGCCGCAAATGGCGCTGAGTCTGTTCCGCTCCAACCGCGACGCCGGCCTCCTCCTGTTCGCGGGTTTCGCGCTCGATGGATGGGCGGCGCGATTTATGGGCTGAGCGGGCGCGGTAGCGCGGAGCGCTACAAGAAATTGGTTAACGAAAAAGTAACGAGTCGGCGCAATCATCAGAGATTGCCGCTGCGTCACGGCGGCAGATATCCGGGTCACAGTGGCACGCTATTTGCTAGCTTAAAAACGAGCGAATCAGTTTACGCTCGTGACCGTGGAGCGTGCCGATCGACGAATGATGGTCGGATGGAGTCAAGGCGGGGAAGCGGACATCAACGGTGGAGGGCGCCTTAACCATAGGAGGTCCTCATGTTGAACAAAGCCTGTCTCGTCATTGTCAGCGCTCTGACGGTCCTGCCGCAAATGGGATTCGCCGCCGATAATCTAACCAGTCGTTGCGTCGATATTTCCGTGCCGAAGGGCGCCATCGCGGCGCGCAACGGCAAATGGATCGAACTGACGCCCGAGCAATGGCAGTTCCTGCGCGGCATCTATGCGATGAACCCGGAAACGCCGGCGGGCCTGCCTTATGGCGACAAGGCCGTGCTCGCGCAGGTCGAAGGCAATACGGGCGGCCTCGTTTTCTTCATCGATGGCGACAAAGCCTGCACGCCAATGCCCGTTCCGCACGAGTTGCTGGCCATGATGCATGATGTCGCGACCGCGACGATCAATCATGAAACGGGCGGCCTGTAGCCAGGTCCGGCTGGTTCGTTCGAAGGTTTGTCGCTGACCGCGACGCGATAGGCGCGCGGTTCCCGGCGAGCGCGATGGATCGGGGGCTTTCGAAGGCTCCCTGTCGCCGCCGTCGCAGCGCCCTCGTTGGCGTTACGACGAAGAGGCGCGCGTCTCACGCCGATCGCTTGATCGCCGCGCGCAAGGCGTCGTCGATGCGCGACTGCCAGCCAGGGCCGCCAGCCTTGAACGCTTCTATCACGTCCTGACTGAGCCGGATCGATATGGCCACTTTGGTCGGCGTTTTCTGCGGACCGCGTTCGCCGCGCCGCGTGAGCTTTTCAAACAAGGCCCGCGGCAAAACCTCGCGCGCCGGTCGCATACTGGCGAGCTCGGCATCCGTCAGCTCCGGGCTGTCCACGGCGTCCCAATCCTCTTTCGTAAAGCCGTGACCGGGTTCGAATTGCTTCATGAGTTTCGGTAGTTTTGTCACAAGGCGCTCCTTTCCTTGCGGGATGCCGGACGCAGGCTGACAACCGAAATGGCTTCGGTTCCCAGAGCGGCGAAGATCACGACAACCGCTTCGTTATTCAGCGTTCCCACGGCCTTGAGGCGGCGCTGCCTGCTCGTCTCGATCTCGGCCGACTCCCAGTCGAAGCCGGCTTCGATATCGGCAAAATTCAGCCCGTGTTTGGCCAGATTGGCGAGCCGCTTGAGTTCGTCCCAGACGATAAGCACGGTCTCGCGTATATACGAATAAATAGGCGAGTCAAGCCAGAATGTATATACAAATAGAGCCGACGAATCTATCGCCGCCGCCTGCGCCCCCGCTCGCTCCCTGCGCCTTCGCGCGGCGCCGGCAGGTCGATCGCGCGCGCCAGATTGGGGAAGGCGTCGACCTTGTTGGGCAGCGCCATCGCGGCGACGAAATGTTCCTGGAAGCGCGGCTCGAGCGCGGTCTCGATCTTTTCGACGCGGCGCACGACGTCCTCGATCTCGCCTCGCGCGGCAAGGTTCAGCAGCGCGATGCGCGCGCCGGTGCCCGCCGCATTGCCGGCCGCCGCGACCTTGGCAAGATCGCAATCGGGGATGAGGCCGAGCGCCATCGCATAAGTCACGTCGATATGGCTGCCGAAGGCGCCCGCCAGCGTCACGCGTTCGGGCGAGGCGACGCCATATCGCTCCAGCAGCAATTTGGCGCCGGCGTAGAGAGCGGCCTTGGCGAGCTGGATGGCGCGCACGTCGGTCTGGTAGATCTGCAGGCGCGGCTCGCCCTCATGCAGCACATAGGCGAAAGTGCGCCCGACCGCCTCGACGCGCGGCGTTTGCCGCGCCAGCGCGCCGTCGATGACGCCGTCGCTCGTGAGGATGCCGCACAGAAACATTTCGGCGATGATCTCGATGATGCCGGAGCCGCAAATGCCGGTGACGCCGACCTGCTCGATCGATTCGGCAAAGGCCGCCTCGTTGGACCATAGATCGCTGCCGATCACCTTGAAGCGCGGCTCGAGGCTCGCCCGGTCGATGCGCACGCGCTCGATGGCGCCGGGCGCGGCGCGCTGGCCGCAGGAGATTTGCGCGCCCTCGAAGGCTGGGCCGGTCGGCGAGGAGCAGGCGAGCAGCCGGTGCTTGTTGCCGAACACCAGTTCGGCATTGGTGCCCACATCGACAAGCAAGGTCAGTTCGTCGCGCAGATACGGCCCCTCGGCGAGCACGACGCCCGCGGTGTCGGCGCCGACATGGCCGGCGATGCACGGCAGGCAATAGACGAAGGCGGCGGGCGCGGCTTCCAGATCGAATTCGCGCGCGCGCGCCTCGAAGGCGCCGTCGAGCGTCAGCGCGAATGGCGCGCCGCCAAGCTCGGTCGGGTCGAGGCCGAGGAACAGATGATGCATGATCGGATTGCCGACCATCGTGATCTCGAAAATATCGCCTCGCGCGACCTTCGCCTCGCGCACGACCTCGCCGATCAGCGAATCGACGGCGGCGCGCACGCCTTGCGTCAATTCGGCGCCGCCGCCCGGATTCATCATCACATAGGAGACGCGGCTCATCAGATCCTCGCCAAAGCGGATCTGCGGGTTCATCAAGCCGGCCGAGGCGATCACTTCGCCGCTCGCCAGATCGCATAAATGCGCGGCGATCGTCGTCGAGCCGATGTCGAAGGCGACGCCGAGAGCCCGTTCGTGAAAGCCCGGCAGCACCGCGACGATATCGCGGCCTTTGCGCAGCGCGACGGTCGCCTGCCAATGACCGGCGCGCAAAGTCTTTTGCAAATCGCGCAAGATGCTGAGATCGGCCGCCGTCTCGCCGAGGCCCCATTGCTCGGCCAGCGCCGATTGCAGGCGGCGCAGGTCGCTGGAGGGATCGTGCATGTCGGGTTCGCGAACCTCGACATAATAGAGGCGCACGACGGGATCGACGACGATCGGATGCGCCTCGGCGCGCTTGCGCACGACCTGGCGATGGACCTGCGAATCGGGCGGCACGTCAATGACGAGATCGCCGCAAATGCGCGCCTGGCAGCCGAGGCGGCGGCCGGCGCCGAGCGGCCCGCGCTTGTCGACATAATGCTGCTCGACATTGTTCCATGGCGTGAGGTGATCCAGCGCCGAGGTAACGCCATGCTTGGCGAACTGGCCCTCGGCGACCTCGATCTGGCAGCGCCCGCATATGCCGCGCCCGCCGCAAACCGAATCGAGATCGACGCCGAGCTTGCGCGCGGCCTCTAGCACGCTGACGCCGTCCGCCACGCGCTCCCTTTTGCCCGATGGCGTGAAGACGACGAGATGTTCGCTCAATTTGTCAAACCCGCGCCCGCCGCCGTCCGCCCTCGCGCCGCCCGCCCGCGCCGACATCGCCCTCGGGCGAGGGCTCGCGGTATTTGCGAATCCAGGCGCCGCAATTGGGATCGTGGCCCATCACGACATCGGCGCCAAGGATCGCCTGAATGTCTTCGGCATGCAGCGGGTTCATGATGGCGGAGGTGAGGCCCGCGCCGATCATCATCGGCATGAAAGCGGCGTTGAGGCCGCGCCGGTTGGGCAGGCCGAACGAGAAATTCGAGGCGCCGCAGGACGTGTTGACCTTCAGTTCCTCGCGCAGGCGGCGCAAGAGGTGGGTCAGCCGCAGCCCCGCGTCATTGATGGCGCCGACCGGCATGACGAGCGGATCGACCACGACGTCCTCGCGCGGAATGCCGAAATCGGCGGCGCGCTCGACGATCTTCTTGGCCACCGCGAAACGCACGTCCGGGTCTTCCGATATGCCGGTCTCGTCGTTGGAAATGGCGATCACCGCCGCGCCATATTTCTTGATCAGCGGCAAGACGCGCTCGAGCCGCTCCTCTTCGCCGGTCACTGAATTCACGAGCGGCTTGCCCTGATAGACCGCCAACCCCGCCTCCAGCGCCTCGACGATCGAACTGTCGATCGAGAGGGGCGCGGAGACGGTCTGCTGCACGAGCTTAATGCATTCGGCCAGGATGCGCGGCTCGTCGGCCATCGGAATGCCGGCATTGACGTCGAGCATTTGCGCGCCGGCCTCGACCTGCGCCAGCGCATCGGCGACGACGCGGCTGTAATCGCCGGCCGCCATTTCGGCGGCCAGCAATTTGCGCCCGGTCGGATTGATGCGTTCGCCGATCATCACGAAGCGGCGCTCGAAGCCGATGACGACTTCCTTGGTGGCCGAGGAGATGCGGGTTTCGGTCATGAATGGATTTTCCTATCGGTAATGTTCTCAATATTTCCAGCGGCGCAAGCGAAGGCGGCGGCTCAACCGGCCCCCAAACTCTCGACCGCCTGCATTTTGGGAATGAAATCGCGCCGCCACGGCGCGCGGCCTTTCAGCACGCCCGATTCATGGACGATTTCCGACACATATTGTTCCTGCCGATAGGCCATTACATGCACGCCGGAAACGCCCTTCGTCTCGCGCAATTGCTGGATCATCTCGATGCAGATGCGCTTGCCCTCGGCCTTTTGGTCCCTCGCGCCTTCGAGCCGCGCGATCACTTCGTCAGGGATGTGGACGCCCGCGACATGCGCGCGCATCCATAGCGCGGCCTTGGCCGAGGCGAGCGGGCCGACACCGGCCAGGATGAAACATTTCTCGTCGAGCCCCATGTCGCGCGCCTGATCCATGAAGCGTTGGAACAGCGGCAGGTCGAAGCAATATTGCGTCTGGACGAATTGCGCGCCGGCGGCGATTTTCTTGGCGAGCCGGACGACGCGAAACTCGCGCGGCGGCGCGAAGGGGTTTTCGGCCGCGCCGATGAAGACCCGCGGCGGCGTGGTGATCTTGCGTCCCGACAGAAACCGGCCCTCGTCGCGCATGCGCTTGATGATTGCGAGCAGCGAGATCGAATCGAGATCGAACACGGGTTTCGCCTCGGGATGATCGCCGCATTGCACGCCATCGCCGGTCAGGCAAAGGATGTTGCCGACCTGCAGCGCCGCCGCGCCCAGCACATTGCCCTGGATCGCGATGCGATTGTAGTCGCGGCAGGAGATCTGCAGGATCGGCGAATAGCCGACGCGCGTCAGCAGCGCGCAAATAGCGACGCTCGACATATGGCAATGGGCGCCCGAACCGTCGGTCGCATTGATCGCGTCGACCCAGCCTTCGAAAATATGCGCGCGCGCATAGACGTCTTCGGGATCGGAGGAATCGGGCGGATTGAACTCGGCGGTGATCGCAAATTCGCCGCGCCGCAACACGCGCTCCAGACGCCCGCGCGAGGAATGGCCGGGCAGTTCGACGAGCGGGGCGGCGGGATCGGCGCCGATATCGTGGGGATGAGGCGCGCCGCTCATCGCGCGCCCCGCCGCGCGAGGCGAAGCCAGGACGAAGAGCCTTTCAGGCGATGGTCGAGCGGGGGCAGCGGCGTCTCGATGCGCGCGCCCTCGCGCATTAATTGGGCGCCCTCATAGGCCTTGACCCAAACGCAGGCCATGTCGGGATAGATTTCGCAATGGCCATTGGCGCGCACGCCGCCGCAGGGGCCGTTGCGCATGGCCTTGGGGCAATTCATCGGGCAGGACATGCCGGTCGAGGACAAAACGCAATCGCCGCACATGCGGCAATCGAATAGAGCGCGTTTCACCGGGCGCTCGACGAAAGCGACGGGTCGCTCCAGCGTGGAATAGCCGAGGCGCGCTATGAGCGGCGAGGCCGCGAGGAGCGCTTTCTCGAAGGCGCCATAAAGCCGCTCCAGCCCTCTTGCATGGCGCACGCTCCAGGCCCGCGGCCGCCACGCATTCGCTTTGGGCGGCCGCCTGCCGCGCGGCTCGAAAGCGGAGGGCGTGAGAGCCTTGTCCAAGCTAGACCTCGCGTCCGTCATTTCTGGCAAGTCCGGCGAGACGGGAAGCATCATATTCGGCCTCGAGCCGCGCGGCGGCCGCGCTCGCCTCCGCCTCCAGATCGTCGCCGCAGGGGCCCGCCTCGCCTCGCCGCCAGCCGGCAAGATAATCGTCCGTCCCGCTGGCGCCCGAGCGCATCGCGGCCGCGTCGATGGCGCGGATGAACCGCTCCGGCAATTCGCGCTTGGCCGAGGCGCGGCCGGCCTTGACGACGACCTGGCTCGGAATATCGCGCCAATAGAGAATGGTCAGATTGGCCATCGCTAGTCCCGCAGCAACGGCGCGGCGCCGTTCGCGCGCGCGAGGAATTTCTCGAGGCCGCCAAGCCCGGTGAGACGACGCTCGAAGGCAAGATCGAGCCGCTTGGCCGCGGCCTCAGCCTGGGCCGTCAATTCGGCGTCCTCGAACTGCGCGAGATAGACGAGGCGGCGATAGTGTTTGAAATAATCGTCGCGCAATTGCGGAAAGCGGTCGAGCCCGAGGCCCTCGATGACGAGGCGATCGAAATGGCGCACGAGGAAGTCGGTGAGGAAGAACGTGCCGGGCTCCTCCTCCATCATGGCGGCAAAATCGCTCTCGCCCGCAAAGAACTCATAGCAATGCGCGCCCTCGATCCGCGTCACGCCTTCTTCGGCCAGCACGCGGTCGAGCTCGCCGCCAGTGCCGCAATCGGCATAGAGGCAGAGGATTTCGTCGTAACGGGCGCGGTTTTCGCGGATCTTGCGGCGCATTTCGCTGGGGATTCGTTCGGGCCGATTGTGCAGCTTGGCGGGCAGGCAGGTCACGTCGATATGGGCGAGCGGCCCGCGCTGGAGAGCGACGATCTCGCGCGCCAGCGCGCCGCAGGCGATCACCAGCGTGCGCGCGCCGGCGCCGCGGCCGGGAAGCTCCGCCTCGCTTTCGATTTCCTTTATGCCTGGCGCCTCGTTGCTCAAGATTCAGACCCCACCGACCCCGTCATTGCGAGCGGAGCGAAGCAATCCAGAGGTCGTGAGCTTGCTTGGTAGGTCACGACCTCTGGATTGCTTCGCTCCGCTCGCAATGACGCCCTACGCTGATGCGCGCGCCTGTTCCGATCCCTGCCGGCTCGCCATGAAGGCCTTGGCCGTCTCCACGGCGACGGCGGCGTCGCGGCAATAGGCGTCGGCGCCGACGGCTTGGGCGAAGGATTCGTTGAGCGGCGCGCCGCCGACCAGCACGATATAATCGTTGCGCATGCCCTTTTCCTTCAGCGTGTCGATCACCACTTTCATATAGGGCATGGTGGTCGTCAGCAGCGCCGACATGCCGAGAATTTCGGGCTGGTGCTTTTCGATCGCCTCGAGATATTTCTCGACGCCATTGTTGATGCCGATGTCGAACACTTCGAATCCGGCGCCCTCCATCATCATGCAGACGAGGTTCTTGCCGATGTCGTGGATGTCGCCCTTGACGGTGCCGATCACCATCTTGCCGACCTTGGGCGCGCCGGTGGCGATCAGCAGCGGGCGCAGGATCGCCATGCCGGCCTTCATCGCATTGGCCGACATCAGCACTTCGGGAACGAACAGGATGCCGTCGCGAAAATCGACGCCGACGATGCGCATGCCCTCGACGAGCGCCTTGGTCAGAACGTCGTAAGGCGTCCAGCCGCGCGCCAGCAGGATGCGCACGCTCTCCTCGATCTCTTCCTTCAGACCGTCATAGAGATCGTCGTGGATCTGCGGCACGAGCTCGTCGTCCGAGAGCGTCGACAGGTCGAGTTCATCCTCCGCCATCGTCTATTCCTTTGGGGATTATACATTCGCCGAATGGGCGATCGCGCGCGCGGCGCAGTATTGGCCCTAAGCGGCCACGCAAGCAAAGCATAATTATCCAGCAGCCCCGCCACATTATGCGGCCCGCGGAGACGCTTCTCCCCCCACAAGGGGGAGGGAATGCGCCACGCGGCTAGTCGATCTTAACCCTGTGCTGGGCGACCGGGATCATCTGGCGAACCTTAGCCACCTGGCCGAGGTCGATGCGGGCCGAAACGAGGCCGATGCCGTCGGACGCCTTGGCGACGACATGGCCCCAGGGATCGGCGACCAGCGAATGGCCGTAGGTCGCGCGCTGCTCGTTGCCGACGGTGAAGGAGCCGGTTTGGGCGCTCGCGCAAAGATAGGTCTGGGTTTCGATCCCCCGCGCGCGCAGGAGCACTTCCCAATGGTCTTTGCCGGTCTGCATCGTGAAGGCGGCCGGCAACGCGATGATCTGCGCGCCCTTTTCGGCCAAAGCCTGGAACAGGGCGGGAAAACGCAGATCGTAGCAGATCGAGCAGCCGATCGTGACGCCCTCGCAATCATAGGTCACCACCTGATCGCCCGCTTTGACGGTCGCGCTTTCCTTGTAGGCGGCGCCGTCCGGCGTCGTCACGTCGAACAGATGAATCTTGCGATAGCGGGCGATTTCCTCGCCCTGGCGGTTGAAGACGACGCTCGTGTTATGGATGCGCTCGTCGCCTTCGATGCGCTCCATGATCGAGCCGGCATGGATGAAAATGCGATGCTTTTGCGCGAGTTCCTGCGCCATCGCATAGGCCGGACCGCCCGGAAGAACCTCGGCATTGGCCTGCTTCTGCCCGCGCGCGCCACCCGCCCAGTCGAATTGCTCGGGCAGCAGCACCCAATCCGGCGCCTCCTCGGCGACCGCCCTTTCGATAAGGGCGCGCGCGGCGGCGATATTGGCGCCCTTGTCGCTGATCGAATTCATCTGGACGAGCGAGACTTTCATGAGGCGCCTGGGTCGGGGGAGGTTGAGGCCAATGTCGGGGGGCGGCGGTGTGGCGTCAAGGGTTGGGTGGCTCGCGGGCTGGGCGGGCCACGCCGCCGAGCCGCCGTCAAGTCAAGGCGAATGCGTAGCATTCGTCCGCAGGCTGCGCCGCTCCCACGCTTCGCTTCGGCGCCTTCGGCGTGACTGCGTCTCAGCGGCGCGGCCTTTTGCCTGCATGTCTCTTTGGTGACCGAAGCGGCCAAGGGCCGGTCGGCTCACCAAAGAGACATGCAGGCCAAACGCCATCGGCGAGCACGCCGATGGCAGCGCCGCCCTCGATCGCTGGGTGCCGGCGCCACCCGCCCACCCCAAGCGAAATTTCTATCGACAAATGCGGGACATATGTGGACATTGCCGCCGCGTGGGGGATGCCGAAGCGGCGTCGTTTTCCTGACCCACGCTGGACGGAGGCGGCCCTGTTCTCGTTGACCGATCTTTTCTCCGTGGCCGGCCGGACGGCGCTGGTGACGGGCGGGGCGACCGGCATCGGTCGCACCTGCGCTGAGGCTTTGCTGAGCGCCGGCGCGCGTGTGCTGATCGCCTCGCGCAAGGCCGAGGCCTGCGAGGGGGTCGCCAGGGAGCTTTCCGCGATCGGCCCGTGCGAGGGGTTCGGCGGCACGGTCGCCAGCGAGGCGGGCGTCGCGGCACTCGCCGAGGAAGTGCGCCAGCGCACCGATCGGCTCGATATCCTCGTCAACAATGCCGGCGTCAATTGGGGCGCGCCGTTCGGGACCTTCGAATGGAAGGGCTGGGAGCGCGTGCTCAGCGTCAATGTCGCGGGTCTGTTCACGCTGACACGCGATCTGATGCCGCTGCTCGTCGAGTCCGGCAGCGAGGATCGGCCGGCGACGATCGTCAACATCGGTTCGGTGATGGGGACGATCACCCAATCGGAAAGCGCCTATTCCTATGCCGCGTCCAAGAGCGCCGTGCATCATCTGACGCGTATCCTGGCCAGCGAATTTGCCGGCCGCCATGTGACGGTCAACGCGATTGCGCCGGGTTTTTTCAAGACGAAGATGACCGCGTTCAAGCTTGGCCAGGAAGCGGGCGCCGCCGCGGCCGTCGCCGGCGTGCCGATGCGCCGGCTCGGCCGGCCGGAGGATCTGGCCGCCACGCTGCTTTATCTCACGGGACGCGGCGGCGCCTATACGACGGGCGCGATCCTCCCCGTCGACGGCGGAATCAGCGTCTACGCGCCGCCCGCGATACTTTCGGAGACTTGAAAAATGGATGATTTGAGCGCGCCGCGCCGCATCGCGATTGCCGATTGGATCGGCCTGGCGGGAACCGAGACGGGCGTCGCGCGCTGGTTCACGATCGACCAGAAGCGCATCGACGCTTTCGCCGAAATCACCGAGGATCGGCAATTCATCCATATCGACCCGGAAGCGGCGCGCGCGACGCCCTTCGGCGGGCCGATCGCCCATGGCTTTCTCACTCTGTCGATGTTTTCAGCCCTCGCGATGGACGCGTTGCCGCGCCTCGAGGGCCTCGCAATGGGCGTCAATTACGGCTTCGACAAATTGCGCTTTCTGTCGCCCGTGCCGGCTGGCGCGCGCATTCGCGGTCGCTTCAAACTGGAAAGCGTGACGGCGCGCTCGCCGACCGAGTTTCTCGCCCGCAGCAATGTGACCGTCGAGATCGAGGGCGCCGACAAGCCGGCCATCGTCGCGGAATGGCTGACGCTTTACGTCCTGGATTCGGCCCATGCGAAAATTGGCGCGAAATGACGATACGATTTGACGGGCGCGTCGCCATCGTCACGGGCGCCGGCGGCGGCCTCGGGCGCTGTCACGCCTTGGGGCTCGCCGTGCGCGGCGCCAAAGTGGTCGTCAACGATCTTGGCGAAAAAGGCGAGCCGTCGGAGGCGTGCCTGAGGGTGGCGCGCGAGATCGAGGCGGCGGGCGGAATCGCCATGGCCAATGGCGCCGATGTCGCCAATGCCGATCAGGTCGCCGCCATGGTCGAGGCCGCGCAATCGCAATGGGGGAGCGTCGACATTCTCGTCAACAATGCCGGCATCCTGCGCGACAAGAGTTTCGCCAAAATGGAGCTCGCCGATTTTGAACTGGTGTTGAAAGTTCATCTCCTGGGATCGGCGATCTGCGCCAAGGCCGTCTGGGCCGGCATGCGCGAGCGCAATTATGGGCGCGTGCTGTTCACCTCTTCGGCGTCCGGCGTCTACGGCAATTTCGGCCAGGCCAATTACGGCGCGGCGAAAGCCGGCATGATCGGGCTGATGAACGTGCTGCATCTCGAAGGCCTCAAGAACAACATCCGCGTCAACACGCTGCTTCCGACAGCGGCCACCGGCATGACGGCGGGCCTCATCCCCGCCGAAATGGCCGCGCTGATGAGCCCGGAGACGGTGACCCCCGCCGTGCTGTTTCTGGTGAGCGAGGAAGCGCCTTCCAAGGTCATTCTCGGGGCGGGCGCCGGCGCCTTCGCCGTCACCCACATCACCGAGACGGCCGGCCTGTTCCTCGGGCGGGCCGAGCGCACGCCCGAGACGATCGCCGTCCGCTTTTCCGAGATCGCCGATGCCAGAACGGCGCGCCCGCTCGACAATGCTTTCGCCCAGACGTTCAAATTCGTCGAGGCGGCCGCCAAGGCGCTCGGCGTCAAACTGCCGCAACCTGGAGCTTCGTCATGAGAGAGGCCGTCATCGTTTCGACCGCGCGCACGCCGATCGGGCGCGCCTATCGCGGCGCCTTCAACGACACCCAGGCGCAGACGCTGGGCGGCCACGCGATCGAACAGGCCGTCAAGCGGGCCGGGCTCGACTCCAGCGAGATCGACGATGTCGTGATGGGCGCGGCGATGCAGCAGGGCTCGACTTACATGAATGTGGCGCGGCAGGCGGCATTGCGCGCCGGCCTGCCGACTTCGGTCGCCGGCATGTCGGTCGATCGCCAATGCGCCTCGGGCCTGATGGCGATCGCCATCGCGGCCAAACAGATAATCTGCGACGGCATGCAGACGACGGTCGGGGGCGGTCTCGAATCGATTTCGCTGGTGCAGAACGAACATGCCAACGTCTGGCGCGCGAAAGACCCCTGGCTCGTCGCCCATCGCAACGACGTCTATATGAGCATGCTGGAGACGGCGGAGATCGTGTCGCAGCGCTATCAGATTTCGCGCGAGCGGCAGGACGAATATGCGCTGCGCTCGCAGCAACGCACCGCCGCCGCGCAGGCGGCCGGCCGGTTCGACGCCGAAATCGTCCCGCTGCCGAGCGTGATGAAAGTGACGGACAAGGCGAGCGGCGCCGTCAGCGACAAGCCGGTGACGCTTGCTCATGACGAGGGCAACCGCGCCGACACGACGCTGGCCGGCCTGCAGGCGCTGAAAACGGTGTTCAGCAACGGCCAGCGCCTGACGGCTGGCGCCTATATCACCGCCGGCAACGCCTCGCAGCTTTCCGACGGCGCCTCCGCCTGCGTGCTGATGGAGGCGAGCCAAGCCGAGCAACGCGGCCTGCAGCCGCTCGGCATCTATCGCGGCATGGCGGTCGCCGGCTGCGACCCCGACGAAATGGGCATCGGCCCGGTTTTCGCCGTGCCCAAACTGCTCGCCGCGCATGGCCTCAAGATGGACGACATCGGCCTCTGGGAGCTCAACGAGGCCTTCGCCGTGCAGGTGATCTATTGCCGCGACCGGCTCGGCATTCCCGACGAGCTACTTAACGTTGACGGCGGCGCGATCTCGATCGGCCATCCCTATGGCATGAGCGGCGCGCGCCTGACCAGCCATGCGCTGATCGAAGGCAAAAGGCGCGGCGTTCGCTATGTCGTCGTGACGATGTGCGTCGGCGGCGGCATGGGCGCGGCGGGGTTATTCGAGGTGGCGTGAGGGGAGCGACCCGATGGCGGCGCGATCGATCGAATCCCCTCCCCGCCCTCACCCTTGCAACAGATCCCCGAACGGGCGCCAGCTCTCGCCGTCGAAAGTGGCGAGCTGCATCTGGCGGATCGGCGAGAAATTGTCGGGGGAGGTGTTGATCTTCGAGCCCGGCAGCGCCATCGGCAAGTCGAGATCCTTGATATTGGCCGCCTGCTTCATGATGTTCTCGCGCGACAGATCATTGCCGCATTGCTTGAGCACCTGCACCATCGTCGCCGAGACGTCGAAGCCATAGACCGCGTTGGCGTCGATAAGATCGCCGGGCGTCATATATTTGGCGATGAAGGCGGCATATTCCTTAAAGCCGGCATCGTCCTTCCAGCGCGCGTCGGTCGGGTCCTTGCCATAGACGGCGCTGATGACGCCCTTCGATTTTTCCACGCCCGCCGGCTTCATCACGGCGGCGATCGACTGCGAAACGTCGGTCAGGTAACGCACCGGCGTCCAGCCGATGTCGAAAGTCTTGCGGATCGCCTGCGCCGCGAATTTGGGCGTGGCGGCGATGAGCAGCGTATCGGCGCCCGAATCCTGCAGCGAGACGATCTGCGAATCCACGGTCGGTTCGGAAACTTCGTAGGAGGCTTCCTTGACGATCATTCCGGCGTGGTCGGCGCCAAGGCCGTCCTTCACCCCGATCAGATAGTCCTTGCCGAACGCGTCGTTCTGGTAGAGCACGCCGATCTTGGCGTTGGGCGTCGTCGCAATGATGTTCTTGCCGAATATATGCGCTTCGGTCTGGTAGTTCGGCTGCCAGCCGATCGTCCATGGGAAGTGGTGGGGATCGCTCCACATCGCGGCGCCGGTCGCCACGAACAATTGCGGCACCTTGTTTTCGGTGAGATAGGGGCGGATCGCGTAATTGGACGGCGTGCCCAGGCTGTTGAAGATGAACGCGACCTGTTCCTGCTCGACGAGGCGGCGGATCTGCTCGACGGCTTTCGGCGGGCTGTAGCCGTCGTCGAGGCTGATGAGATTGATCTTGCGTCCGTTGATGCCGCCCGCCTCGTTGATCATCTTGAAATAGGCGACATCGGCCTTGCCGATCACGCCATAGGCCGAGGCGGGGCCGCTATAGGGCATGGTCTGGCCGATCTTGATTTCGGTATCGGTGATTCCAGGCGCGTTGGCGGCCATGGCCGCGCGGGAGCCGGATGCGAGAGCCGCCGCCGAGGCGGCGCTCGCCTGTAGGAATGTGCGACGCGAGATCATGATTTCTTCCTCCTGTTAAGACGCTTTTGCGCCGGCGATTTCCTCGAATAAAGATCTTCATTCCGGCTTTGGCGCCGGTTGTCATATTGCAGTCTAGCCATGCTTGGCCCGCGAGAAAAGCCGCGGCGCGTTCTTGAGCGCGCCGGCGACCCCGCTCGGCATCACATACATGAGGCCGATCAGCAATATTCCGTAAATGGCGCCCGGCAGCGCCTTGGCGCTTTCGCCGAACAGGTCGGAAAGCTGATCGGCGTAATTGGGCACGAATTCGATGAACAGGGCGCCGAACAACACGCCCCATATCGAGGCGAGGCCGCTAACGACAATGCCGACGAGGAACGACAGCGACAGGAACAATCCGAAACTGTCGGGCGACACGAAGCCGACGACGATGGCGGCCAGCGCGCCGCCGACGCCCGCGTAAAGCGCGCTGACGCCAAAGCACATCGCCTTGTAGAAAGAGATATTGATGCCCATCGTCTCGGCGGCGATTGGGTGGTCGCGGATCGCCACGATCGCCCGCCCGATGCGTCCGCGCACGAGATTGGCCGCCGCCCAGAACGAGAGCGCGGCGCAGGCGAGGCAGAAGAAATAGAGCCACTGGTCGGACGTAAGGGGCAGCCCGAAGGGGGCATGCGGTTTGGAGAGCAGCAAGCCCTGCACGCCGCCGGTCCAGCTGTCGAACGCCTTGTAGTCGAGAAGCTGCGGCGTCGACACCGCCAAAGCGAAAGTGGCGAGCGCGAGATAGAGGCCGCCCAAACGCAAGGCGGGCAGGCCGAACAGGAAGCCGGCGACGAAGCAGACCAGGCCGGCGACGGGGAGCGTCGCCCAATAGGGTACGGCGAATTTCGTCATCAGGATCGCCGTCGTATAGCCGCCGATCGCAAAGAACGCGCCGTGTCCGAGCGAAATCTGGCCGTTATAGCCCGTCAGTAGGTTGAGGCCGATCAGCGCGATCGCATAGATCAGCACCTGCGAGAACTGGAAGAGGTGATAGCCGCTGGCGACGAACGGCAGTCCGAGCGCGGCGATTGCCAACAGCGCCCACGCCGCCCATCGCCAGACGCGCGCGTCCAACCCCAGGATCGGTTTGGCGGGAAGGGCGGCCGGCTCGCGGCTGGCGATCGTCATCGGCTTCATACCCGCGTGACAAGCATGCGGCCGAACAGGCCCGAGGGCCTGGCGACCAGCACGCCGATGATGATGACAAGCGCGACCGAAAGCTTGATTTCCGGGCCGACGAGATAGGCGCCGGCGATATTTTCGAGAACGCCGACCGCGAATCCGCCAACCGCCGCGCCCCAGGGATTGTCGATGCCGCCCAGCACCGCGCCGGCGAAAGCGTAGATCAGAATGCCCAGCATCATATTGGGATCGAGATAGACGATGGGCGCGGCCATCATGCCGGCCACCGAGCCGATCGCCGCCGCCAGGCCCCAGCCGATCGCCAGCATCCAGCCGACCCGGATCCCGACCAGCCGGCTCGAGGCCGGGTTCTGCGCCGCGGCGCGCATGGCGAGGCCCAGCGGCGTGAAGCGAAAGAACGCATAGACCAAAGCCAGCACCGCGAAGGTCACCAGAATGGCGCCTGACTCATGCGAGGACATGAAGGAATTGCCGAACCAGGACCGGGCCGGGAACGGGCTGTCGAAAGTCTTGATCGTGTAGGAATATTGCCAGCCGGCGACGCTGTTGAAGATCAATAGCAGGCCGATGAAGACGATGATGATGGTGAGCACCGGCGCGTTGGCGAAGGGTCGGATGATGAGGCGCTCGATCGCCATTCCGCCGAGGAAGGAAACAACGATCGTCAGCGCGAAGGCGGCCCAATAGGGCATGCCGCGGTCGATCATGTCCCAGGCGATATAGGTCGAGAACATCGCCATTTCGCCTTGCGCGAAATTTACCAGATGCGTCGCCTGATAGATCATCACCAGCGCCAGCGCGAGAATCGCATAGATGCCGCCCATCGCGAGGCCGGAGAATAGCTGGTGCGCAAACGCGGTCATGGCTGGTCGCCCTCAATAGCCGAGATAGCAGCGGCGCACCGCGTCGTCGCCGCGTATGGAGCTTGCGGCGCCGCCGACCGCCACGCGGCCCGTCTCGATCAGATAGGCGTGATCGGCAAGGTCCAGCGCGAGATTGGCGTTCTGCTCGACGATCAGCATGCTGACCCGGCTCTCCTGGTTGATGGCGCGCAGGATGTGGAAAATATCCTTGACGATGATGGGCGCGAGGCCGAAGGACGGCTCGTCGAGCAGCAGCAGTTTGGGGCGCAGCATCAGCGCGCGCGAGATCGCCAGCATCTGCTGTTCGCCGCCCGACAAAGTTCCCGCCTGCTGGCGCCGGCGCTCTTCGAGGCGCGGGAAATAGCCGTAGACGCGCGCGAAATCCTCAGCCACCGCCGCGCGGTCGGCGCGGGTATAGGCGCCGAGCCGAAGGTTCTCCTCGACGGTCAGATCGACGAAAGTGCCGCGCCCGTCCGGCACATGCGCGATGCCGAGCCGCACGACATCCTCGGTGGCGCGCGCGCCCAACGGGCGGCCGGCAAAGGTCACCGCGCCCTCGCGCCGCACCGTCGCGCAGAGCGCGCGCAGGATCGTCGTCTTGCCCGCGCCATTGGCGCCCAGCAGCGCCGTAATGCCGCCCTCGGCAATGTCGATATCGAGCCCGTGCAGGACCTCGATGGGTCCGTAAAAGGCCTTGAGGCCGCGCGCTTCGAGCAAAGCGGGCATCAGGCGGCGTCTCCAAGATAGGCGCGGATCACATCCGCGTTGCGCTGCACCTGGCCCGGCGGCCCGTCGGCGATCTTGCGCCCGAAATTGAGCGCCACCACCTGGTCGGAGACGCGCATGACGAGGTTCATGTGATGCTCGACCAGCAGCACCGTTATGCCGCGCCGGTCGCGGATCGCCTGGATTTCGCCGCGCAGCGAATCGACCTCTTCGTGATTGAGGCCGCCGGCCGGCTCGTCGAGCAGCAGCAGCTTGGGTTCGCTCGCCAGCGCGCGCGCCAGTTCGACGCGCTTTTGCGTGCCGAACGGCAGCTCGCTCGCCAAGGTTCCGGCGACCGGCGCGAGCCCGAATTCCTCGACCAGCGCCATCGCGCGCTCTTTGATGCGCCGCTCCTCGCGTTTGGTGAGCGGCAGCGCCAGCGCGTCGGCCAAAAAGCCGCCGCGCGCCCGGCAATGGGCGCCGACCATCACATTTTCGAGCACGCTCATGGTGCGAAACAAAGCCAGATTCTGGAAGGTGCGCGCGATGCCATATTGCGCGATCTCATATCTGGCCGCCGAAAGGAGCGGCCGGCCTTCAAAGGAGATCGCGCCGCGATCGACGCGGTAGAGCCGCGACAGGCAGTTGAACAAAGTCGTCTTGCCCGCGCCATTGGGCCCGATCAGCCCGCAAATCTGGCCGGCCGCCACTTCGAAGGAGATGTCGTCGAGCGCGACGATGCCGCCAAAGCGGACGCTGACGCCCTCGACGGAAAGCAGCGGTGCGCGCGCGATGTTCATGCGGCCGGGACGGTGAGGGATTTAGCCGCGCTAAAGGCGGCCTGTCCCCGACGGCGTAAAAGCCGCATGGCTGTTCCTCCCGATGGACCTCGCCGATCTTCACGCCGGCCACGGCATGATGCCCGGTAATCACCCGGCGAACAAGGGGATAGCCTGCTTAGACGAAGGGATTAGAGGCGCGCGCCTTCACCGAGGTCGAGCGTGATCCATTGTTTGCATGGTGGCGCGTTTTTCACCCTTGAGAGCTTGTCAATGATGGCCCTTCGGGCCACCGCCGAAGGCGGCGCGCCATAGGGCGTCGAAAGACGCCCGTCATAAATGACGGGCTATGGCGCGTCATTGACAAGCTCTCAAGGGTGGAAAAATGCCTCCATGCGAACAATGGCTCCATAACAAAGCCGGCGCCAAAAAGCGTCGTCACCGAGGAACCGCCTATGCCGCCCGCCCATAATTTCCTCAGCCAGCTCGTCGGCTCCTTTGCGACCCCCGCCGCGGAAAATCCGACGGTGGCGATGATCGAGGCGGCTTTCGCCCATCACAAGATCGACGCGCGCTACATCAATTGCGAGGTCGCGCCGGCCGATCTTGGCGACGCCGTGCGCGGCGCCAAGGCGATGGGCTGGCTCGGGTTCAATTGCTCGATCCCGCATAAGGTCGCCGTCATCCAGCATCTCGACGAACTCGGCGAATCCGCCGCCACGATCGGCGCGGTCAATTGCGTCGTGCGGCGCGGCGCGCGGCTCGTCGGCGAGAACACCGACGGCAAGGGCTTTGTCGAATCGCTTCGCACGCTGGTCGATCCCAAAGGCAAGAAGCTCATGCTGTTCGGCGCCGGCGGCGCGGCGCGCGCCATCGCGGTGGAATCGGCGCTCGCCGGCGCGAGCTCGATCACGATCGTCAATCGCGATCCCCAGCGCGGCGGCGAACTCGTCGCGCTCATCAACGAAAAGACTTCGGCTCTCTCCTATCTCGTCGTGTGGGAGCGCAATGTCACGGTGGAAGAGGATGCCGATCTCGTCGTCAACGCGACCTCGATCGGGCTTTATCCCGATGTCGAAGGCCGGCTCGATCTCGACCTTGCGAGCCTGCGCCCCAACATGATCGTCGCCGACGTGATCCCCAATCCGCCGCGCACCTTGCTGATCCGCGAGGCCGAGCAACGCGGCTGCCGCACGCTCGACGGCCTCGGCATGCTCGTCAACCAGGGCGTCATTTCGATCAAGCACTGGACGGGGGTGGATGTGGAGCCGGGCGTGATGCGGGCGAAGGTGGAGGGGTTGTTTGGGGTTTGAGGGCGAGGGACGGGCTGACGGCCGTTTCCCCCTCCCCCCTTGTGGGGGAGGGCGGGGAGAGGGTTGCGCCGCCAAATCAAGAAGTAATCGCGCCTCACTTCGATAGATCAGCCCGACCCCCCACCCTAACCCTAACCCTCCCCCACAAGGGGGAGGGAAGGCGCGAAGCGTCGCGGAGAAGCGGCGAAGCCTGCGGACGAATGCTTCGCATTCGCCCCACATGACGGCCAACCGGCGGCGTGACCTCATCGCCCATCGCCGCAAATTCATATAAATATATGCATATATCTACATATGCCGCTTTTCGACGCTCTCCGAAAAGCCTGTGTTTTCCCCGCGCCGTTTGCGCGATTCTGCGGCTCGTTTGGCGTGGCAGAGGTTCGTTTGGGCGCAAAAATCGTCGCCGGGCGTGTGGTTTGCGACGCTTTTTGACGCTGGCGGCGCGTCGCCCCGTCCCCGGCGCCCCATCCCGTAACCCCCGACCGGTGACGTCCGCTCGCGGGGCGTCGTAGCTTGCTTCGCTTGGCGCCCGCCACGCGAGGGCTTCACATTTTGGGAGGGCGTATCAAATGATAAAAGCTTGGATGGGCGCGGCGCTTTCGGCGCTCGCGTTGAGCATGGCGCTCGCCGCGCCGACTTCGGCGCAGGCGCAGGCGAACCGGGCGACGACGCCGATCGCCGCCGACAAGGCGAAGGTCACCGGCTCGATCGTCATCGACTATAATTCGCGCTCCGAGCGCTCGCAGAGCAATGTCGATTCCTATCAGATCCAGGATCTCACCATCGCCGACCTGATGATCCTGAAAGGCGAAATCCAGCGCATTCCCGACCAGCGCATGACCTATTCGGTGCGCATCGACGTGATGAACCCGGCCAACCCTTCGCAGATCGCGCGCGACGCGGCGATCCTGCGCGGCGATCTCTCGATCGATTCCAGCGGGCGCTACAATCCCGAGGACGGCAACCTCAGGCTCGACGTCGTCAAGGGCAACCAGTCGTCGGTAGTGGGTCAGTTTGAAATCTGCGATGGCGTTTACGTCAGCGACGGTCGCAGTGGACCAAACTGAGAGATCAACCTTATCCCTGGCGGAGCAGCTATTACATCTGGAATGCGGTTCACC
>Ga0182024_10000538_pt1 | contig 98102 bp, 86 predicted proteins | sample P32metaG_FD_120480 | JGI IMG/M metagenome (GOLD analysis project Ga0182024, IMG submission 120480) | Permafrost microbial communities from Stordalen Mire, Sweden - P3-2 metaG (Illumina Assembly) | ecosystem: Environmental > Terrestrial > Soil > Wetlands > Permafrost | place: Sweden: Stordalen... | reverse complement strand
GCATTTACGCAACCCAGCTGCCCCGTAATTTAAACACAGCCCCCGGCGATCCGGCGCGTCGCCACAAGAACAGCAGGCTGCCAGTGGACAAGAGTACCAGCGACGATGGTTCCGGCACCGGAGCAAGAGAGCCGCCGCCAACGGTAAGCGTGTAAGTTTGTTTTTACTTCCCTCATAGTCATCTAATTGAGGAATTCAGCTGAGGTGCCGGTCTTTAATTGATTTACTTCTTTTTGCGTATGTCAGTCGACCGATGTGGGCGGTAGCCGACACCTTTGTTTTTTTGTTTGGCGGGGCTGGTGGTTTTGTTGTTTCGCGCTGCAGGTTCCCCGGTGGAACCGGGGGCTACGGGGTCGCTGGTGTTGGTGAATCGTTTGGCGCGGATGTGGTCGCCGGAGATATCGCTCGCGGTTTCGTTGGCCTTGCGACGGCGGCGGGAGAGGGCTTCTTTGGGTGGGCGGTCGGGGATAAGACAGTCGCAGCCGCTACCGATCAAATCTTGGCGGCCGGCTTTTTCCAGGGCCTGGCGGACTTCGAAATAGTTTTCCGGCTTGAAGAATTGCAGCAGGGCGCGCTGCAGACGGCGGTCGCGGAGGTGTTTGGCAATGTAGACGGGTTTCATCGTGAACGGATCGTAGCCGGTGTGGTACATGCAGGCGGCGATGTCGAATGGGCTGGGGATAAAATCTTGTACCTGGTCGGGGCGGTAGTGATTGCGCTTGAGGAACAGAGCGAGATCGATCATCGCGTTCAGGTCGCTGCCCGGGTGACTGGCGATGTAGTACGGGATGAGGTACTGCTGTTTGCCGGCGGCTTTCGAGTGTTTTTGAAACTTGTCGGCGAACTTTTCGAAGTCGTCGTTGGATGGTTTTTTCATTAGGTCCAAGACGCCGGCGTCGGTATGCTCCGGGGCGACTTTGAGATGGCCGCCGACGTGGTGCTGGGCGAGCTCGCGCATGTAAACCGGATCGCGGCGGGCCAAATCCATGCGGATGCCGGAGGCGACGAGGACTTTTTTCACGCCGGGGAGCTCGCGGGATTTTTTCATCAGGTCGATCAGCGGGGCGTGGTCGGTGCCGAGTAGTTTGCAGATGGTGGGATGAACGCAGCTAAGGCGGCGGCAGACGGCTTCCACCTCCGGGCGGCTGCAACGCATTTGATACATGTTGGCGGTGGGGCCGCCGATATCGCTGACGACGCCGGTGAAGTCGGGCTGCGTCTCGCGCATGCGATCGATTTCGGCCAGCACGGATTCCTGACTGCGGCTTTGAATGATGCGCCCTTCGTGGGCCGTGATGCTGCAGAAGGTGCAGCCGCCGAAACAGCCGCGCATGATTTGCACGGAGTGCTTGACGACATCGTAGGCGGGGATTTTTACGCGGCCGTAAGACGGATGCGGCAGTCGGGTGAACGGCAGGCCGTAGACGCGATCCATTTCGGCCTGCGTGAGCGGCAGCGCGCCAGGATTGATGACGACGGCTTCTGGCCCATGATGTTGGACGAGGCGTTTGGCGTTGTGCGGATTAGTTTCCTGATGGGAAATTTTGGTGAGGGTGCAGAATTTTTTCTTAGAGTCCAGATCGGGGCCGGAGATGGATTCGTAGGAGGGGAGAGTGATGGTGGGCGAGGAGAATGCGGAGCGCGGAGTGGGGAGTGCGGAGTCGGGATCGGATGGTTGGTTGGTATTCGGCGTGGCCGCTGATGCCAATGAGGCGGCATCTTTTGCTCCTAAACGGTAGGCGATGCCGCGGAGGTTGCGGAGGTCTTTTACCGAGGCGCCAGCGGCGAGGCGATGGGCGATTTCAATAATTGGGCGCTCGCCCATGCCGTAGACCAACAGATCGCACTTGGCGTCGAGGACGATGGAGCGGCGGACGCGGTCGCTCCAGTAATCGTAATGGGCGAGACGGCGCAGGCTGGCTTCGACGCCGCCGGCGATAATCGGGACACCTTTGTATGCCTCGCGGGCGCGCTGACAGTAGGCCAGGGTGGCGCGGTCGGGGCGACGGCCGATGCGTCCGCCGGGACTGTAGGCATCGTCGTTGCGGACTTTGCGATTGGCCGTGTAGTGGTTGATCATCGAATCCATGTTGCCGGCGCTGATGCCGAAGAATAGGCGCGGGCGGCCGAAGGTGCGCCAAGGTTCGCACGAATGCCAATCGGGCTGGCTGAGAATGGCAACGCGGAAGCCTTCGTCTTCCAGCAGGCGGCCGAGCAGCGCCATGGCGAAACTGGGATGATCGACGTAGGCATCGCCGGTGACGAAGACAATATCGACGGCGTCCCAGCCGCGGCGATCCATTTCGGCGCGGGTCATGGGGAGGGGGGAGGCAAGCGGAGAGTGCGGAGTGGGGAGTGCGGAGTGGGCGGCGGAATTACGGCGAACGGCCAGCGAGCCGACGTTGTCGATGTAGGGTCCGCGTGGCGGGATGGATTGCGGATCGACGATCGGCAGGAGGGGAGCCGGGATCGAATTGGAGTGGATAGTCGACATGGAGCGTGGGACAGCGGGCAGCAGAAAGGTGTCAGATTAGATTGTATGACCACGCAAGCGCAGTGTCGCTAGGCGCGCAACGGCAAATGACGAGGGAATCGGATGAGAAATGCAGAAAAGGGGAGGCGCGAGGCGAAGTTTGGCTATGAGTTACCAGCCGCCGCTAGCGCCGCCGCCACCGGAGCTTCCGCCCCCGCCAGAAAATCCACCCCCGCCGGAGAAGCCACCGCCGGAAAAACCGCCGCTGGAGAATCCGCCAGAGTTGCCTGGAATCCAGACTGGTCCGAGCCAATGGTTGCGATAGCGCCGGAAACGGACGTGCGAGGCCAATATGATGATAAAGAAAATCATCCAGAACAGTAGTGTTCCGACCGGGATGTTAGGGCCCTGCTGGGGGTGAAGCGGCGCGCCGGTGGCTTTATATTCGCCGTGGATGGCTTTATCGATGGCGATGACGCCGGCATCTAGGCCGCCGTAATAATCGCCGGCTTTGAAATGTGGGGCAATTTCGTTGCGGATGATTTGACTCGAGAGCGCGTCGGTGAGTGCGCCTTCCAGTCCGAAGCCGACTTCGATTCGCATGCGGCGATCTTTAATGGCAGCGACGATGAGCACACCATTGTTGTTGTCTTTCTGGCCGAGTTTGGAGGCGCGAAATACTCGAGTGGCATACGATTCGATATCTTCGCCGTTGAGTGAGTCGATCGTCAGAATGACGACTTGATTACTAGTTTTGGCTTCCTCGTCCTTCAGGAAGCCAGTCAACTGCTGCACTTGCGGTGGCGTTAGGACGTGGGCCTCGTCATTGACCCATTCGTCCAGTTTAGGCGTGGGGGGCGCAGCGTGGGCGACGGCCACGGTAAGCAGCAGGCAGATCGAAATCGAACGGACGATAGCACGCATGCAGAGTTTAAGACTCAGAATTTTACTTCGGGGACTTTTTCAGCGCCGGGGGTGGCTTCGAAATATTCGGCGGGCTTGAAACCGTATGAATTGGCGACGAAGCGGGCGAAGAAGCCGTTGACCTTGGTGTTATAGACGCGGGCCTGTTCGTTGTAATCGCGGCGGGCGGTGTTGATGCGGTTTTCGGTCCCCTCGAGCTGGCTTTGAAGATTGAGAAAACTTTGGTCGGCTTTGAGATTGGGATAATTTTCCGAGACGGCGATCAGGTGCGAAAGCGCGCCGGCCATTTGCTGTTGGGCGGCTTGCAGCTCTTTCATTACGGCAGGGTCGGTATTGGCGGTGTCGATGTTGATCGAACCCATTTTGGAACGGGCTTCGGCGACTTCTTCGAATACTTTTTCTTCGTGCGTGGCGTAACCCTTTACGGTGCTGACGAGGTTGGGAATGAGGTCGTTGCGGCGCTGGAGGGTGGATTGCACGTTGCTCCAGGATTCTTTTACGGACTGGTTGCCGGCATTCAGGGTGCCGTAAGCGGAGATCCAAGCGCCGACTAAGAGGACGATTACGACCACGACGATGCCAAGCACGGCGAACAACGGTTTCATTTTTCCTCCGGTCTAGCGACGTCCGCGGGAAGGGAATGTGGCGTCGGCTAGAAGATTGGTTGAGACGATGCTCAAAAAGAATAACCTACCGCTTAATTATTCGCACACTTTATCAGATTATTGAGAGTTTGCATTGCCTGCTGTTTCGGCAGTTATTCCAGGAGCCGTGAAAAAGAGCACGAACAAAGCCTTGTCGGGACGGGGTTTCAGAGTCGCCGGGGGTTAGTTTGGGCGGCGAAATGATCTAAGCGCGAACGGTAAAGTCGGCATAGTCGTCAGTTATCCAAGCGGATGGCAATCGGCGGCAAGTTATTCTGAACCGCGGCGGTGCGCCCATCGTTGACCGCGCGGCGCAAGCCGTTTACGCTAAAGGTGTTGTCTACGTTGGGCAGAATCCGCGACATGGTTGGGCCGGAGTTTTTGTGTCGAAAAAAGCGTGGTCGGGCGTCTTCAGCCAGGCGACGGACGCCAAAGTCGAGCAGTTCACCGAAAGCATCAGCTTTGACCGGCGATTGTACGCGCATGATATCGATGCTTCGATTGCGCATGCCCAAATGTTAGCCAAGGTTGGGCTTATCAACAGCGACGAATGCCGACAGATTGAGCAAGGATTATCGGCGATTCGCCAAGAGATTGAGCAAGGCGAATTTAAGTTTAGCGTCGAGCTGGAAGATATTCACCTGCACATCGAACGGGCATTGGTTGATCGAATAGGCGACACAGGCAGAAAGCTGCACACGGCAAGGAGCCGGAACGATCAGGTTTCGACCGACCTGCGGCTGTGGTGCCGGGACACGATCGATCAAGTGGATGCTGCGCTTCATAGCTTGCAGTGCGCATTTGTTGATCGCTGCGCGGCGGACCGAGACGTCGTTGTTCCTGGGTACACGCACATGCAGCGCGCTCAGCCGGTGTTGGCGGCGCACTATTGGTTGGCGTACTGCGAAAAGCTGCAGCGCGATCGGGAGCGATTGGCTGATTGTCGGCGACGCGCGAATGTATTGCCGCTGGGCGCTGCGGCGCTGGCAGGGACAAGTTTACCGATCGATCGGCACGAAGTAGCCCGACGGCTGGGATTTGTCAACGAACAAGGTGAGCCGAAGGTAGCGGCGAACAGTTTGGATGCATCGAGTGATCGTGATTTTGTGATTGAGTTGGCATTTGGGCTGGCGCTAGTTGCGGAGCATTTGAGCGGCTGGGCTGAGGAGTGGATTTTGTGGAGCACGGCGGAGTTCAACTTTTTGAAGCTGCCCGAGGCGTTTTGCACGGGCAGCTCGATCATGCCGCAGAAAATCAATCCGGACGTATTGGAATTGATTCGCGGCAAAACTGCTCGAATGATCGGCAATTTGCAGGCGCTATTGGTTTTGGTGAAAGGCTTGCCTTTGGCATACAACCGCGATTTGCAAGAAGATAAAGAGCGATTGTTTGACTCGGTCGATACGGTGCTGGCTTCGTTGGAAGTTGCCGCGCCGCTGGTGCGCGAGGCCAAGCTGAACCGTGAGGCGATTGCGGAAAAACTGGACCGAGGTTATCTCGACGCCACAACGCTGATGGAAGAGTTGATTCGGCGCGGCGTGCCGCAACGGCATGCCCACGAAATCGTGGGCATGCTGGTGCGCAAGGCGATGGACAAGGGCGTGCGCCTTGCCGATTTGACGGCGGATGAGTTGAAAAATGTTGATGCAGCGCTGGACGAAAACGTGCGCGAAGCGCTGGGTGTAGAAAATGCCGTGGCGCGATTTGTCAGTTATGGTTCCACGGCGCCCGCCGAAGTGGCGAAGCAAGTTCAGGTATGGCAGGAAAAGCTGAAGGCGGACGCAAAGTCGGCAGCAGGAAGGCGGAATTCGGAGGAGAAGGCAACAAGCAAACGAAGCAAGGCACCGATCCCATGATTTGGCAACATCGATTTTTTGTCGCTGGTGTTTTCGGGCTGTGGTTTTTTTCGCAGACAGCAATGGCTGAGGATGCGAAACCAGCGCCGGACAAGACAGCAACGGACAAGGCAGTGGCGGAGAAAGCGGCTGCAAAAAATGATTCCACCTCGAATGTGCCGGAAGTAGCCGCCAAGCCAGATCCGGCGGTCGATACGATTGTCGATTCGAATCCTCAAACGCCTGCCCAACTATTGCGGGCGGCGGCAGTGTTGGCGGATTTGGATCGGGTTGGTCTGGCAAAGAAATATTTGCAGCAGTTGGCAGCGGCAAAGCCGGATGAGGAGGCACTTGCCGAAGCAGCCGCACAGATTGAACCGGCCACCTTGATGCGCTTGGCGGACAACGCCGATTTGAAACCGGAGGGGCGGCAAATTGCCGATGCCGTTTTGGCGGCGGCCGCGCATATGGCGCGAGATCCGCAGCGTCTACAAGCGGAAATTGACCAATTGGCCGATCCGTCGCAGTTGGTGCGGCGGGCGGCACTGAAGCGAATATTGTCGGCGCATGAAGAGGCCGTGCCGGCGCTAGTGTCGGCGCTGGGCGATTCGAGTCGGGCAACTGTGCAGCCGATGGTACGTGAAACGTTGGTAAGCATTGGTGAGCAGGCTGTAGCGCCGCTGGTAGCAGCGCTGGCAAGCGACAACGATGCCTTGAAAGTGCAAATCATCGACGTGCTGCGACAAATAGGCTCGCCCGATTCTGTAGCGTTTTTGGCCGCGCCGGCGACGGCTGAGGGAGGTTCGCCCGAGGTGCGCGAGGCGGCACGAGCGGCGCTCTTGGAAATTGCAGGATCGAAGAATCCGACGCCTGATGACGCCGCGAAATTGCTGGCGGCGGAAATCGAGCGTTATTTGAAGCACGATCGTTTGCTGAAGTTCAATTCTGATGGCAAAACTGAGGTGTGGAATTGGGATGCGAGCAGCAAAATGCTGGTGCGCGAGAATTTGCCACCGGATTTGGCTTTTCCGATGCTGGCGGTGCGACTGGCCGGCGATTTGATCCAACTTCAACCGCACGATCCGTTCGCGCGGCGATTGTTTGTGATCAGCGCGTTGGAAACGGCGGCGCGGCGGGCGGGATTGGATCAGCCGCTGCCCAGCGGTGATGCTGCAGTTCGTCAAGCGGCGCAGTTGGGACCGGCAGCGGTGGAAGACGCGCTGGTATCGGCGATGGCGAACGGAAACTTTCCGGCGGCCACGGCTGCGGCGCAACTGTTGGGTACGATCGGTGATCGTAAACTATTAGATGCGCGTGAGGGAAATTTCAGTCCGCTGGTTTATGCAGTTGGGCAGGGAGATCGACGGTTGCGCTTTGCGGCGGCTGAAGCGATTATGAAATTGAAACCTGCGGCAGGATTTGCCGGATCGAGCGATTTCATGGCGGCGCTGGCATTTTTTGCCGATTCGCCAGGGGTTAAACGCGCTTTGGTGGCATTTCCGAATGTGGCGGTTGCCGGGCAAATGGCGGGGATCCTGACGGGGCTGGGATATGACGTTGATATCGCGACGAATAGTCGTCAGGCATTTTTGCGAGCGATTTCGTCGGGTGATTACGAAATTGTTTTATTGAGCAGCCGGTTGGATCATCCGCCGGTGTGGGTTGTGTTGCCGGAATTGCGACACAATCCGCACACAGCCCATGTGCCGGTGGCGCTAATGGCAGAGGATTCCGGGGACGATTTGGAGCGGATGCAATCGCTGGCGATGGACAATGGGTTGGCGATGGCGTTTCCGCGGCCGATCACGCCGGATGGGGTGAAGTTTGTAGTTGAACGGACGATTGGCAATGCCGGCGAGGCGGTTGTGCCGGCGGAAGTACGGCTTCGGCAATCGCTCGCTGCGACGGGATGGCTGAAACAGTTGAGCGAAGAATCGCCGCGAGATTTCAGTTTACTTCCGTATGAGACGCAATTAACGCGGATGTTGTTTCGGCCTGCCACCAGTGCGGCGGCTGGCGAAATGCTCGCCGACGTCGGCAAGCAAAGTGCCCAAGAGTCGTTGGTGGATTTAGCCAACACATTGAGCCAACCGCTGGCTATGCGACAGGCGGCTGCGGCGGCTTTCAGCCAGGCGGTGCGCAAACATGGCATTCTGTTGACGACGGGGGAAATTCAGCATCAGTACGATCGATACAACCAAAGCGAGGTCGAGGACCAGCCCACGCAGCAATTGTTGGGAATGATCCTGGATGCGATCGAACTGCCGACGGCGAGGAAGTAATCGTTAAATGTTGGGTTTTTTGAAACACATCGTGTTGGTTGTGTGCGTGCTTGTGAACGCCGGCGCGAGCGCTGCCGAGTTGGCTTGGCCGCCGACGACGGGCGAAACCAAGCCGTGGTCGCGGTGGTGGTGGCTGGGGAGTATTACGACGGAAGATGGACTGCGCTGGGCGATGGAACAATATGCTGCGGCGGGATTGGGCGGTTTGGAAATTACGCCTTTGTACGGAGTGCTAGGCGAGGAAGGCAAATTTATTCGGTATCTATCGCCGGAGTGGGTCGGACGATTTGAATTCGTGCTTGCAGAAGGCAAACGGCTGGGATTGGGAATCGACATGAACAACGGCACGGGCTGGCCGTTTGGCGGGCCGTGGGTGACGCCCGAGGATACTTGCAAATATCTGGCGCATAAAACTTTTACGGTGAAAGCGGGCGACAAACTTGGCGAGCCGATTGCGATGACCGAGCAGGGGATGGTCAGTCCGCGCGGCGTTTCCATTTCCCAGATTAAAGAACCGTTTGGCGATACGCCCGATCTGCAAAAGCTGGCGATTGATAATTTGAAAATGCCGGGTCCGCTCAAGTTGAACACGCTGATGGCGTTTTCGGAACACGGGGGCGAGCCGCTGAATTTAACGGATAAAGTTGGCGTCGATGGTGCGTTGGATTGGACGGCGCCGGCCGATTCGGGCAATTGGACGCTGTACGCAGTGTTCAACGGACTTCATAGCCGGATGGTTAAGCGGGCGGCGCCTGGGGACGAAGGACACGTCCCGGACCATTTTAGCGCCGGAGCGATCGGGCATTACTTGGCGAAGTTTGACGAAGCGTTGAAGGGGCAAAAGCTGGATGGATTTCGCGTTTTTTTTTGCGATTCGTACGAAGTAGATGAAGGAACTCCTGGCGAGGCGAACTTTACGCCGCAGTTTTTTGACGAATTCCAGCATCGCCGCGGTTATGATTTGCGACTGCATTTGCCGGCGCTGTTGGGCGGTGAAGCGAGCGACGAGAACACTCGCCTGTTGTGCGATTATCGCGAGACGATTTCTGACCTGCTTTTGGATAATTTTGCCTCGGTATGGCGGAATTGGGCGGAGGGATGGGGGAAGATTATTCGCTATCAGGCGCATGGGTCACCAGGAAATGTGCTCGATCTGTATGCCGCGGCAGATATTCCCGAGACCGAAGGGTATGGAAAACCGCGCAGTGCAGACAGTGAATTGAAAGAGCAAGTGGCGATGATGTATGCCTCGTCCGCTGCGCACGTGACGGGGAAACGGTTGACTTCGTCGGAAACCTGCACGTGGCTGGACGATCATTTTCTGACGACGCTAGCGCATGCGCAGGAGCGGATCAATACGCATTTTCTGGCGGGAATCAATCATATTTTTTATCACGGCACGACGTATTCTCCGCTGGATGAAGCGTGGCCAGGATTTTTGTTTTACGCAGCTGTGGAATTTTGTCCGGCGAACTCGTGGTGGGATGATTTTGCGGCGCTGAACAAATACGTGACGCGGTGCCAATCATTTTTGCAGGCGGGCGAACCGGATAACGATGTGCTATTGTACGCGCCGTTTTACGACCGCTGGATGCAACGCGGCAATGGCACGATGCCGCACTTTGTCATCGGCGGGAACTTTCCGGGGCAGGATACGGGGCAAGAGCTGGTAAAAAGCGGGATCAGCTTTGATTTTATTTCCGATCGCCAATTGGCCAGAGTGACGCTTGCCGACGGAGTGCTCCGCTCGGACGGAATTGCCTACAAGGCGATTGTGCTGCCGGAAACGAAGTACATGCCGCTGTCGACACTGGAAAAATTGTTTTTTCTGGCGCACCAAGGAGCGACGATTGTGGTTCACAAAGCGCTGCCGGATGATGTGCCAGGTTTGGCCGATTTGGAAAAACGGCGCGGGGCACTGCGAACCATGATGAAGTTACTGTCAGCGGGCGAGGGGGAGCAGAATGGCGTCACTGACAAGCGGCTAGGCGCGGGGCATATTTTTGTCGGCGCGAGTTTGCCTGAGTTGTTCAAACAGGCGGCGATTCGTCCGGAAGTGATGGTCGAGCAGGGATTGCAGTTCGTTCGTCGACGCAGCGGCAATGTCGAAGTGTATTTCATTGTGAATCGGTCCGATAAAGCGGTTGATGGTTGGGCGCCGTTGAACGCGGCCGGAGCGAGCGTGGCGATTTTCGATCCGATGAATGGTGCGGTGGGTCGCGGAGCGGTTCGGGCGAATCAAAACGGCGGCTGCGATGTTTATTTGCAATTGGCGGCGGGGCAATCGTGCGTGCTGAAAACTTTTGACAAGAAGCCCGACGGAGCGGAATGGGCATACGTCCATCCGCATGGTTCGGCCGAACCGATGAATGGCACATGGGATATCCGTTTTGTGAAGGGGGGACCGGAATTGCCAGCGGCAGTGCAAACGGATGAACTGAAATCGTGGACGGAATGGAACGGCGAGGTGGGGAAATCTTTTTCGGGCACCGCGAAGTACACGTTGAGTTTTGCGAAACCGAATGCTGCGGCGGAGAACTGGCGATTGGATTTAGGGGCTGTGGCGGATAGTGCCCGGGTTGCGCTGAATGGCGAGGAATTGGGGACGCTGATCGCCGAGCCGTTTGCGATCGACATTCCCACCGACAAACTGCACGAACGGAACACGCTGGAAGTGTCCGTGTCGAATTTGATGGCCAATCGGATTGCGGACATGGACCGGCGCGACGTGCCTTGGAAAAAGTTTTACAACGTCAACTTTGCGGCCAACGATCCGAAGAATCGGGGGCCGAACAATTTATTTACCGCGGCTAAATGGGAGCCGCGGAGTTCGGGACTGATGGGACCGGTGACCCTGAGGGCGCTGGAAAAGTTTGATCCTGCAACGGTAAGCCCCTGAATCATTCAATTCATATGCCGCCACTCGATCCACAATCTGGCCCGCCGATTAAAGGCATTATTGGCTCCGGGAAAGCGATGCAGGACGTGTATCGCCTGACGCGGCAAGTTGCGCGATCGAATGCGTCCGTGCTGCTATTGGGCGAAACGGGGACGGGGAAGGAATTGATTGCCAAGGCGGTGCATCAGCACAGTCCACGGGGCACTGGGCCATTTGTGCGTGTGAATTGCGGCGGGCTGGTGGAGAGTTTGTTGGAAAGCGAATTGTTTGGGCATGTGCGGGGTTCGTTTACCGGGGCGGTGGCCAATCGGACGGGGCGGTTTGAAGCGGCGCACACGGGAACCATTTTTTTGGATGAAATCAATTCCACCACGCCGAAGCTGCAAGTAAAGCTGCTGCGAGTGTTGCAAGAGCGGGAGTTTGAGCGGGTGGGCGATACGCAGACCATTAACGTCGACGTGCGGGTGATTGCGGCCAGCAATCGCGATTTGCAGGAACTGGTCGATCAAGAGGAATTTCGAGAGGATTTGTACTACCGGCTGAATGTGGTGCCGATTCAATTGCCGCCGCTCAGGCAGCGCCGCGAAGATATTCCGGAGTTGGTCGGGCATTTTCTTACATATTACAACGAGGAAAATGACCGCTATGTGGTCCATGTTGAAGAGCGCGCTTCCGAAGCGCTGCAGGATTATCACTGGCCGGGCAATGTGCGGGAACTCCAGAATGTGATCGAACGGGCCGTGGTGATGGCGACGGGGGATGAACTGACGTGCGAATTGTTGCCGCCGGCGTTGTTGGGCGAAAAACAGCCGCGGACCAGCCGGATTCGCGGGGTGGATGTGGAAACGCTGACGTACGAATTGGTACAACAGGGACTCAATGGCGCGGGTCCGAATGAAGACAGCTTGTACACGAAAATTGTGAACCGACTGGAACGGGAACTGATTGCGCAGGTGATGAACTCGTGTGACAACGTGCAAACGAAAGCCGCGAGCCGATTGGGCATCAATCGGAATACGCTGCACAAAAAACTGAAGGAATATGGATTGGAGGAGGAAGGGGCGGAGTGAGGGAAATGACGAATGACGAAATTCGAATGACGAATGAAATTCCAATAGCCAAATTTCAAACTTGCGACCGTCTGGTGAGAGAGTCTAGTTGCGAGTAGAACTTCTAGCATGCGGAAATCACAGGGAACATTGCCGGCGCTGGAAAAGTTGCGGCAGCGGCTGCGCGCCGCTGGTTTGCGGTGCACGGCTGCGCGATTGTGGGTGATGCAGCATTTAATTGATGCGACGCATCCGCTGACGCATGCTCAGGTGGCCGACGTGCTGCGGCCGCGGGGTTTCGATCGGGCCACGATCTATCGCAATTTGATCGAACTCACCGAGAAGGGCTTAGTGACGCGGGTGGAATTGGGAGACCACGTGTGGCGATTTGAACTGCGCCGGCCTGGCGGCGCCCATGAGCGCGATCATCCGCATTTTGTATGCGTCGATTGCGGCGATGTCACGTGCTTGTCGAGCGTGACGGTGAACATCAAGCCGGCGCCGGGGACGAAGAACTCGCGGATCGGAAAGATTACCGAGGTGCTGCTGAAGGGCCGCTGTGGCCAATGCTCGTAAGCGGTAGGCGGTAGGCGATAGTGATGAGCACCGAACAAATCTTTGCGGCACCCTCACCCCGCCCTCTCCCAGAGGGAGAGGGGAATTAGGCGATGACCGGTTGTTTGGCGACGAATTGCTCGACCGCGATGCCGTTATGAAAGCGGACATCATTTCCGGCGCCGGATGCCGCCGCGGTTTTGGCTTGTTCGGCGCGGTTGAGGAGCGACATTAGATCCTCGCCGGGTTGTGCTTCGGCAACGCCGGCACTAAGTGTGAATTGGATTTCGCCGTCGGGGAGCCGTAAGGGACACTGCTGGATGGTGGTGCTAAGCCGGTGACCGACGCCGGTGGCGTTCACCAGGGATGTGCCTGGCAGCATAATTCCGAACATGTCGCGGCCGTAGCGGACCACGAGGTCCATATCGCGCATCGCGGCGGTGAAAAATTGGGCGCAGGTACGGAGGATCAAATCAGCGTCAGAGGGGCATCGTTGTCCAATCAGTTGGCCGAGGTTATGGATTTTGATGAGCATCAGCGATAAGCGATTGCCGTGCCGCTGTGCCTCGGACAGGCGGCGGCAGATTTCCTCGCAAAAGGCGGTCCGATTGGGCAGGCCGGTTTGAGCGTCGGTGCGGGTTTCGATGACGGGTGTTTCGGATCGCGGGGCAACCGCGGTGCGATTGGAAGGCGATTTTGTCGCCGTTGGGCCGGAAAGCTGTTGGTAGGCTTTTTCGCGGCCGTTTGCGGAGGCAACGGTGGCGGCAGGTGCGGAGGGTTCTTTCGTGGGCGGACAATATTGCTGAACTTGATTGCGGCCGGTTTGTTTGGCCGCATAGAGTGCTTCGCCGGCACACTGCACAAAGTCGGCAGCAGTTTGACCGGAGGCAATTTCGGCGACGCCAATGCTGACGGTAACTTTCAATTTTCGGCCACCGAACTCGCTCATCGCCATTTCCATTGCGATTCGAATGCGCTGGGCACTTTCCATGGCTCGGGCAAGTGTCGTCTCGGGCATCATGATTGCGAACTTTTCGCCGCCATAGCGGGCGACAAAATCGGCGGCGCGAACCGTGGTTTTCAAAGTGCGACCGACAGTTCGCAGGACATCGTCGCCGGCCAATTGGTCGTGGATGTCGTTGAATTGCTTGAAATGGTCCACATCGAGCAAGAGCAGGCAGAAGGGAATAGGGTCTTGCTGGAATTTGGAAATCTGGGCGGCCAGTTCCGCATCGAAAGCGCGATGATTGGCTAAGCCGGTTAACAAATCCGTGAGCGGGTTGAGGGTGTGGGAATCGTCGATCGGGGTGGGGACTTCGGCGTGCGCTTGCTCCGTGGAGATTTTCTTCCTTCGAATCCGCCGGCCCACCGCGGTCCCAATCACGAGGCCGACGGAGGCTGCGGCTAGCCCGATTAATAGGAGAGCGGAGCTTGTGGATGATGTGGTGCTAAGTATTTCCATGCGTGTGGTGGCGTAATACTCTGGGGACTAGGATTTACGGCAAAAGTGCCTCGGACTCGGCAGGCGTCCCGAGTTAGTGAGCCGGACGGACGACCGAGAGCCGGACCCGGTGGAAAACAGCAATAGGGCAATAAACTAGGGGTGATTTTAGCTATCAGAATGTAGAACCGGCTCAGGCGGTGTCAAAAAGTAATTGGATAAATGGTAGATAAAAATCTTGAGGCTATGCCCATATGATTAAGCCAAGTGCTTTTACCCCTCCTATGAGCAGGGGTAGGATGAGGGACGCCGTGCGAGAGGCCAGGAGTCAGAGGTCAGGAATCAGGGGGTTAGTAGATGAAGAGGGACTGGTGGCCGCTGGCGGGTCGGATAGAGCAAGAAGAGAATTGCGGGACTGAGAACGGCGCAATTCGGTAAGAAATCTGGGGCTGGCGAGGAAAAATGATTTGCATTTTAGTGGTGAAACTTGGTACCATTACAAGTAAGATACCCACCGTGGCCGTATTCGACGGCACAATGGAACGGCTGGGGAAGAGGATTCGGCTGCGGGCCGATCTGGGGTTCGGACAGGGGCTTGGGATTTTTTTCAAAACGCGCGAGCGCGCGAGGGTATTAATTATGTCTCCTACCAGAGACGTTCGTCGTGGGTTTACGTTGGTCGAACTATTAGTTGTCATATCTATTATTGGCGTGTTGATGGGATTGCTGTTGCCGGCAATCAATAGCGCCCGCGAGTCGGGACGGAAAACCCAGTGTTTGAGCAACATGAAAAACTTGGGTTATGCCTCGCTGCAAAGCGTGGAAAAATTGCGCCGCTTTCCTTCAGGCGGTTGGGGTCCGCTCTGGGTCGGCTATCCCGATGGAGGAGCAGGTACTAAGCAACCTGGCGGATGGGTCTACAACTTGCTGCCATATCTGGAGGAGACATCCTTACATGATTTGGGACAAGGATTGACGACCGCCCAGGATGCGCAAATGCAAGGCGCCCTCGCGCGACAGATAGCAACAACACAATCGATTATGAGTTGCCCGACTCGCCGGTCGGCGCAGCCTTGGCCTGCCATTGCGAATCCGAACATGAATCCGTACGATCCGTTATCGACCTCCGGTGCGACCCAGATCACAGGGGTGGTAAATGTTGCTCGTGGGGATTACGCGGCAAATGCGGGTGTGGAATATATTAAGTCTGGGTCAGGAACTTCGGCGACGGAAACAGAACAACAGTTCGGCTGTTTCTTGGATCCATCCAATCCCACCGGCGGCAGTACCACTGCTTCGTTTCCAACTAATTACGCAGATGGTGTAGCGAATACGAATGGTACTGTCTTTAATCAGGCGTTTAGCTGGTCAGGGGTAATCTTTCAACGCAGTAACATCAGTGATGGCAGTATTAAAGATGGACAAAGCAAGACGTATCTAATTGGCGAAAAGTTTGTCGATCGTCGGCATACCGAAGATGGTCTATATTTTGGCGACCAAGGCAATATGTACTCAGGCATGGGTGCTGATAACTATCGCACCACCTATGTGATATGGCAAGGCTGGCCTACAGACACCCAGAATACCGACGGTAGCTTTCCAAGTGATCCTGGAAAACCGGCGCAGATAGGAGGGTCGCTCCAAGCCATATTGAATGATCAGAACGATCCGCCGTCTAGTGTGGGGGGTAGCAATGCCGTCTACGGCTGCCTTTTTGGTAGTGCTCACGGTGGCATCGTGAACTTTGTGTTCTGCGATGGTTCAGCCAAGAGTTTGTCCACCGGTATTGATCCGCTGACGCATCGGTATCTTGGCGAACGGAACGATGGAAAGATTTTGGACGACGCGATGATTGGGCAGTAACAGCGAAAAGAGACATCGAAAAAAGCGCAGGGAACACACCGGGTGTTTTTGTTTGCTCCCAGAGGTGAATTATGGAGCAGACCGTCTATACTGGGACGATGCTAACGATACGCGAGATGACAGCGGAGTAAACCGCTGTCGCTTTGGCAGTCCTCACGTGGGCATTACGCAGCTTGTGTTTTGCGACGGTACAGTCCGCAGCCTGCTCAATACGATTGACGCTGCCACGTTCCGAAATCTTGGCGAACGAGACGATCATCAATTGATCGACGATTCATTGATTCATTAATTCGATGAATCGGCACATGGGCAGTTCGTTTTGACAGCGCCGGGTCGAAGCTATTGGGCACGTATCGCTTTCAGCACGCGGACGGTGGCGGGGGATTTGTTGAGCACGTAGAAGTGAATGCCGGGGACGCCGGCGGAAATTAATTCCCGAACTTGCTTTGTGGCGTGAGCGACGCCAACTTCGAATTGAGCGGACTCATCTTCGCCGGCGGCGGTGAGCTTTTCTAGCAGCCCATCGGGCAAGCGCGCTTTGCACATGGAGGTGATGCGCTGGACCTGTGCAAGATTGGTGATCGGGAGGATGCCTGGGACGATGGGGATGGTGATGCCCAGGGCGGAACAGCGATCGCGGAAGCGGAAGAAATCGGCGTTGTCGTAGAACAGTTGCGTGATGACGACTTCGCCGCCGCCGGCGACTTTGCGATGGAGATTTTCTAAATCGGCTGTGGGGCTGGCGGCTTCCTGGTGAGTTTCCGGGTAGCCGGCCACGGCGATGCCGAACTGCGGAAATTCGCGGCGGATGAGCGCGACCAATTCGTTGGCGTAGCGCAATCCCCCAGCGACAGGCTGGAACAATGTTTCACCCCGCGGCGGATCGCCGCGCAGAGCGACGATGTTTTCGATGCCGCGCTCGGCAGCGGCGGACAGATAGGAACGTAGTTGATCGACCGTGGCGCCGACGCAGGTTAAATGCGAAGCGACAGGGCAGTGATAGCGGCGAGCAACCTCGGTGACGATTTGCAGCGTTTTATCGCGAGTGCTGCCGCCGGCGCCATAGGTGCAGGTGACGAAGCTTGGGGCGAAGGCCATCAGGTCGTCGAGATTTTGCCAGAGCGCGGATTCGCCAGCCGGCGTTTTCGGCGGAAACAATTCGAACGATAGGCCGAATTTTTGGGGGCCGTAGGCAGCGGCGAATTTCATGGATTGGCGGGTCTGTTGTCGGTTGTCCGATGCTGGCATTACAGCGCCAGAGGATGGTTGGGCAGTTGGCGCTGGCGCAGGGCCTGGGCGTATAGGTCGCGAATCAATTGGATGTCGCACTCGCGCTGGGGCGTTTGGCGACGGACGAACATTCGCTGTTGAATGGAAATCATTACTTCGGCGGGTAAGTCGGTCATGCCCGATTCCGAAGCTTCATCGAGCGATGCCAACGAGCGGGCGTAATTGCAGAAACTTGGCACATTGGTCGTTACAAAACCGTACACGAGGCTGCAAACACCGATGGTTTTTCCGGTGAAAATGCTGGTGTTGATGGCGGTTTTGGCATAATCGCCGATAAAGCAGCCGACGAATTGCAGGCCGGTGGAGACTTTTTGTCCGCCGTAGTTCATGTTGACGATGCCGTAAGTGTTTTTGAGATCGCTGTTGCAGGTGCCGGCGCCGATGTTGACCCAACTACCGACGTAGCTGTGGCCGAGGAAGCCGGCGTGCTGTTTGTTGGTGAAGGGTTCGATGATGCAGCCTTCGACTTCGCCACCGACTTTGGTGTGGTGGCCGAGCGAGACACAATCTTTCAGCGAGGCGTGTTCGTTCACGCGGGCGCAGGGTCCGATGTAGATGGGACCGCGGAGGAAGCAGAACGGGCCGACCGTGGCTTCGTGATCGATGACGATGGGGCCATTTTTTGTGTCGGTGACCAAATACTCGCCCAGGGTGACATTTTCGGCCACGAACACGCCGTCGCGCACTTCACGGTAGCCAGCATGCGGAGTAACTGGCTGGCTGCCGGGAGGGCGAGAGGCGGTGGGATAGCTTTGCGGCGGACCAGTGCGAATGCGATGTTCCAGATCTTCGCGGCAGCAGGCCAAGTGGTGACGAAGGACGTCGTGCGGGTATTCAAACAGTGGCAGGTCGACGTCGAGCGAGGGAAGTTTGAACGACTGAATTAGCGGGGTGACCGATGCATTGGCTTTGTCGCCGCGCGGTAGTTCGATGTTGCCACGATTGACGAGCGCAGCAGCGATTTCGTTTTTTTGCCGGCCGGCCATGACGAGGCCTTCGCGGCCGGTTTCGGCCAGCGCTTTCAGGCGTGTGAACACAGCCATCGAAGGGACGAGCCTGGCGTTGACGAACAGGACCGGGCCGGCGAGCGGCTTTTGCGGCGGGGTGCGCTGGGGAAAGGTTTCGGCTTCGACACGAGCAAGATGCTTGCGGACGATGGTGGACTCTGGTCCGAGGCTGCTGATTAATTGAATCAGTTTGTAGCCGCCGCAGGTAATGGCAAATGCTGGCTCGGCACAGGCGAGCGGGGCCAGGCGGGCGGTGAGGTCGTCTTCGAAGAGGATGATTTGCATGGCGGTGTTTGCATGACAGCGGCGGCCGAGTTTTTGCCGATTGCAAAACGTTTCGGCCTGTCTTCGGCGAAGGGATTCGCCTGCGTCGAAACGACGAAATCACTTGGACGCAGATCTTATAACTGTACCTTCCAGAAGCCGCCGATGGTACCGGGTGATGCCAACAGCAAGCGCGTAGCAACACCCGGCGAATAACTGCCGGTCCATGACCGGGGCTAAATTGCGTGATGCTATTTGCGGCTGGCGACTTTGGGTTCGACGAATTCCACGCTGTTGATGATGGGAGTATCTTGGTCGTGGAATTGTTCGACGAGGGGCTGTTCCATCGTGAAGACGACGGTGACGCCGTGTCCTTGTTGATCGTGCAACAGGTAATAGCGCCACTGGATGGGCAAATCGGCGGCGGCACCGTCGACGACCGATAGCAATATGCGGACATCGGAGGAGGTGGTGCTTTCGTTGGCCCGATCGAATTTGCCGAAGAGTTTGCCGAGGGCCTGCTGGACATCGGTCTGGAATTCGGCGAGTGCGAGCGGTTTTTTGGCGTCGATGGGCGAGGCGGATACGTTGCACTGGGCCACCAGATCGCCACGGTCGATCAGCCGCATTACCACCAAATCGGGATCGTCGCGGGTTAGATGCCAGCGGCGATCGTAAGTGAAACGGAAGCCTTTTTCGGCGGCAATATATTCCAGCGGCGGGGGCGTGTCGGATTCCGGTAGTTTGGCAGATTTCACGACGTCGGCCGTGAGCAGTTTGGAATCGGGACGGGGTGCGATGTTCAATTTCAGTTTGGCGACTACATCCAAACCGGGCCCGACGTGGCCAATGCCGCGCTGTTCCTTAATTGCCAACAGCAGTGTTTTGGGGAGCTGCAGTTCGATATCGAACAGCAGTTTGGCTTTTAGTTCGATTTCGGTGGCCACGCCATCGATGGCGCCGCCGAGAGTGCCGTCGAGCGTGATTTCGGCCACGTTGTCTTTTACGCTGGTCAGCAGGCAATCTACTTCGGTATGCCCGACGGAATCGAGGCACAAAAATCGAGCCAGTGCGTCGGCGGACGGCTTCCAGCGATGGCCGATTTCGACATCGGAATCGGGGAGTAGTTGATCGAGGATTAGTGTATTGGCCGGGATATCGATGAGCTCCAGTTCGTCGCGAGTCAGGGGACCATCGGGCGATGCTAGATAGGCCGTATCTTTATTGGCCACGACGGTGATGAGCTTCCGACGATCGCGCAATTGCGGCTTGGTTACCTTACTGGCGATTTTGATGACGGCCTGAGCGTCGTCGTAGTAGCGGACGGCCATGCGATGCGCGGGGCCGCTGCCGTCGTCGAGCCGTTGTTCGTCATAGCTGAATTGCGCGACCACGCTCATAGGAACCGTTTGCGTGTTCTTGCCGGCGCTGGAATTCGGGCTTTTATCTGCTTGGGTATCGCTGTTTTTGTCGGCGGTGGCATCGGCAGCCATTTCCAGTAGTCCGCCGACCTCTAATTTGGCAGTAACTTGGATCGGAGTTCCGTCGGGTTTGGCAGGTCGAAGAGACTGCAGTTCGGCGGCAACCACGGCGTGATTTGGCAGCAATCCGGCGGTGCAGCAGCCAATCAGCCATAACCGAAGGGCAAAGGGCCAAAATCTCCAGCAAGAAGATGCTTTCATAGGAAACCTCCGGCCCGCCAGCGGCGTCTAAGGATGTGCGGTCGTTCGACCGAAATGGAAATGCTCCAAGGGCTTTCGGATCACGCAGAGGAGTAAAAGGCATGCCTTTTGCTCCCTTTTGCGAGGCCCATGGAGGCGCAGGACTGGCAGGTGGACCGAATTACCGAGTCTGCCAATCTAGATTCCGTATTCCGGTTAAATCGACCAGGCTCGGCAGGCAGGTTCAGTTCCTTACGGAAGGCTTGTTGGAGTTGCCAAGTGAAAACTGATGTTACAGGCCAACTTTTGATGATTTCAGCCTGGCGATGGAAAATGACGTAAACTTTTAATTGGGCTAAGGATAGGGTGCTTAGATTGTATATACGAACCGATTTTTTGGGCCGGTGTCATAGATTCACGGAGAAGCGGCGAAGTTCAAGTAGACCATCGGACAGTTAGTTTCGTAAAACTATGGGTGATCGTCACGGTCGTCGCCTCTAAATTCAATCGGTTTTGTAACAATTGACCGGAGGAGACAGGTACTTTCGCGGAGAAGTGGATAAGTAGTACATGCATCGTTTTGCGACAGATAGCAGGACGCCCTGGTGCAGAACGCCGCATAAAGAAGTGCTTGCAGATACGGCAAAGATTCGAGAACTAAGCAAAAGAGAGATAAATAACGTTTACCAAAATTAAGGACTTACATCGCCGGGCTAGCTAGCAGGGAATTCCGGCAGGGTCAGAGAAAGGGCCCAGCCATGAATGCAAATTACATGAATCCAGTGTTTCGGCAGTTGCGTGATCAGCAAGTGCGTTTCGCGCCGCGCGATCAGCAAATGGAACAGGCCAACCGAGCCGAGCGGCTGCTGCGGGAGATCGATCCTGCGCGCGTATATCCGTACGAATATCTCTGCTACCGGATTACCGATTTCCGGCCGACGTCGTTCGCTCAGACCAAATTGAGCGGCGAACAAGCCAGTCATGATTTGAGGTTGTTCGTGGAAGACCTGACGGATGCGGCTGCGGTGAAGGCGGAATCGGCCGGCGAAGAAGTTTTGACCGTGGAAGAGTTGGCTCGCAAGTTTAACGTTTCGACGAAAACAATTTCGCGCTGGCGGCAGCAGGGGTTGGTGAGCCGGCGGTTTTTGTTTGAGGGACGTAAGCGAGTGGGTTTTTTGCGCAGCTCGGTGCAGCGATTTGTGGATGAGAATTCCGATCGGGTGCGTCGCGGCGCGAATTTCAGCCAAATGTCGGAAATTGAACGAGACGAAATTATCAGCCGGGCGCGGCGGTTGGCTTCGGCGGGTGGTTGCCCTTCGGACATTGCCCGTCGGATTGCGCAGAAGATGAACCGCAGCGCGGAGACGATTCGTTACACGCTGAAGCAGTTCGACCAGGAACATCCAGAGTTGGCGATTTTTCCGACCAACGTCGGGCCGCTGACGGATGAGACGAAACAAAAGATTTACGAGCAGCATCGGCGCGATGTGCCGGCGGAAGAACTTGCGAAGCGCTACTGCCGCACGAAGACCAGCATTTACCGGATCGTCAATGAGATGCGGGCCAAGCGGATTTTGGAATTGCCGTTGGACTACATCTCGAATCCGTATTTCGGCCGCGAAACCGCGGAAAAAGTCATTTTTGGGCCGATGCCGCAGTTGGATCAGCCGCAGAAAAAGGTGCGGCTGCCCAGCGGTTTGCCGCCGTATTTGGCCAGTTTGTACGAAGTGCCGCTGCTCACACGCGAGCAGGAAGGGTACTTGTTCCGCAAGTTTAACTATTTGAAATTCAAAGCCACGCGGTTGCGCGAGCAGCTGGATCCCTTGCACGCCCGCAGCACTCAGATGGACGAAATCGAACGGCTGTACGATCAGGCCGTGGTTGTGAAGAACCAAATTGTGCGGGCGAACCTGCGATTGGTGGTTTCGATTGCCAAGCGCCACGTTGGCCCGACCGACAATTTCTTCGAGCTGGTTAGCGACGGAAACATGTCGCTGATTCGTGCGGCGGAGAAGTTCGATTATGCCCGCGGCAACAAGTTCAGCACGTACGCCAGCTGGGCGATCATGAAGAATTTTGCCCGGACTATTCCCGACGAACATCGGAAGCGGGACCGATTTCGCACCAGTCAGGCGGAAATGTTCAGCGCCACGGCGGACGTGCGGACCGATCAGTACGGTCAGGAATCGGCGCAGTCGACGCGGGAACATCAAATCGGGCGGATTTTGGAAAAGCTGGACGATCGCGAGCAGAAGATCATCATCAGCCGTTTCGGCTTGGATCACTCTCTGGAGCCGCTTACTTTGAAAGAAGTGGGTGCGGAAATGGGCGTGACCAAGGAACGAGTGCGGCAGATTGAGGCCCGGGCTTTGGCGAAGCTCCGCCAGGCTGCCCACGAGGAAAAGATTGAAGTTCCTGGCGAGTAAAGCGGTTTCCGGGAACGCCTAAACTTCCTAGATTCTGAACCGATATTGACGGCTAAGGCGAATTCTTTTTTTAGCTGTCGGTTTGCACCGATCACCGCGTTTTTGGCGGTCAGAATTGTGGGTTTGCGATTAGGCAGTAGATGATTGCTTTTGGGGCGTGCAAAAATCGCGCCCTAGCCGTATTGCAACCGAGAGCCAGACTGTTATATTTAGTGGTTTTCGTGGCCCTCCTCGCAGGCTAGCGTAGCTCAACCGGCAGAGCAGCGGTTTTGTAAACCGCAGGTTGTGGGTTCGAGTCCCTCCGCTAGCTCGTCGTCAGTTGGCGGCTGCTGGCCAGCGAGACGGAATCGCAGCAAAATCGAGGGGGGTTTCCCGAGCGGTCAAAGGGGCCAGACTGTAAATCTGGTGGCATCGCCTTCAAAGGTTCGAATCCTTTACCCCCCACTGAGTAAAGTTCGAGATTCGAATGACGAAACAAGTTCGAATTTTGAAAGCCGAATGGTTTGGGTTTTGGTTGTGCGAATTGAATAGTTGAAGTTGGTTGATCAGCGTCGTTTGAGGCAGTGTTGTTTGATTTGAATTGAGTTTGGGTCGTTTGAGTTCGAGTTTGGAACCACGCGGGTGTAGCTTAATGGTAAAGCCCCAGCCTTCCAAGCTGGCCACGTGGGTTCGATTCCCATCACCCGCTTGCTTGTGAAATGTCGGGTGCGGAATTGGAGAGCCGAGTAAGTAAGTTGCAGAGTAAAAGCCGCGGAAGAAGTTTTCATCGCCATCAAAAAAACATCGTCGAGAGCACATCTAACTACAGCAGTCAGTGACAAATTGAAATGAGCCGCACACAGGCAGTGTTGCACACGGGCAGTTTTGCACGCAGCGCTGTCGAATTGCTGCTGTAGCTCAGTTGGTAGAGCGCGTCCTTGGTAAGGACGAGGTCATGGGTTCAAGTCCCATCAGCAGCTCTGGAGCCAATCGTTGGGACAGTTTTTGGAATGCCGGGCAGGGCAACGGAACCTTACATCACCCATCGATTCACAAATTGAACGGCCCGCGAGAGCAAATCGTTTGAAGTATTTTGGTTGAATTTTAGTTGACAAATTTTTCTGTCTGCCGGATTTCATTGTAGGGAGAAAGCATGGCTAAGGACACATTTCAACGGACCAAGCCGCACGTCAATGTCGGCACCATTGGCCACATCGACCACGGAAAAACTACACTTACGGCCTCGATTTTGGCGGTGCAGGCGACCAAAGGCTTGGCGAGCACCAAGTCGTACGCTGATATCGCCAAGGGCGGTACTGTGCGTGACGAAACCAAAACGGTGACCATTGCCGTCAGCCACGTCGAGTATCAAACCGACAAACGTCACTATGCGCATATCGACTGTCCGGGCCACGCCGACTTTATTAAGAACATGATCACGGGCGCTGCTCAAATGGACGGCGCGATTTTGGTGGTCTCGGCGGCCGACGGGCCCATGCCGCAAACGCGCGAGCACATTTTGCTTGCGCGCCAAGTGGGCGTGCCGGCACTGGTGGTGTTCCTGAACAAAATCGATCTGGTCGATGATCCGGAATTGCTGGAATTGGTCGAGTTGGAAATCCGTGAATTGTTAACGAAGTATGGCTTCCAGGGCGATGAGATTCCGATTATTCGGGGCGCTAGCAAGCCGGCGCTGGACAATCCGAAAGACCCGGCCGCCAATAAGTGCATCGGCGAATTGATGGACGCCATCGACAAGTACATTCCCGAGCCGACACGTGAAGTCGACAAGCCGTTCCTCATGGCCATTGAAGACGTGTTCTCGATCGAAGGCCGCGGTACTGTGGCCACGGGTCGTGTGGAGCGCGGCATCGTAAAGGTTGGCGAGGAAGTGGAGATTGTCGGTCTGAGCCCTGACAAGCGCAAAGTGGTTGTCACCGGCGTGGAAATGTTCAACAAGACGCTGGATACCGGACAGGCGGGCGACAATGTCGGCTGTTTGTTGCGCGGCATCAAGCGTGAAGAAATTGAACGCGGTCAGGTGCTGGCCAAAGTGGGCTCGATTACGCCGCACACAAAATTCGAATGCGAAGTGTACGTGCTTTCGAAGGAAGAAGGCGGACGGCACACGCCGTTTTTCTCGGGCTACAAGCCGCAGTTTTATTTCCGCACCACGGACGTAACCGGTAGCGCACAGCTGGTGGGTGGCGCCGAAATGTGTATGCCGGGCGACAATGCCCGGTTGAGTGTGGAACTAGGTTATCCCATCGCCATGGACGATGGCGTGCGCTTCGCCATCCGCGAAGGCGGCCGCACGGTCGGTTCGGGCGTGGTGACGAAGATTTTGGGATAAGTGCGATTTTGAAGTGAATTCAACGTTGAAGCGGCGGCAGGGGAACGACGAATTGAATTCGAATGGCAGTTTTTTTACCTAGGGGTGTAGCTCAATTGGCAGAGCACTGGTCTCCAAAACCAGCGGTTGGGGGTTCAAGTCCCTTCGCCCCTGCCCGTGGTTGAGTGGTGAGTAGGTGAGTAAGTCGGTAGTGAAATAAGTGAGTGGGCGGCAGGCGACGAATGTTTTCAAAGTAATGACTGAATAAACCCTACTCACTTACTCGCCTACTCACCATTCCGTGCAGGATGCACAAGGTGGCCATTATGTCCAAGCAACAAAACGTCACGGCGGATCACGAAGAAGAACAAAAGGAAACGGAAGGTTCCAGTCGGCCGGTTGTTAACCGGGCCGAAGTAACCAAGCGGAAGAAGGATCGCCACATGACAGCGAGCACACATTGGTTGTTTCAACTGAGGCTGTACAAGCGAAACCAAGGGCGGATCATTCGGCAGATTACTTTCGCGGCGCTGCTATTGACGGTGGCGTTGGGAGCCTGGCGGCTGAGTGAACTCGCGCATCGATCGGCTTTTAAATATGCGGTGCCGCTGGCGATTGTGGTCATCGGTGGCTGGATTGTTTATCGGTTGGTGAACTTGCCGCGGTTTGCAGACTTTTTGATTGGGGTGGAAGCGGAGATGACCAAGGTTTCGTGGCCGACGAGAACGGAACTGATTCGCAGTTCGATTGTGGTCATTATCACGATTATCGGATTTGCCGTGTTGTTGTGGTTTTACGATACATTTTGGGGGTTCCTGCTACATCACTTAGGTTTGTAGCGGGACGGTACAAGAGTGAACGATACTTGGGAAAACACTGAGAGTCTTTCGAACCCGTCCGCAGGCGGCGCGGATGACGATGCGCCCGGACAGTTTCCGCCGGACGATGCGGCACCTCCGGACGTTGTTTCTGCAAGCGAACCAAGCGGGCCTGCCAGTCATGCGCCGGAAGCCACGGGTGGGGAAGATATTGAAGCCGCTGAATCGATTCACATGCCGGAGCCCGAAGTAGAGGTCGATCCTGAGCATGAGCCGCAAGGGATTGCGGTGGCGATCGAGGATGATGACCGACCGGTCAAAATGAATTGGTACATCCTCAAGGTGCAAAGCAACCGCGAGGATTCCATTCGCGAAGGGCTGAAGCGAAATGTGGAACGAGCAGGATTGGGTAAGTATTTTGGCGAAATCATCGTGCCGATCGAAACGGTGACGGAATTTAAAGGCGGTAAGAAGAAAGTTATCAAGCGGAAGTTGTATCCGGGCTACCTGGTCGTGCAGATGGAAATTAACGACGACACGTGGTACTTGGTGCGCGATACAGCGGGGATCGGCGATTTTACAGGATCCATTGGTCGTCCTTCGCCGATGGCACCGCAAGACGTCGCAAAGATTATTTCCAAAAATGAGGAAAAGACCGACGAGTCGCCGCGGCTGAATATCCGCGTGAAGAAGGGGGACCGCGTCAAAATCAACGAAGGGACGTTCGAGAATTTCGAAGGGGAAGTGGATACTATCAACGAGACCAGCGGCCGCGTGAGTGTGATCATCAATATTTTTGGCCGGCCCACGCCGGTCGAGTTGGAGCACTGGCAGATTGAGCCGCAGTAAAGAACATAAAACCGAAATCCTAATATCCAAATCCGAAACAATTCTGAGATTCGAAAGCCACAGAAATGGCCAAACAGCTGGTAGGAACGACGAAATTTCAGGTGCCCGGCGGGCAGGCGACGCCTGCGCCCCCGGTTGGCACCTCGCTAGGTAAGTTCGGGATCAATCTGGGTCAATTTGTGATGCAGTTTAACGAACGGACTCGAGACGCCGGCGGCATGGCCATTCCGGTGGTCGTAAACGTGTACAGCGATCGCAGCTTTGATTTCGTTTGCAAAAGCCCGCCGGCTGCGGCGCTACTTAAGCAGGCTGCCGGGATCGCGAAGGGCTCGGGCGTGCCGAACAAGGAAAAAGTCGGCAAGGTGAAGAAAGAGCAGTTGGACAAAATTGTGAAAATGAAAACCGCTGATTTGAACGCCACGGATCCGGATCATGCGCGACGCATGATTGAAGGAACGGCGAGGAGCATGGGCATAGAGATTGAAGGCTGATCCCGTCGGCAGTTTACCGAAAGAAATAAGCAGACAACAAATTTAGTGATGACACGATAAATTTAGTGGTGACACGATGGTCAAAGTAGCAAAGCGTATGAAAGCGATGGTGGAAAAGTTGCCCAAGACCGATGCGCCGATATCGGTCGATGAAGCCGTGAAAATCCTGAAGCAGTTTCCGCCTCGGAAGTTCGATCAAACGGTCGAGGTCTGTATCCGGTTGGGCATTGATCCGAAACAAGCCGACCAATTGGTGCGCGGTTCCATTGTGCTGCCGCACGGCATCGGCAAATCGAAAAAAGTGGTTGTATTTGCCAAGGGAGATAAAGCGGAAGAAGCCAAAGCAGCCGGCGCCGACGAAGTGGGCGCCGAGGATTTGGCGGCCAAAATTAAAGGAGGCTGGGCTGATTTCGAAGCCTGTATTGCCGCGCCCGACATGATGGGTTTAGTGGGCCCGCTGGGCAAAGTGCTCGGCCCCAAAGGTCTAATGCCTTCGCCCCGCGCTGGCACGGTGACGCCGGATGTGGGCAAAACCGTGAAGGAATATAAGGCCGGCAAAGTTGAATTCCGCAACGATCCGACGGGGATTGTGCATGCGGTGGTCGGTAAGTTGAGCTTTGATGAAAAGAAGCTGACTGAGAACATTCGGGCGTTCATCGATCACATCCTGCACATGAAGCCGGGCGGCGTGAAGGGCGTGTACGTGAAAAGCATTACGGTCAGCGGCGCGATGACGCCAGGATTGAAGATCGCGGCGTGAGACGGAACGTTGGTGAGTCGTAGGGTAAGCGAGTGGTGAGTAGGAAGAAGTCAGGTAATGAATCATGAGTAAATTTGTAAAAGATCTGCTGACGCGCGATTTGAAGAATCAGCTTTCCGGCGTGAACGAAGCATTGTTGGTCAACGTGGTCGGATTGGACGCAATCCGTACGACGAAGCTGCGCGGGGAACTGCGGAAGAAAAACATCAAGCTGGAAGTGATCAAAAACAGCCTGGCCAAGCGGGCGACCGAAGGGACGCCGCTGGCTGCGGCCTTTGAAGGCGTGGAAGGGACACTGGCCATTGTGTGGGGCGCGGACGATTTTGTGTCGCTTGCCAAGGAAGTGGTCAAGTTTGCCGAGGCCAAGGAATTTGAAGGTTTTGCCACTCGCGGCGGCACGATGGACGGCACCAAATTGAGCCCGGCGCAAATCAAGGATGTTAGCAAATGGCCATCGCGGATGGAGCAGTTGTCGATTTTGGTCGGCCAGATCGTGGGCCCGGGCGCCATGCTTGCGGCACAACTGAACAGTATGGGCGGAGCATTGGCCAGTCAGATTAAGCAGCACACGGAAAATTTGGAAAAGGCGGGCGGCAGCGATGCGACTCCGGAAACTGCGACTTCGGAAGCTGCGGCGCCATCCAGTGACGTTGCTGCTCCAGCGACTTAAAAGGATGTGCGATTAGCATTGCGAATAACCAGCCGATCTTATGACCGGCGCTAACTATAACGAAAACGAAAGATCCCCAAGAGAGAAAGGAAGATTGTTGCCATGGCGACCGCAGAAGCCACTCGTGAGTTTTCTACTAAGGCTAAAAAGATGGGAGATGAGATTGTCGCTTTAACCTTGAAAGAGGCTAAAGAGATAAGTGATTACCTCGAAGAAGTTCATGGAATCAAACCGGCCGCTGGCGGGGCCGTGATGATGGCCGCTCCCGGCGGCGCTGCCGCTCCGGCCGCTGAGGCCAAGACTGAATTCGACGTCGTGCTGGAAGGCTTCGATGCCGCGAAGAAGATCGGCGTCATCAAGGTCATTCGGTCGCTCACCAACCTGGGCTTGAAAGAAGCCAAGGATTTGGTGGAAGGCTCTCCCAGCAAGGTCAAAGAGGGTGTTTCCAAAGAAGATGCAGAGAAGGCGAAGAAAGAGTTGGAAGAAGCCGGCGCGAAAGTGTCGGTCAAGTAACCAAGGATGTACGGAACCGGTCGGACAGCCGCTTTGCGCGGACGATTGTTTCGACCGGCATCGTTAAATTGATGCCGGCTCGTAAACGACCGGCATCGGCAATGGACTTGGATTGGGTCGGTTGACTTTGATCGGTAAGGTGGGCCATCGGCTGGCATGACACGCGATAGGCGGTCAAGCCGGCAGGCTAACTTCTTTTATTTATTGCATGCATTTGCATCGGCACTGCTTGTAACACGGCGGTGCGGCGGTATTTGAAACGCGCGCCGTGTGATTTAGCCCAGTCGATCGTAGCGACATTCCCGTAACTCGCTGCGACGACGGTTCATTCAGGAGCAATTTGTCCTATGGCAACTTCCGCTCAAAAGCGTATTACTCCGCAGGAAATTCGCAAGTTCGGCAGCGGCCGTGAACTGTTTTCCATTCCGGATTTAACGCAAATACAAACTCGCAGCTACGAAAACTTTTTGCAGTACGATGTGCCCAGCAATAAGCGCAAGGATCAGGGCATTGAATCGGTGTTGCGCGAAATTTTTCCGATCGAAAGCTACGATAAGAATCTGAAGCTGGAATACCTGCGCTACGAGTTGGGCAAACCGCGGTACGAACCGCATGAATGCCGGCAGCTGCGGCTTACTTATGGCCGGCCGTTCCGCGTGTGGCTGCGTTTGACCAAGAACGAGCCGATCGAAGAAGAAGTGTACCTGGGCGATATTCCGATCATGCTGGGCGGCGGCGAGTTCATTATCAACGGAGCGGAGCGCGTGGTGGTGAGTCAGTTGCACCGCAGTCCGGGCGTGGATTTTGTCACCGATACCGACACGGGCGAGCGCAAAATCTTCAGCGCCCGCATTATTCCGGAGCGCGGCAGTTGGATCGAGCTGAACGTATCGAAAAAAGACACGCTGCAAGTGCGAATTGATCAAAGCGGCAAGTTTTCAGCGATGATGCTGCTGCGGGCGATGGATCCTAAATACGGGCAGGATTCGGATCTATTGCGCACGTTCTACGAAACAACGACAGAAAAAGTGGTCGATGGCCGCAGCGTTGGAAAAATCGAGGGCAAAATTGCCGTCACCGATATTGTGTATCCGGCCAGCAGCGATCGGGCTGGCGAAATTATCGTGGAGGCCGGGCACAAAGTCACGAAGAATCTGGCGGAAATCATCTGCACGTCGGGCCTATCGACGGTGGAAGTGATGTCGGATGTGAAAATACCGCTGATTCTTAACAGCCTGGAAGAGGATGCGACCGGCAGCCACGAGGAAGCGCTACTGCGGATTTATCAGCGGTTGCGTCCTGGCAATCCACCGCAATTGGAAAAGGCAAGAGCGCTGTTCCATGAGAAGTTTTACGATACGAATCGTTATCGTTTGGGGCGCGTGGGGCGCTTCCGCATCAATCGGAAGTTGCGTTTGGATGTTCCAGAAAGCGAAATGACGCTACGGCCGGAAGATTTAATCAGCGCGATTAAATATGTCATCAAGCTGAATGAAGGGGGCGAAGAAGGTTACGAAGTGGACGACATCGACCACTTGGGCAACCGCCGTTTGCGGACGATTGATGAGTTGGCCGCCGACGAATTGCGGAAAGGCTTCCTTAAGCTGCGCCGCACGGTGCAGGAGCGAATGAGTTTGAAGGAAGTGGAAGACATGACGCCGCGAACCCTGATTAACCCCAAGAGTATATCGGCGGCGATAGAGTACTTTTTTGGCCGCGGTGAGTTGTCACAGGTGGTGGACCAAACGAATCCGCTTTCGATGCTGACGCACGAGCGGCGGCTTTCGGCTTTGGGCCCTGGCGGTTTGAACCGCAAGCGAGCGGGCTTTGAAGTGCGCGACGTGCATATTTCGCACTACGGGCGGATTTGTCCGATTGAAACGCCCGAAGGTACGAACATCGGTTTGATTTCCAGCTTGGGAATTTATGCGGCGGTCGATGAATACGGGTTCCTGGTGACGCCGTATCGCAAAATCAACAAGGGAAAACTGACCGACCAGGTGGAATGGCTGCGGGCCGATCAGGAAATGGATGCTTATTTGGCTCCGGCCGATGCGCCGGTGACCAACGGCCATTTGTCGGGCGACACGATCATTGCCCGGTATCGATCGGACTTTGAATTGGTACCGGTGGACAAGGTGGATTACATCGACGTGGCGCCGAGCCAAATGGTGGGCGTGTCCGCCGGATTGATTCCGTTTTTGGAGCACGACGACGCCAACCGCGCACTGATGGGTTCCAACATGCAGCGGCAAGCGGTGCCCTTGTTGATCACCGAGCCGCCGCTGGTGGGAACCGGCATGGAAGTGGACGTGGCGATCAATTCGAGCATGCTAATGCGGTCTCCGAAGAAGGGGACCGTTACGTATGTCGACGCCACAAAGATCGTGATCAACAACGAAGAAATGCCGCTTACCAAGTTTAAGGGCCTGAACGAACGGACGTGCCAGAATCAGAAGCCGGTGGTGAGCGTGGGCGATAAGGTTGAAAAGGGGACGGTCATCGCCGACGGCGCGGCAACTTATCACGGCGAGTTAGCGCTGGGCCGCAATGTGCTGGTCGGTTTCATGGCGTGGGATGGTTTCAACTTTGAGGATGCCATCATCATCAGCGAAGAACTGGTGCAAAACGACGTGTACACCTCGATCCACATCGAGGAGTTTGATATTGAAATTCGCGAAACGAAATTGGGCCGCGAGGAGTTCACTCGCGATATTCCCAATGTTAGCGAACGGGCGCTGCGCAATCTCGATGAAACCGGCATCGTGCGGGTGGGCACCTATGTGCGGTCCGGCGATATATTGGTGGGCAAGGTTTCGCCCAAGAGTAAAACGGAGCTGACGCCGGAGGAGAAATTGCTACACGCGATTTTTGGTCGGGCGGGCGAAGACGTGAAGAACGATTCGCTAGACGTGCCGTCGGGCGTGGAAGGAATTGTCATCCACACGGAAAAATTCTCTCGCCGGATGAGTCTATCGGAGGACGAACGCAAGAAGTTCGAAAAGGATTTGAAGACGGCCGAGAGTGAAGGCAACGCCAAAATTGCCGAGGCGTTTGGCGCGATGATTACCGAGATTGAAACGATCTTGAAGAAAACGCTGACTGATGCGGAAGGCGCCGCATTGGTGCGCGATCAGGAGCACAAATTCGTCGCTGAACAGGCGGTGAACTTCAAACTCGAATCGATTGACATTCGCAGTCCAGAGCGGCGGGCCGAAGTGGAAAAGGCTTACAAAACGCTGTGGCCTGCGGTGGAAACGGCTATCGACGACCGCGATCGCAAGCTGAACAGCATGAAGCGCGGCGATGAACTCCGCAGCGGCGTACTGCAAATGGTTAAAGTGTACATCGCTGCCAAGCGAGTGATTTCGGTGGGCGATAAAATGGCCGGTCGGCACGGAAACAAAGGCGTGGTGGCGAAGATTTTGCCGCAAGAAGACATGCCGTTTTTGGCCGACGGCACACCGGTGCAAATTTTGCTGAATCCACTGGGCGTTCCCAGCCGTATGAATGTGGGCCAAATCTTGGAAACCCATTTGGGTTGGGCAGCAGCTACGTTGGGCTTCCGGGCTGTGACGCCGGTATTCGACGGCGCCACCGAAGAGGAAATCAACGCTGCATTGGATAAGGCCGGACTACCGAAGCACGGCAAGGCGCAACTGTACGATGGGCGAACCGGCGAAGCGATGGAGCAAGAGACCACCGTCGGCTACATCTACATGCTGAAGCTGCACCATCTGGTCGACGACAAAGTTCACGCACGCAGCACTGGGCCGTACTCGCTCATCACGCAGCAGCCGCTGGGCGGCAAGGCGCGGTTTGGCGGTCAACGGTTCGGCGAGATGGAAGTGTGGGCATTGGAAGCGTATGGCGCTGCTTACATTTTGCAAGAACTATTGACCGTGAAGAGCGACGACGTAGAAGGCCGCACGAAAATCTACGAGGCCATGGTGAAAGGCGAGAACACTTTGGAAGCCGGCACGCCGGCCAGCTTCGACGTGCTCACCAACGAAATCCGGGGCCTGGCGCTCAACATGCAACTCGAGAAACGCAGAATTTGACCGCAAGATTTGACTGGTTAGGAATAATTACGTAGATCACGCACCATTAAAGATAATCGCGAAAGCGTTTAGTTTTTCATAAGGAGGATTTCTGTGAGTATTGGCGAAACCTCTTACGATCGAATTAATGATTACTCGGCAGTAAAGATTTCTCTGGCGCGGCCGCACGACATTCGCAGCTGGTCGTTCGGCGAAGTGAAAAAGCCCGAGACGATTAATTACCGCACGTATCGTCCGGAGCGAGATGGCTTGTTTTGCGAGCGCATTTTCGGACCGGAAAAAGATTGGGAATGCGCCTGCGGCAAATACCGGGGCATGAAATATAAGGGCATGATTTGCGATCGCTGTGGTGTGAAGGTTACGCACAGCCGAGTGCGCCGCAAGCGGATGGGGCATATTGAGCTGGCAGCGCCCACGGTGCACATTTGGTTTTTCAAAGCCATGCCCAGCCGTTTGGGCAACTTGCTGGACATGAAAACCAGCAGCCTGGAAAAGGTGATTTACTTCCAGGATTACGTGGTCACCGATCCTAAGGATACGCCGCTGAAAAAGCAGCAATTGCTTACGGAAGAAGAGTATCGCCAAGCGCGCGAGCAATATGGGGAAGGAACCTTCGACGCGGAAATGGGAGCCGAAGCAGTCCGCAAACTTCTGCTCAACATGGATTTGGTGGCGCTCTCCAAGCAACTGCGAGAAGAGCTGAATACCACCAATTCCAAGCAAAAGAAAAAGGACCTCATCAATCGATTGAAAATCGTCGAGGCGATCCGCGATTCAGACAACAAGCCGGAGTGGATGGTGCTGGACGTGATCCCCGTAATTCCGCCCGATCTGCGCCCGCTGGTGCTATTGGACAGCGGCAATTTTGCCACGAGCGATTTGAACGATTTGTATCGGCGAATCATCAACCGCAATAACCGGCTGAAAAAGTTAGTCGATTTGAATGCGCCGGAAGTGATCATTCGCAATGAAAAGCGGATGCTACAGCAATCGGTCGACGCGCTGTTCGACAACAACCGCTGCAAGCGCCCGGTATTGGGTTCCAGCAACCGGCCGCTGAAATCGCTCACGGACATGATTAAAGGTAAGCAAGGCCGGTTCCGCGAAAACTTGCTGGGCAAGCGAGTCGATTATTCGGCTCGCAGCGTGATTGTGGTGGGCCCGAACTTGCGGCTGCATCAGTGCGGTTTGCCGAAGAAGATCGCGCTGGAATTGTTCCAGCCGTTCATTATTCGGCGGCTCAAGGAATTGGGACATGCCGACACGATCAAGTCGGCGAAGAAAATGTTGGAGCGCAAAGATGCGGAAGTGTGGGATATTTTGGAAGAAGTCATCCGCAATCACCCGGTGCTATTGAATCGTGCTCCGACGTTGCATCGGATGGGCATTCAAGCGTTCGAGCCGGTGCTGGTGGAAGGCAACGCCATTAAGTTGCATCCGCTGGTGTGCAAAGGGTTCAATGCCGACTTCGACGGCGACCAAATGGCGGTACATTTGCCGCTTTCGATTGAGGCGCAAGTAGAAGCCCACACGCTGATGATGTCGGTGCACAATATTTTCAGCCCGGCCAACGGCAACCCAATTATTAGCCCGTCGCAGGACGTGGTGATGGGTTGCTATTACCTGAGCATTTCGCTGCCGGATCGCAAAGGGCAGGGGATGGTATTTTCGTCGCTGGACGAAGTGCAGTTGGCTTGGTCGCTGGGCAAAATCGACACCCATGCTCGCATCAGGGTGAAGCTGGCGCCCAGCCGCCGTTTGAAAACCGATGAAGAAACACCGGCCAAGCCCGGCGCGATTATCGAAACGACGGTGGGCCGTGTGCGGTTCAACGCAATTTTGCCGCGTGGGATGCCGTTCTACAACCATCCCCTGCGCTCCAGCGACTTGGCCAAAGTGATTTCCGATTGTTACCAAATCCTGGGCCGCCGCGCCACGATCGATTTGCTGGATGACTTGAACGTTTTGGGTTTCCGCGAAAGTACCCGCAGCGGTTTGTCGTTTGGCACCGACGATTTGATTACGCCGCAAGCCAAACCGCGCATTATCGGCGAGGCGGAAAAAGAAGTTGTCAAACGCAACAAGCTGTACCAACGCGGCATCATTACCGAAGGGGAGCGCTACAACCAAGTGCTCGACGTGTGGACCCATGCCCGCGAACTCATCACCTCGGAGATGATGAGCGCGCTGGAAACCGATACACGCTGGGCCGGGTATGTGAACCCAATTTTCCTGATGGCGCATTCCGGTGCGCGCGGTGGTGTCGAGCAAATTCGCCAGTTGGCCGGCATGCGCGGTTTAATGGCCAAGCCCTCGGGCAAGATCATCGAAACGCCCATCAAGGCGAACTTCCGCGAAGGGCTAACCGTGCTGGAATACTTCAGTTCGACTCACGGTGCCCGCAAAGGTTTGGCCGACACGGCTTTGAAAACGGCGGACTCTGGTTATCTCACGCGTAAATTGGCCGATGTGGCGCAAAACGTGGTCATCACAACGCACGATTGCGGCACGACGCAGGGCATTACCAAGGGCGTGATTTACCGCGGTGAGAAAGTGGAAGTGAGTTTGGCCGATTCGATTCGAGGTCGCGTTAGCCGGCAAAATATCGTAAACCCCATCACTGACGACGTAGTAGTGCGTGAGAACGAGTTGGTCACGCCAGCCGTGGCGCGCCGTATCGAGCAATTAGGCTTGGAACGCATACAGGTCCGTAGCGCGCTGACGTGCGATGCTTCGCTGGGCGTGTGTCGGTTGTGTTACGGCATGGATTTGTCGACCGGTTCGATGGTCGAAGAAGGCATGGCTGTGGGGATCATCGCCGCCCAATCGATCGGCGAGCCTGGCACACAGCTAACCATGCGGACGTTTCATATCGGCGGCGTCGGTCAGCGAGCTATCGAAGATAAAGATTACAAAGCCAAGAAGGCGGGCACCGTGCAGTTTGTGCGGCTGAAAGTGGTGCGCACCGAATCCGGCGAGCAAGTCGTGCTTACTCGAAACGGCGAATTGGTCATTCTCGATCCTAAAGGTCGCGAATTGGAAAAGTATGAAATTCCCGCCGGTGCCAATTTGAAAGTTGACGAAAATCAAGAAGTCAAGCCGGGCCAGATGTTGTGCGAATGGGATCCGCATAGCATTCCCATTTTGGCTGAAGTGACCGGCAAGGTGCGCTACGAAGATGTGATCGAAGGCGAAACGATGCGCATCGAAAAAGACCCCAGCGGTCACGTTCGCCGGATGGTGATGGAGCACAAGGGCGACTTGCACCCGCAAGTAGTGCTTGAAGACGAAGCCGGAAAAATTCTCGACTTCTATTATCTGCCCGAGAAGGCATACATCGAAGTGAACGAGGGCCAACCGGCTTCCGCCGGTACGCTTTTGGCCAAGACGCCTCGTGAAGTGTCCGGTACGCAAGACATCACGGGCGGTTTGCCGCGAGTGACGGAAATTTTTGAAGCCCGCAAGCCGAAGGACCCGGCGGTGATCGCCGAGATCGACGGCACGGTGGAAATTTTGAGCGAAAAGCGTCGCGGCAAGCGGACCATTATTGTTCGCAGCGAAAGCGGCATCGAACGGGAGCACCTGGTCAGCCATGGAAAGCACTTGCGAGTCCACTCCGGCGACTTTGTACGTGCCGGCGAAGCGCTGGTCGACGGTCCACTGGTGCCGCACGATATTTTGCGGATCTCGGGCGAAGAGGCCGTGCAACAATACCTGACGCGCGAAATTCAGAACGTATATCGCAGCCAGCGTGTGGATATAGACGACAAGCACATCGAAATCATCGTCTCGCAAATGCTCCGCAAAGTGCGGATCGAAAGCGTGGGCGACACCGGTTTGCTGCCGGGCAGTGTGATGGACAAGTTCGAATTCCGCAAAGTGAACCAGAACATGTCCGGCTGCTTGAAAATTACCGAAAAGGGAGACAGCGAGTTCGAGCCCGGCACCATTGTGCCGAAGGACGCGCTGGAAGCGGCCAACGTTCAAACCGAAGGGCTGGGCGGCAGCGCGGCGAAGGGAACCAAGCCCAAGTCGGCGACCGCGAGCACGCAGCTTTTGGGTATTACCAAGGCGGCAGTGCAGTCGAGCAGCTTCATTTCGGCGGCCAGTTTCCAGGAAACCACGAAGGTGCTTACGGAAGCGGCTTTGGCCGGAAAGATCGATCGGCTTGTCGGTCTAAAAGAAAATGTGATCCTTGGCCACTTGATTCCCGCCGGCACGGGTTTCAAAACGTTCCAGGAATCGGATGTGCGCATCCGCCGCGAGGCGCTGGAAGCGCTTGCGGCGCGGAAGGAGCAAGTACTCACGCGCGCCTTCCCGCTGTTGGAGACGGCCGACGAGGCCAACGGATCGGCTGCCAAAACCAGCGGCGCCGCTACTGCAACTGCCACCGCCGAAGCGCCGGAGCCAGCTGTTCTGGCCGGCGGATTGGACGAACTGCTTGGTGATGGCGGCGACGGAGACGGCGAACCGGGTGGAATGGAGTAAGGTCGCGGCACCGCAAGGCGGTATAATAGTCAGGGCGAAACGAGGACCTGACATGCGATACTTGGTGCGCGCGCGGCTGAAGCCCGATTGCAAACAGGCTTTGTTGGCAGCCATCGATAGCGAAACCTTGGGCAAAGGTTCCGTAGCCGAAGGGGAATATCTGCGCAACATGAAGGAAGCGCGGCAGTTTTCCGATGGGACCACCCGGTGGGTGGAAGTTTGCTACTGCCCGACACCCCTGCTGGAAGAACGGCCGTATTGGGAGAAGTATTTCGACCTAGTTAAAGTGCAAGATGCCCACCTTCGGAAGAACTGCCGCGATGAAAATGGTACCGAGCCCTGGGCCTGCGAGAACTGCGATTGCACGCGGCGGCTGGCGGAGCAGCTAGGCAAAAGTGGGCGGCCATTCCTGGCGGAAATTGCCAAATCGTAGTGATTTTCGAAGAGAAAGGGCGGTCGATCGAATCCAATTTCTGGAACCGCTACCGCAATTGACACCCAGCCTAAATCAGGTATCTTGGTGGATTCCCATAAACTGCCGTGTCGCTTCGACACTGGAAGTTATGGCTAGTCGAGTTCTCAGGCGAAAATCCCGACCAACGATATGCCGACGATCAGTCAATTAGTAAAAAATCGCCGCCGGGCGAAGCGGAAGTTCAGTAAGTCGCCCGTGCTGGAAAAATGTCCGCAAAAGCGGGGCGTGTGTCTGATCGTCAAAACGATGACCCCCAAAAAGCCGAACTCTGCGCTGCGGAAAATCGCGCGCGTTCGGTTAAGCAACGGCAAAGAAGTGACCGTTTACATTCCGGGCGAAGGGCACACGCTGCAAGAGCATTCGATTGTGCTGATCCGCGGCGGCCGTGTGCGCGATCTGCCCGGCGTGCGGTATCACATTATTCGCGGCACGCTTGATTGTCTGGGCGTGGAAGGCCGCAAGGGGAGCCGCAGTTTGTACGGAGCGAAGAAAGGCTAATCATGGGACGCATTACTGCTAGCGGGACGACACTGAAACCCGATCCGCGCTTCGGCGACGTGATGGCCAGCAAGTTCATCAATTGCCTGATGCACGACGGCAAAAAAAGCACGGCCCAAGGAGTGTTCTATCGGGCGCTCGACATTGTCAAGGAAAAAATACCCGACAAAAGCCCGATCGAAGTTTTCAAGCAGGCGTTGGAAAACGTGAAGCCGGCCATTGAAGTGCGGTCGAAGCGCGTTGGCGGTGCGGCATATCAGGTGCCGATGCAAGTGAGCCGCAAGCGGCAGGAGTCGTTGGGCATTCGCTGGATTTTGGAGTCGGTCCGCGAGAAAAAAGGGCGGGCCACACACGAAAAGTTGGCCGACGAACTGCTCGCGGCTTTCAACCGGGAAGGGGCCGCCATGACGAAGCGCGAAAATGTGCACCGCATGGCCGATGCCAACAAGGCTTTCGCCCACTTCGCCTGGTAGATGCCGAAACATACAATGGCCGCTTTCTGCCATAACGGCTAGGCGGCCTTTTTCGTGCGCTGTTGCTGCACTTAACGCCAAGCAAAGCAGCGAATTAATTGAATTCCATGCAACGCGATCTGCACAAACTCCGGAACATTGGCATTATTGCCCATATTGATGCCGGCAAGACGACCGTCACCGAGCGGATGTTGTTTTTGTCGGGCGCCAAGCATCGGGTGGGCGAGGTTGATAAAGGGACCACGGATACCGATTCCGATCCTGAGGAGCAGGAGCGCGGAATCACCATTTACGCGGCCTGCGTTACGTTTCCGTGGAAAGATGTGACCATCAATTTGCTCGATACGCCCGGGCATGTCGATTTCACCGCCGAGGTAGAGCGCTGCCTGCGGGTGCTAGACGGAGCGGTGGTGGTATTCAGCGCGCGGGAAGGGGTGGAAGCACAAAGCGAAACGGTGTGGCGACAGGCTGATAAATACAAAGTGCCGCGAGTGGCTTTCATCAATAAATTGGATCGGGAAGGGGCCGATTTTGAGGCGGTTTTCGGCGAGATTTCCAAGCGGCTGGCGGCGCATCCGGTCGCGATCCAAATTCCCGTCGGCCAAGGCCCGCAACATGTGAAAGATCCGTTTCGCGGCATTATCGATTTGATCGAAATGAAAATGCTCACGTTCGGCGGGGATCGGCAAAGCCGTGAGGTAAAGGCCGAAGAGATTCCAGCGGATCAGCGCGAGCGGGCCGATGAATGGCGCAGCGCGATGCTGGAAAAGCTTTACGACTACAGTAACGAGCTGATGGAATTGGCGCTGCAAGAAGAACAGATTCCAACGGAATTGATCCGCCAAGTGTTGCGCAAAGCGACGGTTGGATTGCAGGTGCAGCCGGTGATGTGCGGCTCGGCGCTGCACGGGATCGGCGTGCAGCCGGTGCTCGACGCGGTGCAATATTATTTGCCCAGTCCACTCGATGTACCGCCTGTCGAAGGTCGAGCTGTGGAGCAAAATAAAGATGGCAGCGCGAAAATCGAGCAACGAAAGCCATCGCCGGAAGAGCCGTTTTGCGGGCTGGTGTTTAAGGTGCTGCCGGCGAAGACTGGCGACATCCACTGGATTCGGGTTTACTCCGGGGTGCTGAAGCAAAACAGCCGTGTGTTGAACTCCGGCAAAAACTTCAAGGAGAACGTGTCGCAGCTGTGGATCATTCATGCCACGAAGCGCGAGGAGCAAATCGATAGCGTGCAGGCAGGCGATATTGTGGGAGCGATTGGCCCCCGACAATCGATTACGGGCGATACGCTATGTGATCCCAAAGCGCCGCTGCTGTTGGAAACGATTCAATTTCCTGAGACGGTTATTTCCGCAGCCGTGGAGCCGGAAAGTACCGCCGACCGCAAAAAATTGGGGGAAGTGTTGGAGATGCTCAAACGGCAGGATCCGACCTTTCGTGCCCATGAAAACGAAGAGACTGGGCAGACGATTATTAGCGGGATGGGGGAATTGCATCTGGAAGTGGTTCAGCATCGGCTGCAGCGCGATTTCAATTTGAACGTACGGGTCCACCGGCCGCGGGTGAGTTACAAGGAAACGGTGAACGCCCGGGCCGAGGCGGTCGGCAAATGCAACCGGCAGATCGGCGGGCAAACATTGTTCGCCGAAGTGAAAGTGCGCGTGGCTCCATTGCATGAAGACCAAGCTTGTCGGGTGTCGACGAATTGGTTTGTTGAAGATTCGGTCAAACAAAACGCCATTCAACTCGTGCTTTCGGCGCTCAAAGAAGCGGCGGAAGGCGGCGGATTAAAAGGTTGTCCGCTGTGGAGTTGCGCGTTGGAACTGTTGGAAATGCCGTTTCCCGATCCGCTGCCCGGCGAAGTGGCGCTGCGGATTGCAGCAGCAGATGCGTTTACCAAAGCGCTGCAGTCCGCCGGCGTGACGGTGCTGGAGCCGATCATGCGATTGGAGGTGACTACGCCTGAGGAGCATTTGGGCGACGTGATCAACGATTTGCAGCAGCGGCGGGCGACTATCAACAGCACCGAAAGCCGCGGCGGTATGACCGTTTTGGAGGCCGAGGCGCCGCTGTCGGCCATGTTTGGTTACTCGGCAGCGGTACGCAGCCTGAGCCAGGGGCGGGCAAGTTTTTCGATGGAGCCGCTGAAATACGGGCCGGCTCCTCCGGACGTGCAAGCAGGCTTTATCTAAGCTTCCAATGCTGTTAGCGCCGGCGCCTTGGATCGCTTGTATGCGACAAGAGCGATCAGGCCAATGGTTAACATCACAATAGAGGCCGGTTCCGGCACCGCAGTTAAACTAGCCGGACTGGTCACCTGGCCGAGAAATAAAATGCTGCCGGAATGATCGTCCTCTAAAGCAAAAAGAAAGGGATGATCGGCCGTGAACGCTTCTGGCACGACGGGCGGTATATAGATCGACGTCACCGCGGTCCCGATCACAGCCGTGGCCGCTGCAGCTTCGGTGCCTTGCTCGCTGACATTGATGAAGGCCTTGTGAATTACATCGCTAATGGCCAACTGATCGTCCGTGGTAATTCCACTAAAATCGGCTTTAGTGTTGAAAGCATCGGTCATTCCCATTTGCTCCAGCACGGGGGCCAATTTGAAGGAACTATCGAATGTGAATTTTGGCATGGTTACGTTTACGGTCGCGCTATGTAGCGATCCAATCGTTGAATTCCACATGGAATCGGTCAATGAATGCTCCAAATTCGCCAATCCATTGCGGTCATTTGGCAGCATGACGACCATCGACAAATCGTCGCCGGCGTAAGGCATTTGCAATACTTGAAAGCCGGGCATTTGCGCGTACTGAAACGAATTTTGTTGATGCATCATGGCCACCGACGTCTGAGCGCCGGCAGGCAAATAGAAGGTTTGATTGTACGTGTTTTCTGTATGGAATTTGTCTTTCCACTGCCCGTCAAAGTAAATGGCATTGGTCAGCACTAGCCGCGTGGAGTTGTCGACCATTCCAGGTTGAAGGAGATTTTGGATTTTGTTGTTGGTTTGGTCGGCGACCCATTGATTAATTGTTTGTCGCGAGCCCTCCGGATCTCCGATGAAATTCACCTGCTGCAGCGGCGCGTTGTAGTCGTTGGCCACCGTATCCAAGAACGGCTGCTCGAACGAGTAGTTTTGCTGCCCGAACAGTCGATTGGCGATGTTCAGTTGATAGCCATCCCGCGGTGCGGTTAAATCGCCAATCAATTGACCAAACGCCGGATGCAACCGATCGTCAGGCAGCGAGAATCCCAGCACGTTGGCCATTTGCTGCGCGGTTTCGCCTCGCGCCCCGGCATAAGTCATGGCTAGCGCCGTGGAAATGCTAAACGGGGAGACTAGCACATTATTATCGTTGCTGCCGTCAGTCGTTAATTGCTGAAAAATGTTTAGGGCAAAATGGTTATCGCTGGCGACAACGGCCAATTCATCGTCGGAAAGCGGAGCCCTTTGATGCGGTGCAATTGGTGCTGAGCTGCCGTCGGTAGGCGACACAAAAATTGGAGAGATACAGACCGGCTGAAACGGCTGAAGAAGAAACGGCGATGCAGACACATCGAAAGGCGTGTTGGAATCATCTTGGGCCCGCGTCGTATGAGCCAGTTGGATGAATACGACCGCGGCAAAGAATAAACGAATCAATAACGATTTTCGCCCACGTATTCTCATGGCCTTGCCTCAGTTCCGGAAAGAGAATTAACCGTCAGAATAGAATCGTGTGCCGCCGTGGGCCAAATGGCCCGCAGAATTGCCAGGAAATGGGGAGTTTAGAGCCCCATTTCCTCGTGGTCCAGCGGAATTTCCGCCTAATTAGAGGGCCGTTTATTTCTTGCTGCGCCACGGGAATTTAGCGCGGTTTGGGACTTCATGTTCATTCCGTCAATTTGATAGCGAAACACCCCATTGACCCAAAATGGTCGATGTTTTAGATTTGAGGGTTTCCCCCGTGGGCCGGGGTATGACAGAAAGCGTTGTTAGTAGTAGTTAGCGTGATACACCGGAACGAGTTCCGGCGGGAGATCGGCGTGGCTGGGCATTCGCACGAAATTATTCGCATCCGAATGGAGGCCTATGACCATACGGTGCTGGACCAAAGCGCGGCGGAAATTGTCGATACCGCCAAGCGGACCAACTCCGAGGTGCATGGACCCATTCCGTTGCCCACGCGCATCGAACGCTACACCGTGCTCTCGAGTCCGCATATCGACAAGAAGGCGCGGCAGCAATACGAAATCCGCACGCACAAGCGCGTGATCGACATTGTGCAGGCGACCGCGAAAACGATTGAAGCACTTAATAAATTAAGTTTACCGGCTGGCGTGGATATCAAAATCAAAGCCAGCAGCAGTAGATAAGGATTGTTTGTTAATCGACAGCGACAAGTTCGTCGTTGCGAAACATCACAGAAGGTCTTTGAGAAAACCTGTATGCATCGGAAGTTCAGTGGGTAATGTGTAGCGGGGTCGGTGGCGACCTTGCTGGTGCTCGGCGAGATGCCGGGCGCAGGTTGCACGACCGGCCGACGTGTCCAAATTCAACGGACCGTTTGTCTATATCAAACCCAGTGAGCACCACGAGGACACTAGCGATGGCCATCGGATTACTCGGCCGCAAGGTCGGGATGACACAAGTGTTTGACGAAGCTGGGACCGCAATCCAGGTTACAGTAATCGAGGCCGGTCCGTGCCCCGTGTTGCAATTACGCACTGCCGATCGAGATGGATACGAGGCGGTGCAGCTTGGCTTTTCCGATATGCCGCGGCGACTGGCCAGCCGCAGCCAGCGCGGTCACGTGGCGAAACTCGACAGCGCGAGAGCTAAAGCGCGGACCAAAGGGGGCGTTGAATTGTTGGCCAAGGCGGATAGCGAACCGCAACGATTCATTCGTGAATTAACTGGACCGCCCGGCGAACTGGCGGTGGGTCAAAAGCTGACTGTCGAAGTTTTCGAAAAAGTGCCGGCCGTCGACGTCACTGCTACGAGCAAGGGCAAAGGTTTTCAAGGTGCGATGAAGCGCCACAACTTTAAAGGCCAACGGGCCACCCACGGTGTGAAGAAGGTGCATCGCCACATCGGCGGCACCAGCGGCAACACATTCCCGGGCCGCACGTTCAAGGGTAAAAAAATGGCTGGCCAGATGGGGAACGTCCGTAAAACCAGCCGCAATTTAAAAGTGGTGCGGGTCGACAAAGAAAACAACTTGCTTCTGGTGCGTGGCGCCGTACCGGGGCCGAACGGCGGCTACGTGGTCGTACGACAAACCAACAAGCTGTGACCATTCAAGCTGCAATTTTATGCCGAAATTAACCGTCTATGATGCGAAGGGAGCTTCCGTGGGCTCGATGGAAATCGAGCCGACCGATCTGGCTCCGCGCATCAATAAGCAGCTGTTGCACGATGCCGTGGTAATGTACGAAGCCAATCTGCGGCAGGGCACGTTTGCGACGAAAAGCCGGGCGTTGGTTGCCGGTTCCACGAAAAAAATGTATCGCCAAAAAGGCACAGGCAATGCGCGGGCCGGCTCGCGGCGCAGTGGTATACGTCGTGGCGGCGGGCACATTTTTGCCAAGAAGCCTCGCGATTTTGGATACCGTTTACCGCGCAAGGCGCTGCAATTAGCGACGCGAATGGCGCTGGCTGCGAAAATTCGAGACGATCAAGTTACGGTGATCGACGATTTGAAATTTAGTGCCCCGAAGACTCGCGACATGGCCGCAATTTTGAAGGCGGTTAAATGCCACGAGCATAAAACGGTGCTTGTCGCCACGGCGGCTCACGATGCGAATTTGTACAAATCGGTTCGTAATATCGAAGGGGTAAGTTTGTCGCCGGTCGCGGAATTGAACGCGCTCATCGTGCTTAAACCACGGCGATTGCTGTTCACTAAAGCGGCGCTGGAGTGGGTTAAAGAACAGGCTGGCAAGTCATCGAGCGATAAATCAGGCGCGTCGGCGGAGAAATCGGAAGGCGCGAAGCCAGCCGCCAAGCGACCGAGGAAGAAGAAAACGTCATGAGCGCCGAAGCAATCACGACTGAAGCAGTGTCGCCGCAAGAACGCGGCCTGCTGGCATCGCACCAAATTATTGTGCGGCCGCTCGTCACGGAAAAAGGTATGCACCGTTCCAGCCGGTACAACGCTTATGCGTTTGAAGTGAACAAGCTGGCCACCAAGGCGGAGATCCGCAAGGCAGTCGAAGAATTGTTCAACGTGAGGGTGCTGCGAGTTCACGTGCAGAATCGCAAAGGCAAGCCGCGTCGGTCGAAATTCCGAAATGGCCGCACGCAAGACTGGAAAAAGGCGATCGTGAAGTTGGATCCTGAACACAAGATTGATTTCTTTTAATAACTAACCTTTAGATTCCAACCATGGGCATTCGCCGTTATAAACCGACATCACCTGGGCGCCGCGGCGCTACTGTTAGCGACTTTGCTGAATTGAGCAAAGGCGCGTTGATGCCGCGTGGGCTCAGCATTCCGAAAAAGCAGCATGGGGGTCGTAACAATCAGGGTTTGATTACGGCGCGGCATCGGGGCGGCGGCCATAAGCGGCGCTATCGGTTGATTGATTTTCGCCGGGAAAAGGATGGCGTGCCGGCCAAAGTGCATTCGATTCAATACGATCCCAACCGCAGCGCGCGGATTGCTTTATTGCATTTTGCGGACGGTGAAAAGCGATTTATTTTGGCGCCGGATGGCTTACGGGTCGGACAGGAAATTATGAACGGGCCGGACGCTCCTCCGTCGGTCGGGAATTGTTTGCCGATGCGGAATATTCCCTTAGGGCTGTCGATTCACAATATCGAATTGCAGCCGGGTCGCGGGGCGCGGTTGTGCCGATCGGCCGGCTCCAGCGCGGTACTGATGGCGCGCGAGGCGGATTGGGCGCAAATCACATTACCCAGCGGCGAAATTCGCCGAGTGCCTTCGGCGGGCCGGGCGACCATCGGTGCAATTGGCAATGCCGATCACATGAACATTCAAATTGGCAAGGCAGGACGCAACCGTTGGAAGGGCTGGCGCCCGTTTGTACGCGGCACGGCAATGAACCCGATCGATCATCCCCACGGCGGCGGCGAAGGTCGCACCAAAGGCGGGCGGCATCCGGTTAGCCCCACGGGCAAAAGTGCCAAGGGCGGTGGCACGCGAAAGCGACGGAAGCCATCGAATTCGGCATTGATTCGGCGGCGGCGGTCGCGGCGTTACGGTCAAATTAAAATTCCATTGTAGTGGCAGGCGATAGGCAATGAGAAAGTTGCCGCGTACGGTTTAACATCGAGAAAAGAAAACAGGTATGGGACGTTCGAAAAAGAAAGGGCCGTTTGTCGATCCCAATGTCTACCGCAAGGTGGAGTTAATGGACGCGGCGAATAAGAAGGACCCCATCAAAACTTGGGCCCGGGCTTGCACCATTGTGCCGGAGTTCGTGGGTCACACGTTTATGGTTCACAACGGCAAGCAGCACCTGAAAGTTTTTGTAACTGAAGATATGGTCGGGCATCGGCTGGGCGAATTTGCTCCCACGCGGACCTTCCGCGGCCACGGAGGACGGATCAAGAAGGAAGCGGAAGCCGCAGCGGCCGGAGCGGGTGGCGGAGCGCCCGCTGCAGCGCCGGCTGGAAAATAATAAACATTAATGTCGGCGATGGCATCGCCACCGTAGAGCAACAAAAATTATCAACATGAGATACAAAGCCACACATCGATTTGCCCGCATTAGCGCCCGCAAGGTGCGCCCGCTCGCGAATTTGGTGCGGGGCAAATTTGCGGACGACGCGCTGGATATTTTGAAGTACATGCCGCACCGTGGAGCTCGGTTGTTGGAAAAGGTTATTAAAAGTGCGCTGGGTAACGCGGAAGATCGACGGGCCACTAACGTCGGCAGTTTGGTGGTGAAAGATTGCCGCATTGATGGCGGACCGATGTTCAAACGCATTCGTCCACGGGCCAGGGGTATGGCGTTTATGATTCGCAAGCGGATGGCGCACATTTCGGTGGAATTGGAGTGAGCACTTAGCGCGGGTTTGCCCGCAGTAAGTTCGAGGTTTTCATGGGTCAAAAAGTTAATCCTGTTGCATTTCGCATGGGCATTATGGAAGGCTGGAAAAGCCGCTGGTATGCCTCCAAGCAGGAATTCCGCGATCTGATTCTGGAAGACTTCAAGGTGCGCAAATTCGTCAAAGAAAAATACAACTTCGCGGCGATTCCGAAGGTGGAAATCGAACGGACCCGCGATGAAGTCAAAATTCTCCTACACACGGCGCGGCCGGGCGTAATCATCGGCCGCAAAGGACAGGAAGTGGAAAAGCTGCAGGAGGAATTGCAAAATTTAATTGGCCGCCGAGTGAACATTAAAATCGAGGAAATTAACCGTCCGGAAATCGTCGCCCAATTAGTGGCCGAAGATATTGCCGAACAGTTGGCCAAGCGATCCAGCTTCCGCCGCACGATGAAACGGGCGATCGATACTTCGATGGAAGCCGGCGCCAAGGGAATCAAAGTGCAGTTGGCGGGGCGTTTGGGCGGCGCGGAAATGGCGCGCCGCGAAAAGGCGATTGCCGGCAGCATGCCGCTGTCGACGTTGCGCGCGAAAATCGATTACGGAATAACCGAAGCGAAAACACCACAAGGCCACATCGGCGTGCAAGTGTGGATTAACCAGGGTATGTACGAGGATCAAGTTCATGGCGATGATGCCCAAGAGAGTCAAGTTCCGAAAAAGCCAAAGAGGACGTATAAAAGGTGACGCCACGCGCGGCAATCGCGTGTCGTTCGGCGATTATGCTCTTCAATCGGCCCAAGGGGGTTGGCTCAGTGCGCAAACCATCGAGGCGGGCCGTGTCGCTGCGCAGCAATACATGCGCAACGAAGGGCGGTTGTACGTTCGCGTATTCCCGCACAAATCGATCACATCGATTCCTTTGGAAACCCGCATGGGAAAAGGCAAAGGGGAACCAGAGTTTTGGGCGGCCGTGATTAAACCCGGCACAGTTTTGTATGAAGTGAGCGGTATATCGGAGGAAGCAGCGCGGATGTGTTTTGCTCGGCTGGCGCACAAAATGCCGGTGAAGGTGCGATTTTTGAAGCGGCGGACGATGTAAACGAGTGAGTGGTGAGCAAGTGAGTTGGTCGAGTGATATGTAGGGAATGCGATTATGGCCAAAGCAGCAGAACTTCGCGACATGAGCGACGAACAAATCAACCTCACTTGGAAGGAAGCTTCGGAGAATTTGTTCCGTCTGCGCATGCAAGCGCAAACCGAAAAGCTTGATGCGCCAACCGAATTGAAAAAACATCGGCGATTGATCGCCCGATGCCAAACCGTACTGAACGAGCGGGCCCGCGGGGCGAAAGAACAGCCATCAAGCAAAAAGTCGTAATGCAGCCGGTTGCGGCAGAAACCCATAACATATCAACAGCAAATTAGTTTTATGCCGAAGCGATTGGAAATTGGCGTGGTGGTGAAGGATAAGGCGGCGAAAACGCGGCGGGTGGAAATACCACGTCTCGTGCGACACGCCAAATACGGAAAAATCCTGCACCGCAAAACGGTGTGCCACGTGCACGATGAAAAGAACGAATCGCACGAAGGCGACACGGTGGAAATTCGCGAGTGTCCGCCAAAGTCGCGCCTGAAGCGGTGGGAATTGGTGCGCGTAGTGGCCAAGAGTCAGGCAGTCGATATCGTTGCCATGCGGACAGCGGCAAAAATGGACGAGGAAGCGGGAATTAAGTAGCTATGATCCAGATGCAAACCCGACTCAACGTGGCCGATAACACCGGCGCCAAAGAAGTCATGTGCTTCAAGGTGCTCGGCGGCAGTCGGCGGCGCTATGCCGGGCTTGGCGACATTGTGGTGTGCAGCGTAAAGACCGTAATCGCCGGCAGCGACATTAAGAAAAAAGCCGTCGTGCAAGGCGTGGTGGTGCGGTGCAAAAGGCCGACGCGGCGCAACGACGGCAGTTATGTGCAGTTTGACAGCAACGCGGTGGTTTTGATTGATGCGGAAAAGAATCCGCGCGGGACGCGTATTTTCGGTGCCGTGGCCCGGGAATTGCGCGAACGAAATTTTATGAAGATTGTGAGTTTAGCGAGCGAAGTGGTATAGGACATGGTCCAAGAGTCGAAAAGTCTAAGAGTCGATTTTGGACTCTTCGATGTTTAGACTCTTTGACTCTTAAACATAAAACAAAGTCATGCACATCCGACAAGACGACATCGTGCAAGTTATCGCCGGCGAGGATCGGGGGGTCCGCGGTAAGGTGCTGAAAGTACAGCCTAAGAATGGAAAAGTGGTGGTTGAAGGCGTGAATCGGGTTTACAAGCACATGAAGCGCAGCCAAAAGAATCCGCAAGGCGGCCGGTTGTCGAAAGAAATGGCGGTCGATATTTCGAACGTGATGCTGGTCGATCCAAACAGCGACAAGCCGACGCGCGTGGGAGTGCGAGTGCTGAAAGATGGCAGCCGGGAGCGGTATTCCAAGCGCGGCGGAGCATCGCTTGGCGCCGTGAGCGCGATTCGTAAAGAAACCGGCAAACGAAAATAGTTTCATTTACGGAATATTTGCGATCAACCAATTTTAATATTCGTCATGGCCAAGAAAGATAAAAAAGCCGCCGCCGCTGAAGATGCCGCCCCAAGCGGGCCGCCGCCGACACCGCGCCTGCTGGAAAAGTACGAAAAAGAAGTGCTTCCGGGCCTGGCAAACAAGTTGGGGCGCAAGAACCGCATGGCGTTGCCGCGGCTGGAAAAAATTGTGTTGAATATGGGTGTGGGAAGTGCCGTGGCGGAGAAAAAGAACTTGGAAGATGCAGTGGCAGCACTCACACAAATTACCGGTCAAAAGCCGCTGGTTACCAAGGCCCGCAAAGCAATCTCGGGCTTCAAATTGCGGGAAGGATTGGACATTGGCTGCAAGGTGACATTACGCGGGGCCCGGATGTATGAATTTTTAGATCGGCTCGTTTCGCTGGCGCTGCCTCGGGTGCGCGACTTTCGTGGTTTGGATCCGAACTCGTTCGACGGTCAGGGGAATTATAGTTTGGGCTTGTCGGAGCAATTGGTGTTTCCTGAACTCAACCCGGACAAATTCACGCGCGTGCAGGGCATGAACGTGACCATTGTGATGTCGGGGCACAGCAACGACGAATCGCGGGAATTATTGCGGGCGATGGGATTCCCGTTCAAAGTGGAAGATAAGGATACGAAGGGCAAAAAGGGCGCGGCGTAACTGACTATTGGTCACTGGATCGAACACTAAAACATGGCAAGCTCATCCAAAATTGCAAAAGCGAAACTGAAGCCAAAATATTCCACACGCTTGCGGCGGCGCTGCCAAATATGCGGCCGCGCGCGGGCTGTATATCGCAAATTCGGCCTATGCCGCATTTGCTTTCGTAAGATGTCCGACCAAGGCGTGATTCCCGGCGTAAGAAAGGCGAGCTGGTAAGAGGACCACAACATATGATGACCGATCCTATCGCCGACATGCTAACCCGCATCCGCAACGCCATTCGCGTGGAGCGACCCACGGTCGACATGCCCTCTTCCAAAGTGAAGCGGGGCTTGGCCGATGTGCTCAAACGCGAAGGCTACATTTGGGACTGGAAAGAACTCGAATCACAGCCGGCTAACCAGTTGCGCATTGAGTTGAAGTACGGGCCCAACGGGGAACGGGTGATCCGGCACATGAAGCGGGTCAGCAAGCCGGGTCGGCGAATTTACTCGGTGGCCACGAAGCTGAAGCCCGTGCTTAGCGGTTTGGGAATTTGCATCTTGAGCACGAGCCGGGGAGTGATTAGCGATCGTGAAGCACGACAACGTAAACTGGGCGGCGAAGTCTTGTGTGAATTGTGGTAAGAAATCCGGCTAACAATTAGCAATCAGCAGCCAAACAAAAACATAATTATGTCCCGTATTGGAAAAATTCCTGTCGCGGTGCCCGACAAAGTGAAGGTGGCTATCACTTCCGGTGAAGTCGCCGTCGAAGGGCCGTTGGGCAAACTGAAGCAGGCATTTTTGCCGCTAGTGGATATTAAGTTCGACGACGCTGCCAAGCGGCTGACGGTCACGCGCAAAAACGACGGTCGACAGGCCAAGGCGGTGCACGGTCTGACGCGATCGCTACTGCGCAATATGGTCGAAGGGGTCACGAAGGGCTACGAGAAGAAGTTGGAAATCGTGGGCGTCGGATACTTGGCCGCCATCCAAAAGAATCAGTTGCAACTGCGGGTGGGTTTTGCCAATGAAGTGCATTTGCCAATTCCCACGGGCCTGAACGTGACTTGCCCGGACCAAACGCACATTCTTATCAAGGGTGTCGACAAGCAGGCTGTTGGCCAATTTGCCGCCGAAGTGCGTGCCGTTCGCAAGCCGGAACCGTACAAGGGGAAGGGTATCCGTTACGACGGCGAACAAGTGCGCCGCAAGGCCGGCAAGACAGTAACGAAGTAAACCATGCTTTTGATTGCAGAATTGCCATGAATCACGAAAAACGAATTGGTCTGCAGCGGAGACGACGATCCTTCCGCGTGCGTAAGAATACTCGCGGCACGCAAGAACGTCCGCGGTTGTGCGTCATGCGCAGTTTGAAGCACACGTATGCCCAGGTGATCGACGATTCCAAAGGTTGCACGCTGGCATCCGCCGCAACAACGGAAAAGGCACTGAAGGGTCAGGTCAAGTATGGCGGCAACAAAGCCGCGGCCGAGGCCATTGGCCGCGCGATTGCCGAGCGCGCGTTGGCGGCGGGCATTAAGCAAGTTTGTTTTGATCGAGGCAGCGGGAAATATCATGGCCGCATTGCAGCACTGGCCGAATCGGCACGCAAAGCAGGATTGAGTTTTTAATCAACTCCTAATATTGAATTCAAATATGGCTAATGAAAATTCCCGATCTGGCGACTTAGTTGAAAAAGTGATTCGAATCCGGCGCTGCGCCGCCGTGGTGAAAGGTGGCCGCCGGTTCAGTTTTAACGGCATGGTCGTGGTCGGCAACGGCCGCGGCAAAGTGGGCGCCGGTTACGGCAAGGCGAACGAAGTTCCGCCGGCTGTTGAAAAGGCGATCAAAGACGGCTCACGACAGATGATCGACGTGCCGCTGGAGGGGAGCACGATTGCCCATACAGTTTTGGGTCACTTCGGTGCGTCGGATGTCATTTTGCTTCCCGCCAGCCCGGGTACCGGCGTGATAGCCGGCGCCGCGGTTCGTGCGGTTTGCGAAGCTGCCGGCATTCACGATGTATTGACGAAAAATTACGGCTCGACCAATCCCATCAACGTTGTTAAAGCCACGCTGAATGCTCTGAGGCAATTGCGAACGCCGGTGGAAGTGCAACGTCTACGCGGAGTAACCTTGCCATGAATATTAACGATGCGCATCGGGGCATTCACAAAAATACCAAGCGGCTGCGCATTGGGCGCGGAATCGGCTCGGGGCGCGGCAAAACCTCGGGACGCGGCCACAAGGGCCAGGGTCAGCTTGCCGGTTGGGCGGCGCCGGTCATTTTTGAAGGCGCTCGAATGCCGCTTATCCGCCGCATTCCGAAGCGAGGCTTTCACAATCAATGGGGCCTGCGGGTGGCCATTGTGAACCTTGGCGATTTGCAAACGGCGTTCAAATCCGGGGATGACGTCAACTTAGAAACGCTTCAAGCGACCGGTTTGTGCAAAAGGCCATGCGATCGACTGAAAATACTCGGACAGGGCGAGCTCAAGAAAAAATTGAAAATCACTGCCCACCGGTTCAGTGCTTCGGCCATGGAAAAAATCAAACAGGCAGGCGGCGAAGCAATTGTGCTACCCGGTCCCAAGCCGGTGAAGCGCAAAAAGCCGAAAGTGGCGGCAGCGAAGTGATTTCGCTTGTTGATGCAGTGCCTCGCGGGCGGATTATCATAAGTTTCGATTTGGAACTCCTCTCCTCGCGCTGCCGTGAAAGCGGTTAGAATAAGCCGATCGCCCATTTACCGTGTTGACGGAGCAAAGCCATGTGGGAAAAAATTCGGGTCATGTTCACGATCCCTGAGCTGCGGCAGAAAATTCTGCTGACGATGCTCTTCTTAGCGATCTATCGGGTCGGCTTTCAAATTCCACTGCCGATTGTCGATGTGACTGCGATGAAAAATGCCTTTCAATCGCAGAGCACGGGTTTGGGGACGTTTTTTTCCCAGGCAGCCGTGTTTAGTGCCAGCAATTTGACGATGGGAACGATCTTCGGCTTGGGGATCATGCCGTACATTTCGGCATCCATTATTTTTCAGCTTTTGGGAAGCGTGTGGGGACCGCTGGAGCAGTTGCAGAAAGAAGGGGAAAGCGGCCGCAAGAAAATTAACGAATACACCCGTTACGCCACGGTGGTCATTTGCATTGGTCAAAGCTGGGGTTATTTGGCTTGGTTGATGGGTCAGCACTTTATTGCCGCTGATTTTTTGGTCAACGGACATTTGCCGTTATTCTGGCAGTTTTTGGCCGTGATGACGATGACGACGGGCACCGTCTTTTTGATGTGGCTGGGCGAACAGATTGACGAATTCGGCATCGGCAACGGCATCAGCTTGCTGATTATGGCCGGCATCTTGGCGCGCATGCCGAATGCGTTTATTGACATGATTAGCAACAGCTCGTTGGAATTGGGCGGCAGCGTGGGCAAGTTCGGGCCGGAAAAGTGGATCGTAATGACCATTCTATTTGTCAGCGTGGTGGCCGGCGTGGTGTACATGACTCAAGGCCAGCGGCGCATTCCGACACAAAGCGCCAAGCATGTTCGCGGCCGGCGTGTATTCGGCGGCACCCGGCAATATCTACCATTGCGAGTGAATCATTCAGGCGTGATGCCGATTATTTTCGCCAGCAGCTTACTGTTGTTTCCAAACGTGCTGTTCCGATCAATGGCCGCGAGCTACGGCGGGCTTTGGGACAGTTTGAACGATGCGTTTACTCGCGGAACGTCGTACATCTACAACATCTCGTACATCGTTTTGATTTTTTTCTTCTGCTATTTTTGGACGGCGATCATGTTCAATCCGAAGGACGTGTCAGATAATTTGAAGGATTTCGGCACGTTCATTCCGGGTTACCGGCCTGGCAAACGCACGGAAGATTATTTGGAAAAGGTGATGGTGCGGATTACTTATGTGGGCGCGGCATTCCTGGCGGTGGTGGCGATCGTGCCGACATTAGTATCCGGATCGTTGGAGATTCCGTTTACCATTTCACAGTTTTATGGCGGCACCACACTGTTGATCGCGGTAAGCGTGGCCTTTGATTTGGTACAAAAAATTGATAGTCATTTGGTGATGCGCAATTACAAAGGACTGCTTGAGTAAACGGGTGCAGATTTTACAAAGCCGCCTTCCCATGCGATTAGTTCTTCTTGGTCCCCCCGGCGCTGGTAAAGGCACGCAAGCACAGCGCTTGGTCGAATTTTTGCAGGTGCCGCATCTATCGACAGGCGACATGCTCCGTCAAGCGATTAACCAAGGCACGCCGGCCGGCATGCATGCCAAAGGCTTTATGGATCAGGGCAAATTGGTGCCCGATGAAACTGTGCTTCGGTTGGTCGAGGAGCGGCTTAGTCAACCGGACTGCGGCGCAGGCTATTTGCTGGATGGTTTTCCGAGGAGCGTACCGCAAGCGACCGCATTAGACGAATTTTTGGCCACGCGCGGACAGCCGCTGGATGGCGTCGTTGAAATGGAAGTCGATGAGCATGAGGTTGTCCAGCGAATGATGGCGCGGGGCCGTGGGGACGACCAGCCCGATGTGATCCGCCAGCGAATGGCCACCTATCGACAGCAAACCAAGCCACTGTCGGATTATTACCGTGGGCGAAAATTGCTGCATCTGATTGATGCGATGGGCACCGTCGACGAAGTGTCTTCCCGCATGCGGGCAACGATCGAGCAAATGAAATCGCCCCCGCGGTAGCCGCGATTGCCGCTTCGAGGTAGGATGATTTGACAGACAATAGCGACAATAATCACCTGGGCGAGCGGAGGCTGAGCCGCCCTTTGATTGTTCATCGATATCGCCCCCCTTCGCCCAAAAAAACTTCGCCCGTGACAAATTCACCTAAGTGTATCAACTTGCGATCGCCCCGCGAATTGGGGCTCATGCGGAAGGCTGGGTTGGCCGTGTGGGGCGCGCATCAAGCGGGCAAAGCCATGGTGCGGCCGGGAATTACGACGGCTGAAATCGATGCGGTCATCGATGAATATTTTGCACGTCATCAAGCGATTCCGTTGTTCAAGGGTGTGCCGGGTAAAGTTCCTTTTCCGGCTGCGACGTGTATCAGCGTCAACGACGAAGTGGTGCACGGCATTCCCGGACCGCGACGGTTAAAAGAAGGAGATATTGTCAGCCTCGACACTGGCTGCAAGCTGAATGGCTGGTGTGGCGATTCGGCCTACACACATCCGGTGGGCGCGGTTTCGTCCGATGTCCAGCGGCTATTGGATGTGACCAAAGCAGTGCTCGATTTGGCGATTGAACTAATGGCAGTCAAATCGCGCTGGAGCGACGTGGCCCGCGAAATGGGCGCGTATGTTCGCGATCACGGCTTTTCCGTGGTGGAGAATTTCGTCGGACATGGCATTGGCCGCGACATGCACGAGGAGCCACAAGTGCCGAATTTCGTGACGGCACAATTACGTCGCAGCCACGATTTTAATTTGGAGCCGGGGCTAGTCATCGCCGTGGAACCGATGGTCAACATGGGGACCAAGAAAACCAAAACGCTGGCCGATCATTGGACGCAAGTAACTAGCGACGGTCGATACAGCGCCCACTTTGAGCACACCGTGGCAATGACCAACGAAGGCCCGTGGGTGCTGACCGCTCCGCCCCAGCCGGGGGAAGAATTCGACGATTCTGTACTACGGGAAATTTTGGGCCGGGTTCCGCAGCCGACGAGTTAGCCGATTTTCTCCAGATTGCCGAGGAAAATAGGCATTCTGAGGCCTTGAACAAATTGCGTGCCAAATCATATACTGAAGGGCTTTCAGTCCGGGCCAAAGGTTTGCGACGGCGTGTCGCTGAGGTGTTTGGGTTATGAAAATCCGCGCCAGTGTTAAGCGCTTGTGTGACCACTGCAAAATCGTGCGCCGCCGAGGCGTGGTGTACGTGGTCTGCAATAATCCGCGGCACAAACAGCGGCAAGGCTGAGAAGAAGTGTCTTGAGGTCTACGTTTCTGTTGTCCTTTGTCATTTTTGCTTTTCGGGCAAACCAAGGACACGGGACTTAGGACCAAGGACAATTGACAGTCATCAGAAACCAGACAGCGACACTCTTAAACAACCAAAAACCAACATGCCACGTTTACTAGGCGTTGATATTCCGCCGGATAAGCCGACGTTCATTTCGTTGCAATATTTGTACGGCGTAGGTCCGCGGGTTGCCCGGGAGCTGTGCCACAAGGCCGGTGTGGATGAGCAAGCGCGCGCCCGCGATTTGCACGAGGACGAAGTGGCGCGGATGGCGGCATTATTAGATAAAGATTACACGGTGGAAGGTCAGCTGCGCCGGCAAGTAACGCAAAATGTCGCCCGGCTGAAAGATATCGGTTGCTATCGCGGCATACGGCATCGTCGTGGCTTGCCGGTTCGAGGGCAGCGCACTCGAACCAACGCCCGCACTCGCAAAGGCCCGAAGAAAACCGTGGCCGGGAAAAAGGGCGTGAAGGACATGAAGTAGGAATGACGAAATTCGAATGACGAATGAATGTTCAGGTTCAATAAGTTGGGAGTGAAAAACAAGTGGCTGTCGCCAAAACAACCAAACGAAAAGCGCGGCGGAACGTGACCGTGGGCATTGCCTTTATTAAGGCGACGTTCAATAACACCACCGTGACCATTACCGATACCAAAGGGGACGCGTTGTGTTGGGCGAGCGCCGGCACAACAGGCTTCAAGGGCTCGCGCAAGAGCACGCCGTTCGCGGGGCAAATGGCCGCCCAACAGGCAGCCGAAAAAGCCACCAAATTCGGTATGAAAGAAGTCGAAGTCAGAGTGAAAGGACCGGGAAGCGGTCGCGAAAGCGCGATTACGGCATTGCAGGCTGCGGGGCTGACGATCAAATCGATCGAAGACATCACGCCGTTGCCGCATAATGGCTGTCGCCCGCCGAAGCGCCGCCGCGTGTAGCGTGTAGTCGGGCACATTACGGAATATAAATCCAGGAATTCACACCCGCTTTTGTTTTAAGCAATCGAAAATTATGGCTCGTACCACTGGACCAGTTTGTCGTTTGTGTCGACGCGATGGATTGAAGCTCTTTCTAAAGGGCACGCGCTGCGACACCCCCAAGTGCGCCATTGAGCGGCGTGAAACGCCTCCCGGCATGGCGACTCGCCGTGGAAAGCTGACCGATTACGGCATCCATTTGCGCGAAAAGCAAAAGGTAAAGCATTATTACGGCGTACTAGAGCGGCAATTTCGCGGGTATTACAAACGAGCTGTGAAGGGCAAGGGTAATACCGGCGAAGCGCTGATGAGCCTGCTGGAGCGGCGGTTGGATAACGTTATTTGCCGGCTGGGTTTTGGCCTGTCTCGGGCTCAGGCGCGACAGCTCATTTGTCATGGGCACATCACCGTGAACGGACGTCGCTGCGACATTCCCAGTTATTTGATCCATGTGGGCGATGTGATTCGCGCGAAAAACCGCGGCAAAAGTCTGCAGGCCGTTCAAGCCTGTGTGGCGGAAGCCCATCGCGATATTCCCGATTTTCTGTCGCGCATTGAAGGGGCTATTCCCGAAGGGCGGGTCAATCGTTTGCCGACTGCGGAAGATTGTTCGTTGGGCGGAATTCAAGTGAACTTAATTGTCGAGTTGTGTTCGAAATAAAGGCGTCATCGTGCCTGGGTGTCTAAGTGCCTGGTATCCGGCGAGTCGGCAGTCGAACCGATAATCGCCGGTCACCAAACATTTAGCCATCAGACACACCCGGAGGTTTTTATGCATATTCGCTGGCGTGGATTGGAACTGCCCAGCCAAGTGGTCTGCGAAGTGAAGACGTTGTCGTCCACTTACGGTAAGTTTGTGGCCGAGCCCTTCGAGCGCGGATTCGGTGTGACCATTGGCAATTCGCTGCGCCGGATTTTGCTTTCCAGCTTGGAAGGCAGCGCCGTCACGCAAATCAAAATCCACGGCGCGCAGCACGAATTCACCACGCTGCCCGGCGTTGTGGAAGACATGACCGACATCGTGCTGAACGTTAAATCGCTGGTGGTGAAAAACTACACCGACCAAACCAAGGTTCTGCGGATCGAGAAAAACACTCGCGGTGTGGTGACCGGCGCTGACGTGCAGACCGATGATACTGTGGAAATTATCAACAAGCATCACGTGATTGCCACGCTTACCGACGATGTGCCGTTTGTGATGGAAATGGTTATCGAGAGCGGCCGCGGTTACGTGCCGGCCAGCGAACAACCCAGCGTGCAAGAAATTGGCATCATTCCAGTCGACGCGGTGTTTAGTCCGGTTCTGCGGGTGCGTTATGAAATTGAGGAAACCCGCGTCGGACAGAAAACCAATTACGATAAGTTGACGATCGAAATTTGGACGAACGGCTCGATCGGCCCGGAAATGGCGCTTGTGGAAGCGGCCAAAATTCTCCGCAAGCACTTGAATCCATTTGTGCAATATACGGAGTTGGGCGCCCGAGTGGGTGGGGCCGGGCGAACGGCCGGGTTGAGCGGCCCTATGGACGGCGCGATTGAGTCAAAATTGAACATGACTCTGGCCGATTTGAAGCTTTCCGTTCGTGCTTCGAACTGCTTGGAAAGCGAAAATATCCAAACCGTGCGCGATCTGGTGCAGCGATCCGAAGATCAATTGTTGGAAGTGCGCAACTTCGGCGAAACGACGTTGCGGGAAATTAACGAAAAGCTTACCGAACTCGGCTTGCGCTTGGGCATGCGAGTGCCGGCCTCCGTATAAGATTCAAAACCCGAGTATCGACCCGCCTGTGGCGAACGAAACAAATTCGAATACTTCAATTAGCAAAAGTTCACTGTTATGCGACATCGTAAACGAGGCCGGGTTTTGGGGCGTTCGCCTTCCCATCGCAAAGCGCTATTTCGAAACCTGGCCAGCGCGCTGTTCTTGACCGAAATGGATAAAGACGACTTTCTGGACGAGAAACAAGCGCCGAAGGTAAAAGGCCGGATTATCACCACGATTCAAAAGGCCAAGGAAGTGCGGCCTCTGGTGGAACGCTGCATTTCGATTGCCTGCAAGGCGCAGGGATCGCTTGAGGATGCAAAAAAGTTGGCCAGTTCCGCCGAACGCAACAGCAATGAATGGCGTAAATGGCGTAAAAGCAAGCAATGGCAGCAATGGGCCGCCGCTATGGCGCCTGTCGTTAAAGCGCGGCGCCGGCTAATCACGTTATTGGGCCGAAAGCGTGCTGCACAGTTGTGCTTCGAGGTGGTCGCGCCGCGCTTTGTCGATCGACCGGGCGGCTACACACGAATTATGAAATTGGCCACGCCGCGTTTGGGTGATTCGGGAACGCGGGCCATTTTGGAATTTGTCGGCGTGCGCGATAAGACTACCAAACCGGCGCCAGCACCTAAGTTCGAATCTGAGCCGGCCGGCGCGAAGTAGTGGCCAGAGGGTGCTAGCAGGTCCATTTCAGGCTGCCATTTTGGGCAGCTGGCTTCCGACGTTAGCCTTTCGGAATCTATTGACGTCGCTGGCGGGTCGGCTTAATCTACGCGGCCCATTTCGGGCCCTTATCTGACCGTCTGCTTTCGTAAATCTCACATAGCACTTTTCGCCAGCATTGGTGCGCGCGATGGATCGCATTCTGCGCCGAGCAATCCTCTTTGGAGCAATCATGTTTGCGGCGGCGGCCGGAACATCCGGTTGTCGTTGGGGACCGCAATCTGCGCCGCAGGGCGAATCGCTATTAAAACCGGTGGAACTGGCCGAAGACGGCGTACAGTTGGAGATTATTTCCGTTCGGTTTTCGCCGCATGACGATGCGCTGAACGGCTCCATGTGGAATGAAATTGATGAACAACAATTGTCCATGCCGGTGCGGCGGGCGCTTGCCGAAAATGGCTTTCGTGCAGGGATAGTGAGTGGGCAGTTGCCGTCGGCTCTTGGCAAGTTGGTGACTGAAGCGGATAAAAAGCCAGCCACGATGACTGAGGCTGCCGCGCGCTTGGAGCAAACTTCGCCGGTCAGCCGTCAGCAAATGCAATTGCATTCCGGCTGGCGTGGTGAAATTATTGCTTCCAATATTTATCCCGAAGTGCCGCTGTTTACCTCCGAACAGGGAACTATAAGTGGTCACACCTATCATCAAGCGCAGGGCATTCTGGCAGCCAAAGCGAAGGCGCTCGGCGATCGGCGCGTGACGCTGCATCTGGTTCCGGAATTGCACTACGGTCAGGAGCAGCAAACGTGGGTTTCCGAAGACGGCCGCCTGCTGCCACAATCGGGTAAGCCCAAACACGTGTTTGAGCATCTGGCAGTGGATGCCACGTTGGCTGCCGAACAAATGTTGGTGCTGACCACGTTGCCGGACCGCCCCGGCACGCTGGGCCATTACTTCTTTACCGAGCCGCAGGCCGGCGCCGACGAAGGGCGGCAAAAGCTGATCGTCATTCGCTTGGCTCAGACCCGTTACGACGATTTGTTCTCTCCGCCCGCAATTGCAGATGCGCATCCGACTAAGACATCCGCTGCCGATGCAAAATCTGCTACGACGGACTCATCCGCGACGATCGCTGGCAAACCGCGCTCATTAAAATGACGAGCGCAATACTTTAAATACCTCCGCCGCCGGTGCCGGCGCCTTCGCGGGCAAAAATTTTGTCGAAGCGAGCGCGGTTTTCGCGAGTCAATCGCTCGCAGTCGAGTAGCATTTTTTCGCGGTCAGGATATTCCAACAGTCGAGCCAATTTGACTTGCTCCTCGGAGTCATCCGGCAAATCGTGGCGGGCCGTTGTATTCATCAGGCGCAAACGGCTCACCATTGCCAGCAGTACGCGGTAGCTGGTGCTGAAAAAATCGAAATCGTCGCGCGAAATTGCGCCGATGTGCTCGAGTTTTTCCAGCGCGCCCAACGTGTCGGAAGTACGCACTTCCGGATGCTTGCCGCCGTGCTTCAGTTGCAGCATTTGGGCCACAAACTCCACGTCGACCAAGCCGCCGGGGCCGCGCTTTAAGTTTTTCGGTTTGGCGGTATGTTCCATGCGCTGGCGCATCGTGCGGATTTCGTCCGCATATTCCGACTGCCAAGGGCGATGGTAGGCACAATCGACCACGGCCTGCATGGCTGCGGCGGCGCCCTTGGGCGACCCGTAAACAACCCGCGCTTTGCAAAGAGCCTGCCGTTCCCAAAGTTGTCCGCTGCCTTCTTCAAAATAGCGGCGAAATTCGGCCAGAGAAGTTGCCAGGGCGCCGCTTTTTCCTGTAGGCCGCAGCCGCGGATCGATTTCGTATAATCGACCGTGCGGACCAAGTTGACTGCCCGCTTTGATAACGCGCTGGCCCAGTTCGCTGAAAAAATGTTGGTTGGTGCTGGTTTCTCCGCTACGGCGGCTGCGACGAGAGTGAAAGGTTGCCCCGTCGGCTTCGTACAGAAACACCATATCCAAATCGCTGTGATAGTTGATTTCGCAACCGCCGAATTTGCCCATGGCCAGCACGATGAATTCCGAAGGCTGACCGAGCTGTTCGCCTTCTGCAATCATCGGCTCGCCCATTTTCGCGGAGAGCTTGTTGTATTCGGTGCGGGTGATCAGCCGCAGACAAGCCTCGGCAATATCGGCCAGGGCGCTGCAGGTGGCCACAATATCTTCCTTGCCCAAAATATCGCGGACGCCGACACGTAATACTTGCGCATTTTTAAAACTATGCAAAATCAGATCGAGATCTTCGGCGCCGTGAGCCAAGTCTTTCAGGTTTGCTTCCAGCGTTTCGCGGTTGGGTAGCTTATCGAGAACGAGACTGTCCATCAGCTCGTCGATCATTCCGGGATTGCTGATCAGAATGCTCGATAGATACGGGCTGGACGCACACAGCTCGACATACATGTGCAGCGACGGCGGATTGAAGCTAAACAGCTCCCACAGGACACCTTTGCCGCCGAGCGAATCGCTTACCTTGCTGAGATTGACCAGCGTCTGGTCGGGATCGGCCGTCGCAGCGATCGCGGGCACCAGTCGCGGGGCAATCGAGGCCAAAAAATGCCGGCAGCGGCGGGTGGACAAAAAGCGGATCCGCTCTTGCGAAAGCGTCATCAAATTCTGATACGCCATTTGCGAATCGTGGAACGGATAGTGGCCCAGGACGTCGGAAATTTGCGCAGGTTGTGGGTCTGGATCCAAAATCAAATCGACTTCCGGTTCAGGTTTGTCTTCATCGCCGAATGCATCGTGCAGCAAATGATCGAGAATTTTCCGATTGAGCGCGGTCCGCTGCTTGTAGTCGGTGGTGAACGCATCCAGTGCGGGGCGCTGGGGCGTATCGGTGTAGCCCATGCGAATTGCCAGCCGTCGAAGTTCCTGATTCGACGGAGGCAGTAAATGCGTTTGCAAATCGAACATTAATTGCAGCCGATGTTCGGTCTTTCGCAAAAAGGCATAATTCTCTTCCAAAATCGACCGTTCCTGGTGCGTGAAGCAGCCGCCGTTTTCCAGCATGGCGATCGCTTCCAACGTGTTGCCAGTGCGCAGTTCTGGCAAATCGCCGCCACTGAGGAGTTGCAAAAACTGTATGGTGAATTCGATGTCGCGAATGCCGCCGTGGCCGGTTTTGACGTTCCGCAAATCGGCGCCCTCGGATTTCACATGTTGCTCGATCCGCCGCTTTAGCGCTTTGATGCCGGCAATATCGGCGCGGCTTAAATAGCGACGATAAACCCACGGTTGCAGTTGGCCCAAAAATTCATTGCCAAAATCCAAATCGCCGGCCGCCGCCCGGGCTTTCAAAAACGCTTGCCGTTCCCAGGTGCGGCCCGATACATCGTAATAGTGCAAGGCGCTTTCCAAACTGGGAACCATGGGACCATGCTGGCCCTCCGGGCGCAAGCGCAAATCCACGCGGTAGGCGGCCCCTAAATTTGTCGATTCGGTGAGCAGCTTGACGATTTCGCGCGCTAGCCGGTCGAAAAACTCCACGTTTGCAAGAGATCGTTGCCCATCGGTTTCGCCGTCGGCCTCGTACAGAAAAATCAAATCGATGTCGCTGGAATAATTCAGTTCCCCGCCGCCCAGCTTGCCCATGGCAAGCGCGGCAAACCGGGAGCGCTGGCCATCGGGCCGTCGCGGTATGCCGCGCTTCTGCTCCAGGATTCCGCGCGCAAACCGCAAGGCAGCCTCTAAAACAGCGTCGGCCAGATGCGAAATTTGCCCGGTCACAATTTCCAACCGCTGGCCGCGAATGATATCGCCATAAGCAATCCGCAATGTTTCGCGGCGCTTAAAACGACGCAAGGCGATCATTACATCCCGCTCGTCATTGAGAACAGCGATTTCAGCACACAATTCGTCAACAATCACGCTCCGGGCTACCGGCTGCCCTTCGGTCATGCGCAAAAGATCATATGCTTCGGAGTCGGTGACCAATAAATCGCTGAGGTACTGGCTGGTCGAAAAAATTTGCAGCAGAATCGGCAGCGCCTCTCGGTCCCGCTCAAACAATGTTGCCAGGGACAGCGGGTTGCGCGTTGCCGCGATGAAGCGGTCCAAATTGTTCAGTGCCATATCCGCGTCGCTAAGGCGGGGCAACTGCGCGGCCAATTGGTCGCAGATATTGCCGAGCAAATCGAGCGTGATCCCCGAAACGGCCATTCGCACCAGGCTAGCATGGGCCCGATCCACGTCGTCCAACTTCCAAGCGGAGAGCCAGCGGCCGGCTTCGTGCGGACGATCCAGATAATTGCGGAGTTGGGTAATGTCCATAAAACATCATTATGCCGAAGGCATCGCCTGAAAATCTAGGACCAGAACATTCCTGAGGGCGCGTTTTCGCCGACAATAATGATATTGCCTCACCAGCCGCCTAAAGAAAAGATGTAGGCGGAAAATTACTACCGATCCCCTTAACCGTTCGATCATTTCAAGAACTGGGTCGAGGCCCAATAGTTATGCCTCAACTAATTTCGCCGCGCATTGCAGATCAGCAGAAGGCTTCAACAGGAGACCTTGTCGATACCCCGAAGTACGACGACCTGATCTACGACATCGGAATGCACAAAGGCGAGGATACGGACTTTTATTTGCGTAAAGGATTTCGCGTAATTGGCTTCGAAGCCAATCCAGATCTGGTGAGTTCATGCGATAGGCGATTTAAGGAATTCATCGATCAAAAACGGCTGATCATTGTCGAAGGAGCCATCTTGGATCCGAGCGCCCTTTCGCCCGGCCAAAAAAAAGTTCAATTTCACGTAAGTAAATCGAATTCTGTCTGGGGAACGGTTCGCCTGGATTGGGCTAATCGAAACCAGCGGATGGGCGATTCGAGCACCACGGTCGAGGTGGAAGTAGTCGATCTGGCCAATGTGCTCCGGCAGCACGGCGTTCCCCATTATATGAAAATCGACATCGAAGGCTGCGACATGGCGTGCGTCAATACACTCAGAAGTTTTCGGCAGCGGCCCGATTACATTTCTCTGGAAACGGAAAAAACCAGCTTCCAAGATATTCAGCAGCAAATCGACGCACTCGTCGAATTGGGTTACGACAGTTTTAGGGTGGTGGAACAATCCAAAATCCATTGCTCTCAATCGCCGCCGTTTCCGCCGACCGAAGGCAACTACGTTGCTTATCAGTTCGAGAAAGGTTCGTCAGGATTGTTCGGGTCGGAACTCGGGGACCGGTGGGATTCGCAAGGGCAGATTTTGCGCCATTATCGAACCGTTTCGCTGGGATATCGCCTGCTTGGAGATGACGGGCTGATGTCTCAGTGGAAATCGCCCGTGGGTCGATTGGTGCGATCGCTAACCCGCAACGCCTTAAAACTTGCCACGGGCGAAGTAGTTCCCGGCTGGCACGATACCCATGCTCGGCATTCGAGTTCCAAGCCAAGCAGCACTTAAGTGCATCGTCGAGTCGATCTGTTTGCAGCGACGAATATTCGATTGACTGGCAAAGCACGCAAGAGGTGGGGTATAGTGGACCGATCCGGAGAACACTATGCCCAACGTTCAACGCATTACCCCGTTTTTGTGGTTCGATAATCAGGCCGAAGATGCGGCCATGTTCTACACTTCAATCTTCAAGAACTCGAAGATTACTGCCGTCACACGGTACAGCGAGGCCGGGCGCGAAGTCCATAAGAAACTACCGGGCACTGCGCTTACCGTAGGGTTCGAACTGGATGGACAACACTTCACGGCGCTAAATGGGGGCCCGCAGTTCAAATTTAGCGAGGCCGTTTCGTTTGTCGTCCACTGCGAAAATCAAGAAGAAGTCGATTTCTATTGGGAAAAGTTAGGGGCCGGTGGCGATCCAAAAGCCCAGCAATGCGGTTGGCTGAAAGACAAATACGGCCTCTCTTGGCAAATTGTGCCCAATGCCATGATCAAAATGCTCACGGACCCCGATGCAGCAAAATCTGGGCGCGTCATGCAAGCCTTGATGCAAATGAAAAAGCTCGACATCGCTGCACTCCAGCGGGCATATGCGGGTTAAATATAGAGCGTGCGTAAAGCGACTATCACTGAGTGAACATTGACCGAGATGTGAAAATCGGTTACCGTAAACACTCGGTTTGATTCGCTTTTTTGGGTGTGAATTGCTGCGAAGCTGGGGGGGGAATGAAGAGCGACATCAACGAAGCTTGATTAATCCTGCTTGGGGTTTTCGGCATCACAGCATTGCTGATCATTCAGAATTGGACTGCGTTAATAATCGTCGCTCTTGCATATTTATTGCTCGTTAGGGTCCGCTTCATCCGCTAAGACTAATATCAGCAACATCAGAGTAATTTATGGAAATCGCATTCGAACGCAATTGGATGGAAAACATAATCGCTGGATCGCGCAACGCCGACGATATTGCAAATGCGATTGCTTGTTCCTCACAGTTCAAAATAAACATTGAGGAGGCAGTCAAGGCCGCATTGAACGAATCCGCTGATCCAAGTCGACAACACGATTGATTGCGGAAGGCATCGTGAGTCGTTTATATCGTTCATTCAATGGGTTTACAGCAATGCACGACTGATCACGCTCGGTGCATAACCCAACTGCGGCAATTCAATTACAGAGTTAGCGCACTTTACTTATTCCCGCATTTCGCTGGCAAACGGCTGTTATAATTAAGTCGGAAGGGAAATTACTCAATGACCGATTTCAGTTCTATCCTGTCTGCAGCACAGCAATTGCCGGAGCAGGATCGGCTTCGCTTAATCGATGCCCTTTGGGAAACTGTGCCTCCAGAAACGGACGCTCCTTTTTCCGAAGAATGGGCCGAGGAAATCGAACGTCGGGTCGCTGAACTCGAGGCCGGAACCGCGCAGACCGTACCCTGGTCGCTAATCCGCGAGGAAGCTCTAGCCCGGATCGGCAATGGCAAAATAGGTTGAATACCACAGTGGTGCGCGAGTTGATTTTGACGAGTCCGTAAATTGGTACCGAAGCCGTAGCCTTGGAGCAGCAATTGGATTTGTTTCAGCGGTCGACGAAGCAATCGAGAAGATCATTGGTTCCCCGGGCCGATTTCCTTCAACACACGGATGCTGTCGCTACTGCGCACTTCGTCGATATCCGTTTCGCATTGTGTTTCGGGAAGAAGGGGACCGTTTGATTATCGTTGCTGTCGCTCATGCCAAACGGCGACCGAGATATTGGCGGGACCGGATCTGAATTTAGTGGCCATTAGGGAGTTTGCCTGCTTAGGTTATTCAGCATCAGAAAATTAAATCGCCTAGCGCCGCACACCTGTCGCTTGGCGGATTTCGTAGCGATTCGGAAACCGATCTTGAATCGCTTGCACCGTTAATTCGCCTTCACGCAGTGCTTCCATGGCGCGTACACAGGCGTCGGCGGCAGGAATCGTGGTGACGCAGGGAACGCCGTGCTGTACGGCGGCGGCGCGAATGCGGCCTTCGTCGGTACGGGCGCCTTTGCCGCTGGGCGTATTCATAATCAGTTTCACGGTGCCGTTTTTCAGATGATCGAGCAGATTCGGATGACCCTCCTGCAATTTTTTCACTGCCTCAACGGGGATGCCCGCCTCGGCAAACTTTGCGGCGGTGTTCACGGTCGCCAGCAGATTGTAACCCAGCGCTACGAGCCGTCGGGCCAAGCCGACCATGTATTCTTTCTGCGCGATTGAGGCGACGCTGATAAAAATGCTCCCGCTGATGGGCAGCACCACTCCGGCCGCCAATTGGCTTTTGGCGAAAGCGATAGGGAAGTTTTCGCTTACGCCCATCACTTCACCGGTAGATCGCATTTCTGGCCCCAGCACAATGTCGACACCGGCGAATTTCACAAACGGAAACACACTTTCCTTCACCGATACCTGCACCGGTACGGGTTCGCTTTCCAGCCCTTGTTCGGCAAGTGATACTCCAGCCATAACCTTGGCAGCCACTCCGGCCACAGGCACGCCGGTCGCCTTAGCCACAAACGGCACCGTGCGGCTGGCCCGGGGGTTCACTTCCAAAACGTAAAGCACCTGGCGGCCTTCCTCACGCTTAATGGCGTACTGCACGTTCATCAAGCCAACGACGCGCATGTGCTTTGCCATCGCCGTCGTGGCATCGCGAATTTCTTGCATGATTGGCCCGGTCAAACTGTACGGCGGCAGCGCGCACGCCGAATCGCCCGAGTGAACTCCGGCTTCTTCAATATGTTCCATGATGCCGGCCACAATCACGCGCTGGCCGTCGCCAATAGCATCAACGTCGACTTCAATGGCGTCTTCCAAAAATCGATCGATCAGCACCGGCTGTCCTTGCGATACCACAAACGCCTCGGCCACGAAGCGTTCTAGCTGCGATTGGTCGTAGCAGATTTCCATTGCCCGGCCGCCGAGTACGAAGCTGGGCCGGACCAAGTTTGGATAGCCAATGCGCGCCGCCTCGGCTCGGGCCTCGTTCATCGTGCGGGCGATACCATTGGCCGGTTGCCGCAAACCCAAACGCTGCAAAAGATGTTGAAACTTTTCGCGGTCTTCAGCATCTTCGATCGTATCGACACTGGTGCCGATAATTGGCACACCGGCGGTGGAAAGTGCTCGGGCCAAATTCAAGGGCGTTTGTCCGCCGAATTGCACAATGACGCCGTCGGGCTGCACGCGATCGCAAATATTTAGCACGTCTTCGGCTGTGAGCGGCTCGAAGAACAACAGATCACTTGTGTCGTAATCTGTGCTGACTGTTTCCGGATTGGAATTGATCATCACGCTTTCGATACCCAGTTCGCGTAGCGCGAAACTGGCATGACAGCAGCAATAGTCGAACTCAATTCCCTGGCCAATGCGATTGGGGCCGCCGCCCAAAATGACGATGCGTTTGCCGCCGGGCGGCTTGGGCGGCACTTCGTCCTCGGTTTCGTAAGTGGAATAGTAGTAGGGCGTGTATGCCTCGAACTCGGCGGCACACGTGTCGACCGACTTGAAAGTTGCCACAATGCCTTGTCGCTTGCGATCGGCCCGTACTTCCATTTCCGTCGTATACAACAACGTTGCCAGTTGGCGATCGGAAAAACCAAACTGTTTGGCGCGACGGAACAGTTCGGTGCTTAGGCCGTGCAGGCCGGACTGAGCGCGAATTTCGTCTTCCAGCTCGATAATCTGCTGCAGTTGATCCAGGAACCAGGGATCGATATAGGTCAGCTCGTGAATTTCCTCAATGCTCATGCCGTCTTTGAAGGCATAACGCACATACCAAATGCGGTCGGCGCTGGGCACCGCCAACTTGGCGCGAATTTCCTCGCGGCCCGGCTGGTAGGGCGTGCTCCACAAATCTTTGTTGTCGCAGCCGAAACCGAAACTGCCCACCTCCAGGCCGCGCAGCGCCTTTTGAAACGCTTCCTTGAATGTGCGGCCGATGGCCATGGTTTCGCCCACGCTTTTCATTTGGGTGGTCAGGCGGCTGTCGGCCTCGGGAAATTTTTCAAACGCAAACCGCGGCACTTTGACCACCACGTAATCGATGGTCGGCTCGAAGCAGGCCATCGTTTCGCGGGTAATATCGTTGGGCAGTTCGTGCAGCCGGTAGCCGACGGCCAATTTTGCGGCAATTTTTGCGATCGGAAAACCGGTGGCCTTGCTGGCCAGCGCGCTGGAACGGCTGACGCGCGGGTTCATTTCAATCACCGTCATCCGGCCGTTGCGGGGATGAATGGCGAATTGAATATTCGAACCGCCCGTTTCCACGCCGATTTCGCGGATGATTTCCAGCGAGGCGTCGCGCATCCGCTGATATTCCTTGTCGCTCAGCGTTTGGGCCGGCGCCACGGTAATCGAATCGCCCGTGTGAATGCCCATCGGATCGAAATTCTCGATCGAGCAAATGATGACGACGTTATCGTCGGCATCGCGCATCACTTCCATTTCGTATTCTTTCCATCCCAAGATGCTTTCTTCGATCAGCACCTCATGTACCGGGGAAAGATCGATGCCGCGGCGAACAATGGTGTCGAACTCCTCACGGTTGTAAGCAAACCCGCCGCCGGTGCCGCCGAGCGTAAAACTGGGGCGGATGACGCACGGCAGACCGATTTCCTTGATGGCCTCTCGCGCCTCATCCAGCGAATGCACCGTGCTGCCGCGGGGAATATCCAGGCCTATTTTCAGCATGGCCTGCTTGAACAGTTCGCGATCTTCAGCTTTGGCGATCACTTCGGCATTCGCGCCGATCATTTCCACGTCGTACTTTTCAAGTACGCCATGCTTCACCAGATCCATCGCCAGGTTCAGTCCAGTTTGGCCGCCCAGCGTGGGGAGCAAAGCGTCGGGTCGTTCTGCCTCGATCACTTTGGCGACAATTTCCCAAGTGAGCGGTTCGATGTAGGTGCGGTCGGCCGTGCCCGGGTCGGTCATGATGGTGGCCGGGTTGGAATTCACCAGCACGACTTCATAACCTTCCTCGCGCAGCGCCTTGCACGCCTGCGTGCCGGAATAATCGAACTCGCACGCCTGGCCGATAACAATGGGCCCAGAACCGATGATCAGGATTTTGTGTAGATCGTTACGTCGCGGCACGGATATTCCTTGGTCAATATTGTCGCGGGGCAAATAACGACAGTTGATTCGTCGGGTGGTTCAGGCGCGCGGCATCGACACGGTTTACGATCCTCGCTGAGCCGCCGCCACATGTAGAATCTCACGAGTTTATCATGCCGTGGGGCGCACCTTCAAGCGGCGGAAATGCGATGCAAATTTCAGCTGATCCGGCCGTTCACATAAATATCATCGCCGATGTGGCGGAGATGAATGTCTTTGACCGAAAGTGCCGACATAATCTTTTCGAGGCCAACGCCGTCGATGGGCGATGGAGCACCGGCGCCGCCGATGAGTTTTGGAGCAATGAACACATGAACTTCGTCAATCGCGCCGGCGTCGAACAGTGCCCCCAATAGTTTGCTGCCTCCTTCGACCAACACATTTGTCATCCGGCGACGGCCGAGTTCGTCCAGCAGTGCGGGAATGGAAACAGACGGCTCGGCGCTAGCCGATCGGCAGCCGACAGCCGCACATTCTGCCGCGATCAGACGATCGATGTTTTCTTGCCGAGCAGCGGCTCCAATCGCAACCAGTACCGGTGCTTCTCGGGCAGTGCGAACCAATTGGCTATTTATGGAAAGGGCAGCGTGGCTGTCGACTACTATTCGCGTGGCAACTCGAGGACCCGCCGGCCGAGCCGTTAGTAGCGGATCGTCCATTTTCGCCGTGCCGTGGCCGACCATGATGCCGTCCATACGACCGCGCAGTGTGTGCACAATGGCGCGCGACGCCTCGCCGGAAATCCAGCGGCTATCGCCGGTGGCGGTCGCGATTTTCCCGTCGAGTGTCATGGCCCATTTGGCGATGATCCATGGCCGGCCCGTCGTGACCAATTTCAAATACGGCGCATTGAGCCGCCGGGCTTCAGCTTCCATCAAACCGACTTCTGTTTCGATTCCTGCGGTTTGTAGCGCGGCGATGCCTTTGCCATTGACTTCGGCGAACGGATCGCGCTCGGCGCACACTACCCGCGAAATCCCGGCGCTAATCAGCGCTTGCGTGCACGGTGGTGTTTTTCCGTGATGGCAGCAGGGTTCCAGCGTCACGTAGGCTGTGGCCCCTTTGGCTCGAGTGCTGGCCACTTGCAGCGCTTCAACTTCCGCATGCGGACCTCCGAATTTGCGGTGCCAGCCTTCGCCGATCACTCCGCCATCGCGCACCATCACGCAGCCGACCATCGGGTTGGGTTCGACATGCCCCTGGCCGCGCGCCGCCAGTTCCAGTGCGCGGGCCATGAACAGAGCGTCCAACTCAAAGTCGGAAGTCGCAGGACGGGAGACGGAATTTGCAGTCATAAAGCTGTACGCCGCGGCGGATTGGCCGCCGTTGAAAACGATCGGTTACCGATCACGATCGATTATCATCAGCCAATCCCGCTGTCGCTAGTGCCGCTTGATAATCGTCCGGCGTGTTCAAATTCCGCAACGAAAGTAAATCGGGATCAACCTCGCGCAATTGATCGGCCGCGACAAAGCGGACATCAATCCGCTTCAGTAAGTTTTGCAGACTCAGTTGTCCGGCTGCTAAAAGTTCATTAACAACCGGCACGATTTTGATCCGATAGACGCCAACCAGCGGTTGGGGAAAATCGGAAAGCACCGGCACCGCGGCATCGTGGGCAGGATCGAGAAGTTCGATAATTCCATGGATGAAGGCCGGCCTAAGTAGCGGTGTGTCGCAAGCGGTGACGAATGCGGAATCGATCGGGGGAAAAGATTTTTGCAAATGTCGCAAGCCGGCGGCCAAGGCTTCCAGCGGACCACGATCTGGGTTTTCATCACGGACAACAATCACTTCGGACGGCAATTTCGGCAAGGCTTGGTTTTGTGCCGCAACCACAATCACAGGCGACACCGTTTGACCGACAATGCGAGCGACGCGCTGAAGGAGTGTTTCAGATCCGAACAATAAAATCGCCTTATCGGTTCCCATCCGGCGACTGCGTCCGCCTGCCAGGATGATGCCTGCGACTTGCTTCATCGCCGTTGCACGGTGGGTAAATGAATTAGCCCCCGGTCATTGACCGGGGGCTAAGTTTAGATTTGGACAGTTAATCGAAATTGTCGAAGGGCTACTAATCGAGAAAACCCAATAATTCCTGAGCCCGGCTCGGTTGTTGCAATTTGCGTACGGCTTTGGCCTCGATTTGACGAATGCGTTCTCTAGTCACTTTGAAAATGTGGCCGACTTCTTCCAAGGTGTAGCTGTAGCCATCGCCCAAGCCGTAGCGGAGTTTGATAATCTCTCGCTCTCGGTAGCTGAGGGTTTTGAGCACTTTGCTGATGCGGGTCCGCAACATTTCCTGCGCGGCGCCGACGGCGGGACTTTCCGCATCGCTATCGGGCAGCAAATCGCCGAAGTGGCTGTCTTCGCTGTTGCCGACAGGGCGATCCAGGCTGATGGGATAGCGGCTCATGGCAAGCACGCGGCGAGTTTCGTCGATGGCCGTGCCGGCTTCGCGGGCCGTTTCTTCAATCGTCGGTTCGCGGCCCAATCGCTGCAACAATTCTCGCGATACGTTTCGCACACGTGACATGGTTTCGACCATGTGCACCGGAATGCGGATGGTGCGGCTTTGATCGGCCACGGCGCGCGTGATGGCCTGACGGATCCACCACGTGGCATAGGTGCAGAATTTGAAACCGCGGCGGTATTCGAATTTATCGACCGCTCGCATCAATCCGGCGTTGCCTTCTTGAATTAAATCCAAAAAGCTCAAACCACGATTGCGATATTTTTTGGCGATCGAAACCACAAGCCGCAGGTTGCCTTCCGACAGTCCGCGTTTGGCTTGCTGATACTGGGCATAAATGCCTTTGATTTTGCGAATGCGATTCCGCATGCTGGCCGGTGTTTCCTGCGTGCAGCGGAGAATCTGACGAAACTCCTTTAGCCAAGAGTTGCGTTCCGCCGGCTGAAGCTTGGCGCGCTTGTGGCAATCGATCTGATTTTTCAACTCATCGGCACGGTGGCTGAAATCGTCCAGCGTGCGAATCATGGTTTCAATGCGCTGCGTCCGCAGGCCGAGTTCTTCCACCAATTTAACCGCTCGTTTACGGCGACGGTTCAATCGGCGCCAAGCATCGCGGCGCAAACTCATTTTGGTCGACTTGCTGAAGGCACAGCGAAAATCGGTCTTGTTGCGCCGCAGCAATTCATTCACCGTGTTCAGGTTATGCGGCAAGCGTCCGAGAATTTGTTCTTTTTCCAGACGATCGGTCACGCTGACTTGCACCGTGCGATCAAAGGGTAATTCGCCGATATGCACCCGATTGAGAATCCGCAAAGCGTATTGAATGACGAAATCGCATTCCAGCAATTTACGACGGAATTTGGCGCGAGTGACTTCGATCCGTTTGGCCAGGGCAATTTCCTCTTGCCTGGTAAGCAGCGGAATTTCACCCATCTGCGTCAGATACATGCGGACCGGATCGTCCGACCAGCTTTCGGCCTCGGTCTCGACCGCAAGCAATTCTTCAGCCTTGAGCTCGCCGTCTACGTCGCCCGCCGACGGTTCGGCGACAATCAAATCATCATCGACCTCAACGGCGTCAGGATCATCAACTACCTTGTCGACCAATTCCACGGCCTCTTCGGGGCCAGATGTCGAATCGTCTTCCAAGTCATCGATCAACGAATTATACAAGTTTGCACTCCTCAACTAGAGCACGAAAGAATGTGTACGGAAACGAGGATCGGGGAACTAGAACCTCACCCACCGCAAATCGGTCGGCGAAGATAATGGGCAGCCTCCAACAAGAGCGGTAGCAAGGCGACGATGGGTGCGTCGATGGCAAGCTTATCATTATTCGCAAAACATTAAAAAATTTCCACCAAATTCTACCACCATGTCCTGTAGCCGATTCCAACTTCCAAGATTTGGTAAAAGATTACGCGCACAGGCAAGCAGCAAACATTATCCACATTACCTATTTGACTTATTTTGACATTTGCATTTAAAAAACGATATCGCTACTTTTTCTTCCAAGCAGCCATCGTACCAGGAGGAATCTAAGAGGCCTCGATATCGTTGCGATTCACAAAAACGACCTCCGGACTAGGGCAGCAGATAGAGGTCGTCGAGGCTGAATCGGTCGGTACTCCTGCCCCTTAATGTAATTTGGCGCAACTCCAGGGTCCAGTGCCGCGGTCATTTCTTGAAGGTTGCGGCTCAGACTCCAGCGGCTGAATTGGGGTAAAGCAGATATTTGAGCCTTTAAGAGCGCAAATAGGATTGCGGCCTAACACTCGATATTCGCACGCTGCCAGGGGCACTTTATTCGGGAATTTCGTTCGACTAAGCTGGCAAGTGCCCCGAATTCTCCGCCCAAAACTGTTGTCTCCTGTGAACTATCTCCTGCCTTGCCCTCAATGTGGCTCGAAACTCCCGGTGCAAGCTGGCCAGGCCGGACAGCGGCTGCGGTGTGACTGCGGACGAGAGATCGAGGTACCCTCTGTGCGGCAGCTCCGCGAATTAGAGCAGGTGGCGGATGAGGTGACCCAGCCAGCCACCTGGACGGTCCGTCAAGGAGTCGTGTTTTTGGGAATCGGGATCATGCTGGTTGCAGGAGTGGCGGCAGGCGCCATAGCCGTTTTGCGTCCAGCAGGAGCCAACGAGAAATCATTTATGTTGAAAATCGACAGAGATGCCATCAAGCGCGAAATTAGTGCGCTCTCGCCTGCCCAATCGTATGCGAGGCTAGAGACGGTCATGTTTTCGATTCCCGGCTACAGCGAACCATTGGCCCAGGGCGTTGTGCCCGCGCACTTGCTTCCCTGCGTCAAGCTTCTGGCAGATTTCGAGCAGAAGGGTCCGATGCCGCTCGCGCCGGAAGCCACTGAGCAGTTTGCGAAAGGGGCTGCCAAACGGTCCTCGGAGATTGTCGCGCAACAGGAAACCCGCCGCGCCATGAACGATTGGTTGTGGTTCATCGGAGTCGTGGCGGTCGTAGGAATATTGGTGGCTTGCTCTTCGCTGGTTTTTCCAGGCAGCCAAAGACGGAGCCACGCGCTTGCGGGCAGCGGACGATAACGGGACAACTGCCACTGAAGGTTCGCGGAGCAGAAGGTTTGCGCATCGCTCCAGCGTTATTGAAAATAAGTCGGCTGGGTAATTGCCGTGCCGGGCTTTATCTTCCGGCGTACGTCCGCAGCACCGAGAGCAAATAGCGGGCTAATTTCTACTGGCACATTGCCCTCAATTTTGACGCCCACGGCCGAGAGCCACTGCCGGTGCAGCACCATCATGGCGGCGCGGCAGGTGTCGGGAGAATCGCGCTGGTCGCCGGGCGGGTTCTTTACGGGCGCGAACCAACTGGCCGCTTCGCCTTCTACCACGATGGCTCGCTCAGCCAGCGGCAACAGATCGAAAATGAATCGCTCAAATTTTACAGCGTTCGGCTCGGCCGGTTCCACATGAATTCCTTTGTCGTTTATATACGCCACTTTTTTTCGAGCCACATGGTAAGGAAGCGCGTCGCTGTTGCGACTGGCGCGTTCGAGGAAAGCGACGTCGAACACGTGGGTGGCGATGCTGCCGGCCCAAAATCGCAGAGTTCCATCGGAATTTTTCTGATCGGCAGCTGCATTGGGAAAATCGCTGTACTCGATGATTTGGGTTCGCCCGTCAATCTGGACGATGTTTCCAACGCGCTGCCGCGACTCGCGCTTGGCGACTGCCAAGGTGGTCATTTCCGATCGGGCAAGAACGTGGTAACCCAATAGCAGCGGATCGCAAATTTGCACGAGCGGATTATCGACCTGAAAATAAAACAACTGCGTAACACCGCGGCGCTTAATGTGGGCTAAGCCACCCGTGCGGTCCAATGCAGCCAGCATGCCGCCGTGACCGTCGGGATTTAGCGCCATGTGACCTTTGTCGGCCAATAAAATTTGGCCGGTGGCAGCATCCACAGCCGGCATAACGCCCTGACAAAACAGCCGCACGTCGTCTGCCGAGAGTCCAAAATACTGATGCCACTGAAGAAAATCTTCGGTTTCCGCATGCGTGGCGTCGCTGGTCATTACGTATAAGGGGATTTTTGCACCGTAACGCTGACCGACCGCGCGAATCTTTTCGAATAAGATTTGAAATAGCGACACATTGGATAGCGGTCCAATGGGATACATTCCCTTGGGATGATCGAAGCCCAAACGCGTTCCTTGTCCGCCGGCGACCAAAATCGCTCCAACGCTGCCATCGCGCAAAGCTCGTTCGCCGGCCGCTTGCGCTTCGGCCGCCGAGAAGGGACTGTCCCGATCATTGATTCGAACCGCCTGCGGCGGCTGCGCACGTTGGGCTAGGGCCGACCAATCGTTTTTTTGCGTTGTCGATTGTTCGTACAGTTTGCGAATGTTTTCGCAATTGGCGAGCGCGATTTCACCCAGCAGCGTTTCGCGTTGATGGGAATCCAATTGATCCCAAAACGCGAACAAATGACCCTGGCCTGCTTTGATAGCTTTTTCGCGTTCAGCGGGAGCGGATAAGGATGGCGACATAAACCGGTAAACCGGTAAAACGGTGAAATACGGTGGAAAAACGGTGGAAAAACGGTTCAAAAACCGCTGGTAAACGGAGAAAAACGGCAATGGGATTTTTCCAGCACTGAGTTTCCCAAAACCATGACGAGGTCGGCGGTTAATGCGGTTAATGTGTTCATATGTTCACACTCATTCGCCATTATGCAACAAGCGCCGGCTTCGTTTCAAGACAATTATTAGGCCATTGCGAAATGTCCAAAGGCATTTCCCGCGTGCGTGCGAAATTTCCTATAGCCAACCGCGCACCCAAGCATAAGCCAAAAAGCAGAGCAACGGAAATAGCACGAACACCACGGCATAGGTGTAAATCGTCGTCCAAACGTGCCGGGGCCAGCGCGCCATTGTCAGGAATCAGGGGAAGCGGTGAACGATCAATGATGAACGATATTCGGAGGGCGAAGGTCAAGGTGAATCGGAATTAGGAACAGGGATGCGGCTGAAAAAATTGCATCTCCATTCAGCGGAATTCTTGGGCAATGAATTCGATTGCGGCGGCGGTCGGCGCGGTTGCCGGCGAGTCTAGCTTAACTTCCCATCTTACTCCCCAGGGGAGCACCAGCGTAGGCCGGACCTCGCCGGGAGGCCCATCGACCAATTCACCTTCCACATGGGGCGCCCGTTCAAATGCGGGACAGAAAGCCACGTGAATAATGGCCGTGCGCTCGTCGGCGATAAAACGCGCTTGCATCCAGCCCTCGACACGGACTTTTCCATCGATGGAACGATGATAGACGAGTTTTTGCGTGGCAGTTTCAGCTTGGCGATGCTGTAGCGCGGGTTTCAAATTGCCGTCGAGCGTGGCTGCTTGTTCGTCCGTTGAGCGCGAAGCAGTCGATCGGCCTCCGTCGCGAATTAATCGTGCGGTCTGCGTCCGCCGACCTTTCCGCAATCGCCACAGGCCAATTTCAGCGCCGGCGGTCGTTAACCACAACACGATGAGACCGAAGGTTGAACTCCCGGGCAATGAGACAGCAATGGCTATGATCGGCAGCGCGAAAATCGTCAATCGCGGCGCCACGGTTGAAAACGAGCTAATATCATGCGCCGGAGCGACTGGCAGACTTAGCATGTGGACCGCCCAGGCAGACGCAGCAGCAATTAGGCCTAAACCAATCAGCAGTAGCGGCGGTAAAGGGGCGGTCAATCCACCGGCCAATCGGCGGGAAACTAAAAATATTGCCACCAGCGCCATGGAAGCAGACAGCGTCGCCGCGATCCAATGGCGAAATGCTGCTGAAAAATTGGACGGGTGTTCGGCGCGCGACAGCCAGGAAACTCCAGCGACATCCATGCTGAATTCTCACAGAAAGGGAGGCGCAGAATCAATCGTTCGTGTTTTCGAGGTGCCACCTGTCGTCGCAAAAACGCTTTACGCTACTGCGGCGGCGCCAATGCCGGCTGCTTCGGCCAATTCGGCGGCGCGGTGCGTGCTTTCCCAGGTGAACTCCTTTTCCTTCCGGCCGAAATGTCCGCCGGCGGCCGTTTTGCGATAAATCGGGCGGCGTAAATCGAGATATTGAATGATGCCGCCGGGCGACAGCGGAAACAGATCGCGCACGATTTCACAAATACGATCGTCGTCGATCCGGCCAGTCCCCTCGGTGTCGACGTACACGCTAACCGGCTGCGACACGCCAATGGCGTAGGCCAACTGTACTTCGCAGCGATCGGCTAGTCCGGCTTTAACAATGTTTTTGGCCACGTGCCGGGCCATGTAAGCGGCGCTGCGATCGACTTTTGTCGGGTCTTTGCCGCTGAAGGCTCCACCGCCGTGGCGACCCCAGCCGCCGTAGCTGTCGACGATGATTTTGCGACCGGTCAAGCCGGTATCGCCATGCGGACCACCTACCACGAATCGGCCGGTCGGATTGACGTGGTGCGTGATCTTATCGGAAGCCAAATCTCGCGGCAGGTTGGGTTCAATCACTTGCTTGACGACAAAGTCGCGAATTTCCTTTTGCTGCACGTTTTCATCGTGTTGGGTGCTGACCACAACGTTATCGATGCGCACCGGTTTGCCGCCTTCGTACTCGACGGTCACTTGGCTTTTGCTGTCGGGACGGAGCCATTTTACAAGTCCGCGCTTGCGGGCATCGGTCAGTGCGTTAGTAATGCGATGTGCCAAGGCGATCGGCAGCGGCATCAATTCGGGCGTATCGTTAATCGCATAGCCGAACATCAGGCCTTGATCGCCGGCGCCGATTTCTTTCCCTTTCGTTTGATCTTCATTTACGCCCATGGCAATGTCGGGACTCTGGCTGTGCAATGCGACCAGCACAGAGCAGGTATCCCAACCGATTCCCCACTTGGCGTCCAGATAACCGACGTCGCGCATCACGTCGCGGGCCACTTGCTGGAAGTCGACGATGGCTTTGGTGGTAATTTCGCCGGCCAAGATGCACAGGCCCGTGGTCACGAGCGTTTCGCAAGCCACACGGCTCATGGGGTCGTGTGCTAATAGGGCATCCAAGACGCCGTCGGAGATTTGGTCGGCCAGCTTATCTGGATGACCCATGCTGACCGATTCGCTGGTAAATAAAAGTCTGCCTGATGCCACGACAAGCCTCCCGAAAAGTGCACGAAAAGATACAAACTCCCATTATAGAATGCGGTTTATCAGGTCCGCAACCGCTATGTTTCGCGGACTAATGCTGCCCGCGGCAATCCGCCGGCCCCCGATTTTTCTGTCAAAATATGAGGGATGGAAGGCCTCGGCCGGCGTCTAGTTTACAGAAGCCACTAGCAGCAACGAATCCACGCGAATGAATGCCCCTGGTCCGGAACTTTTGGGCCGGTTGTTGGATGAGCATGCGTCTGCGCTGACGTTGCTTGCGCGGCGGTGGTGCGGCACGCCAGAAGACGTCGTTCAAGAAGCATTTTTACAGTTGGCGCGACAAACGGAATGTCCGCGGGATACGGCAGCGTGGCTTTACCGCGTGGTGCGCAACGGCGCAATTTCGGCTGGCCGCGCCGAGAGTCGCCGCCGTCGGCACGAAGCTGCAGCGGCGGCGGAGGCAAGCAATTGGTTTGTGAAGGCGCCTATTGAAATGGCTATCGATGCTCGCACCACGGCGGCTGCATTGCATCAATTGCCGTCGGAAGAGTTCGAAGTAATTGTGGCTCATGTGTGGGGCGGATTGACGTTTGCCCAGATTGCACAACTTGTAAATAGCACGACGAGCACTGTGCATCGTCGTTATCAATCGGGCTTATTGGTCCTAAAGAATTTATTAGGTGAAACATGTCTACCGGAAACAGTCCTGGCGAAGAACTGCCCGAAGATTTAAAAACGATCGAAACGGCACTACGGCAATTGACGCCGGGGGCCAGCCAGATTGATCGCGACCGTTTGATGTACTTGGCCGGCCAAGCCAGTGTGATGAATTCGGGCATCGGGAGCAGCATCATTTCCGAAACACGTTTCGCTGCGAACAACCGTCGAAATTTGTGGCCGATGGCTACAGCCGCATTAGCGCTGATTTCAATCACCCTGGGCGGATTGCTCCTGCATGCCAAACGGTCTGAAGAGCTAGTGGTGCGTGTGGAGCGGTTGCCGGTCGAAAGCGGAAACAGTTCCGACATCGTTTCCAGTGGGCCGACAGATAGTTTCACTTTTGGGGTATCGACGGTAGGCAATAACGCCAATTACCTGCAACTCCGCAACCTGCTGTTAGTTCGCGGCGTCGATGCGTTGCTGCCTTCACCGGTCCCCGGAAACACAGTATCCCCAACGTCAACACCGCCAATACTGCCCACGCTCCGTCACGAAATGTTCGATAACCAATCTTGAAAACTAATTGCGTCGCTTTGAAAGACTTATTGCCATGAACCGATTAAAGAGTTTCGCGCTTTGCAATCTTATTCTGTTGACGTTACTGACGATTCTAAGCGGACATATCGCGGCTGACGATCAAAAGCCAACCGCGGCAAATGCAGATCAGCCGGCGACCGTGCAGTTGATTGTGCACCCCGCTGCACCGCCGTATGCGACGCTCAAATATCGGCTGATTCCTAAGGGCATTGAACTGACGCCGGGCAACGCGGCGCCGCATTATTTTCGAGCCGCGATGGTTATTGGCGAAAGACCGGAATATCAGAGCGCGATCGCCGCACCGGACGTGGGGAAAAATTCGAAATTGGAGAATTGGCTGGAATTGCCGTTGGACCAACTCCGCAAAAACGAAGAAGCGCAGAAGTTTTACAATGATTGCCCTAGCGGCAATTGGGATCTGATTTATTTGGCGGCGCGGCGCGAGCAGTGTGAATGGGATTTGCCGGTTCGCGAATTTAATATTGCGACGTTGATGCCGGAATTGCGAAAGCTGCGCGACTTAGCTCGGCTGTTGGCTTTTAAGGCCCGCATCGAGATTTCGCGCGGTCAGTTCGATGATGCGATCGAGACTTTAAAGACCGGCTTGGCCATGGCGCGACATGCTGCAAAAGCTCCAACGCTCGTCAATGCTTTAGTGGGTGCCAATATAACCGGGCTGATGCTTAATCAGGTCCGGGTAATGATCCAACAGCCCGACTGCCCAAATCTTTATTGGGCGTTGACCGCATTGCCCCAGCCGATTGTCGATCTGACCAGCGGGTTGGAATTCGAAGGCAGCTTTGTGTACCTGTTTCTTCCCGAACTGCGCGATGTTCGCACCGCCGTTCATACCGATGTGGAATGGGACAAGATTTTACTGCAAGTGGCTGACAAACTATTGAAGGTGCTGCCGAGCGTGGGCGACCAAAAAAAGGATTTAGGTTGGTACGGCATGGGCGCCCTGTTTGCCGTGACAGCATATCCAAAAGCCAAAGCGCAATTGCAGGAGGCGGGCTATTCGCCGTCGCAAATAAAAGAAATGTCGGTATCGCAGGCCATTTTGACGGCGGAGGTCGAAACGTTCGACCACCTCAACAATGACATATTCAAATGGTTTTACACCGATTCTGTAACCGCGCTGAAAGGGCTGGCCGATGCAGAGCGCCAATTAGAAGAATTCGGCAAATCGGAGCAAGAGATTATCCCGCTGGCCTCCATTATGTTGTCGGCGCTGAAGAAATCTAAATCCATTGAGGTGGAAACAGACCGCAACGTCGACGCTTTGCGAATTGTGGAGGCTATTCGCCTGTATGCCGCTAAGCACAACGGCCAACTCCCGCAGCAATTGTCTGACATTCAAGAAGTGCCGATTCCGGCCGACCCCGTGACCGGCCAACCATTTGCTTATCAACTAAGCGGAAACCGCGCCTTGCTAACTTCTCCAGCCCCGCCAGATGGCACTGCGGCCGAAGGGCTCCGCTGGGAAATTCGGTTAGCCACTGCCAAGAAATGAACAGTATTCAGCGCGCGCCTTGAAGCAATCGTTGGAGAAAAAACTGTTCGTAATTATTAGGCACGGCGACCATCCCTGCGATTGGATCACGCACTGGATTTTCCACTGAACTATGCAGCCAGTCCGGCATGTTCCACAGGGGGAATCAATCTGGCGGTTTTGACGAGCGTCCGGTGCACTGGAGCCTGGCAAAATCTGGCCGGCCAAAGTGTGGAAATGGCGTGGCCGATGAAGAAACCGCCATGATTCCGCCCCTTCGGTACCCCTTGGTGAAGTGGCCCCTTGGGCGTTAAAATAACGAACTTAAATTGGATCGGCGTCTAGGTATCGACGTACCTGGGCGTCTGGTGCAGGGCACCCTTCAGGCGCGGGACAGCCACACCCCATCTTTCGTGTTCGCTCGCCGAGTCCCAGGAGTTCGCTCAGTGGAGATTAAAATTGCCACACGGCACGGTCATTTAAGCGAAGCTACGCGGGCCAAAATCACGGCAAAAGTGGGGCGCTTGTCACGGTACTTCGAGCGGCTTACGGCTATTGAAGTCACCGTCGATTTGGAACATGAGACCACGCCCGAGGTCGAAATCCGCGTCGACGCGGAACACAAGCACGATTTTGTGTCCCGGGAACAATCGGGCGATCTGTGGCGCAGCGTCGATGGCGCCGTCCAAAAACTCGAACAACAACTCCGAAAATACAAAGAAAAAGTGTTGGGACGACATCGCAAGCCGGCGGCCAAAACGCAATCCGCGGCTGCGGGAGAATAGGCAACTGCCGCGCACACCGCGGCAATCGTTGCCGGAGGCGGAAATTGCCCGCACACGTCCCTTTGATAACGACCTATAGAGAAGGTATGTGGTGAGAAAGGAAAAGGATCCATGAAGTTTGCTGACTTTGTAAGCACCGAAGCGATCCGTGCGAAACTGAATAGCGAGAATAAGGAAGGAGTCATCCGCGAAATGGCGCAGGCCCTGGCCGATGCGGGGAAAATTGCCCCGGGCGAGTTAGAGGGCATTGTGAAAGCCATTCTGAAGCGTGAGGAATTGGGCAGCACCGGCATCGGTCGCGGCGTGGCAGTGCCGCACACGAAACACGCCAGCGTTAATCGTCTGGTCGGCACCGTTGCGGTCAGCCCGGAAGGCGTCGATTTCGACAGCCTTGATGGCGAAAAAGTGCAGCTTTTTTTCCTATTGATTTCTCCCCCCGATCGTCCCGGCGATCACCTACGGGCTTTGGAAAACATTTCGCGGCAACTGCGCAACGACACTTTTTGCCGGTTCCTGAAGCAGGCTAAATCGGCGGACGAAATTAAACAATTATTGGAAGAGGCAGATAACAACCAGTTTGGCGGCTGAGTGGAACGATTACAGCGACCTAAAACCGCACAGATGCGGAGACGTGGAGAGGTCATCGAGAGGTCATGGTTCAACGGGTTAATGACTGAAATCGTTGACTGCGCCCCACCGGGGCAGTCTAACAATTCAGACACTGAACCGTTCAAACGTTTCCTCTCTGAGAGTGTGGTGTTTCTCCGCGGATAACGAATGAACGATGTGAAGGTTAGTCGGACGCTGGTGGTGAATATCCCCCAGGGTATCCACGCGCGTCCGGCCAACCTGATTGTGCGACGATTGCAGTCGTTTCAAGCGAAGGTTGAATTTGTCAGGGATAACCAGCGGGTCGACGGCAAAAGCATCCTGGATTTGCTTACGTTGGCGGCAGAGCAGGGCACCCAGTTGAAGATCGAAGCCATTGGCGTCGATGCGCAACAGGCAGTCGAGGCGATCGTCGATTTGTTTGAAAGCAATTTTCCAGAACCAGAACAACCGCAAAACAAAGTAGAAGAACCGAAAAGTCCAAAAGTATAACGGCGCCGATTGGAGTTCTGCTGATTCCTTAAGGAAGGCAGGAAGAAAGGGCGCCAAGGTATTGAGAAAGTTTATGAGTCGGCCGATTGTCATGGCGAAGTGCAGTAGTGATTCTGTACTTCGAAATCGCGGCTCATGAACGATGATTTAACGAGTCAGTTACCCGAACCAAACCACCCTGGACTAAAGCGCAGCACGAGCAGCGAAACTCCTTGTGCCTAAAGCGCGTTAGCCCACTCGGCACGATGATGCCATGCCGGACCCCATTGGTCCGCGGCACATCGCTAGCTAGTCGACGGCGTTATCTCTGATTGCCAGAGGCCGCCGGCACGCTATTGCCGAGCTTAACCGAATTCGGATCCCATGCAGCGACTTCAGGGGATCGCCGTTTCACCCGGCGTTGCCATCGGCGAAGCATTGGTGATGGATAACGAGGGTTTTCGTATCCCTCGGCGGTTCGTTGCGCGCGATGCAGTCGATAACGAACTCGAACGCCTGCAGCAAGCTACGGCGGCGGCAGCGGCGGAAATTCAGGCGAACCGCGATGCGGTGGCCACCGAATTAGGTGCGCAGTATGCCGCCATCTTTGATGCGCATCTGCAAATGCTTACCGACCCCAAGCTGCGGTCGGAATTGGAAAGTCTGATTCGCGATCGGAATTTTTCTCCGGAATATGCCGTCAGCCGTGCCCTGCGCCGCTACGTCAAAGTTTTCCAGGGTTTGTCCAGCGGCAGTTTATCGGAGCGGGCCGGCGATATTTTCGACGTGGAAAAGCGGCTGCTGCGAAATTTGCTGGGGCGCCGGCGAGAGGAACTGTCGCAGCTAACCTCGCCCGTCGTAGTTTTGGCCCATGATTTAACGCCCAGCGAAACCGCGAATTTGGATCGCAATTTCGTCCAGGGATTTGTCACCGAAGTGGGCGGTCCCGGCAGCCACACCGCCATTGTTGCCGAAGGCATGGAAATTCCTGCGGTGGTCGGTGTCGGCTCGTTCCTTACCGATATTTCCGGCGGCGATTTGGTCATTCTCGACGGCCATCAGGGCGTGGTCATCTTGCAGCCTGATGACGAAACCATCGCTCTCTATCGCCGCGAAATCGAACAGCATCGCACCATGGCCGCGCAGTTGGAAACCCTGCGCGATTTACCGGCTCAAACCTCCGACGGCGTGCGGATCGAACTTTTAGGGAACATAGAATTTCCATACGAAGTGGATCATTGCGTGGAGCGCGGGGCCGACGGCATTGGTTTGTACCGCACCGAGTTTTTATATCTATCAACCGACCTGGAGCCGACGGAAGAAACGCACTTTGAAGCCTATTCACGGGTCATCCGTGCCATGGGAAATAAGCCGGTCGTCATTCGTACTCTGGATTTGGGGGCCGACAAGCTGGCACAAATGCCCAGTCCCGACGAGGAACGCAATCCCGTGCTTGGCCTGCGAAGTATTCGAATGTCATTGCGGAATGTGCCGTTGTTTCGCACGCAGTTGCGAGCTATTTTGCGGGCCAGCGTTTTGGGCAACGTACGGGTGTTGTTTCCGCTGATTACTACATTGGTGGAGCTGCGGCAGGCTCGGATGATTTTAGGCGATGTAATGGAAGACCTGGACGAGAACCGCATTCCGTTCAATCGTGAGATGTGGGTGGGCATGATGGTGGAAGTACCAGCCGCGGTAATGATGATCGACCGATTTGTGGAAGAAGTGGATTTTGTCAGCATCGGTACGAACGACTTGGTTCAATACTCGCTGGCAGTCGATCGCAGTAACAAAGACGTCGCGGCCTTGTACAACAGTTGCGATCCGGCCATCTTGCGGCTGATCGAACTGACCGTTCAGGCCACTCAGCGCGTGGAAGTGCCGGCCAATTTGTGCGGCCGGATGAGCAGCAGCATCATCTATACGCAATTGCTTCTAGGGCTGGGATTGCGGCAGTTTGGCGTGGCGCCCGGCGCAATTCCCGAAGTAAAGCGCGTCATTCGAGCAAGCAATCTTGCCCATTGCGAAACGATTGCGAGCCGAGCACTGACGATGGATAGCGCACGGGACATCAAAGCATTCTTGCGCGACGAACTGCACAAAACGGTGCCGGATATCGATTAACGATCACCATGGATTATTTGATCATTACGTTTTCATTCCCAATGACGAACTGAACCCTAAAACAATGATCCGTCAGCGCGTGCGAATTCGCTTCACCAAACAGGACGATCTTCGCTGGATCAGCCATCGCGATCTGATGCGCGTTTGGGAACGGTTGTTTCGTCGCGCCGGCGTAGCATTAAGTATGACCGAAGGTTTTCATCCCAAGCCGCGGATCAATTTCCCCTCGGCGCTGGCCGTGGGCATTGCGGGTTTGGATGAACTGTTGGAAGTGGATTTGGCGGAGCAACATACTGCCCTATCACTGCAGACGGCCATTAGTTCCGAGCTACCGCCGGGCATGAACGTGGGCGCGATCGACGTTTTAGCCGCACCCGATCACAAAGCGCAAGTGAAGTATGTAACCTTTGAAATTGCGGTTCCGCCGCAGTGTCAAGCAGCGTTGGCGGATCGCATCGACGGGTTGCTTCGGCAATCGTCGATTCCCATTCAGCGCGAAGGGCGCAAAACAGCATTGGATTTGCGGCCGCTAATTGCTGAGTTGACGTTGCGCAGCAATGCTTGGGACAGCAGCTCTTCAGACAACGGCGTTCTACAAATGCGGCTGCGTGTCGATCGCGAAGGGAGCGCTCGACCGCGCGAAGTGCTCAAAGCGCTCGAAATTGAAAATTTAGAATATGAAGGATTTTTTCTCACCCGCACACGTGTGGAGGTGGAGTAAGCGGCGATTCTGAGCTAGTTCAATTCTCAAGGCTCTACCGGCTTCAAATGTTCCACACACAACTAGAAAGCAGTGCAATGAAACAGGAAATGTTAATCAACGTGTCGCAGCCCGAGGAATGTCGGATTGCTATCGTTGAAGATGGACTTTTGGAAGAGTTGTATATCGAACGCGCCAACGCCGACAACTACGTGGGCAACATCTACAAGGGCCGGGTGGTGAACATCGAGCCCAGCATTCAGGCGGCATTTGTCGATTTCGGCGTAGGCCGAAATGGATTTTTGCACATTAGCGACGTTGAATCGCAATACTTTCGCCAGGGCGGATACGATCCTGAAAAGCCGATTGAATTCGGCGGCCGTGGATTCCGTCGTGATGAGCCGGTCCAAAACCAAGGTCCCAGCGAAGGTCACGAAGACGTTCACGACGAAGTAACTTCACAAACGGCGCCGGAAGCGGTCGGCATTAAAGAGGAAGAAGATTTCGATGAGGACGGTCCCCGCCGCAAAGATGCCCAGCGCCGCGGCCCGCGCTTCGGCGCCCGACCGCGGATCAAGCCGCCCATTCAAGATATCTTGCGCCGTGGCGACGAACTGCTGGTGCAAGTCATCAAAGAGGGCATCGGCACCAAAGGGCCCACGCTGTCCACCTACATCAGCATTCCCGGGCGATACCTGGTGCTGATGCCGGCGCTAGGCCGAGTGGGTGTATCACGCAAAATCGAGGATGACGAAGCGCGCCGCAAACTCCGCGACATCATGCTGGAGTTGAACCCACCGCGCGGCCTCGGCTTTATCGTCCGCACCGCAGGGGTGGACCGGACGAAAAAAGAAATCTCGCGCGATCTGGCTTACTTACTGCGCCTGTGGAAGGTGATCACCCGGCGGATCAAAAAGAACACCGCCCCGGTCACCATCTACGAAGAGAGCGACATGATCATTCGCACCATTCGCGACATCTTCACGGGCGAAGTTGATTCGATTTTCATCGATGAGCCTTCCGCCTACGACCGCGCGAAAGAATTCCTACAAATCGTCATGCCGCGCTATGTCAGCCGCTTGCAGTTGTACGGCGGCAAGGAACCGCTGTTCCACAAATACAACATCGAAAATGAAATCGCGAAAATCCATCAGCGCAAGGTGCCGCTCAAGCAAGGTGGTTCGATCGTGGTCGACCAGACGGAAGCCCTGGTGGCCATCGATGTAAACAGCGGCAACTTTCGGGCGGACGACAGTGCCGAGGAAACCGCCTATCAGATGAATCTGCTGGCGGCCAAGGAAATCGCTCGCCAACTGCGGCTTCGCGATTTGGGCGGGGTAATCGTGAATGACTTTATCGATATGCGCAAAGAGCGGCACCGCCGTAATGTGGAACGAGCCCTGCGCGAAGCCATGAAGCGAGATCGGGCACGCACCAAAATCCTCCGTACTAGTCCGTTCGGCCTGATTGAAATGACCCGTCAGCGTATCCGTCCCAGTCTCAAGCGCAGTGTCTACAAAGATTGTCCCGCTTGCAGCGGCACCGGTGTGGTGAAAACCGCCGAAAGCATGGCCATCGAAGTCGTGCGGCTGCTGATGTTTGCCGCCCAGCGCGAAGGTGTGACCCGGGTTTCCATCACCGTAGCAAAGGACGTGGCCGACTATTTACACAACAAAAAACGACGGGAAATTGCCCATTTGGAAGACCAGGGGAACATGACCATCCAGGTTTATGGGAAAGAAGAGGCCGCACCCGAGCATTTGGTAATCGAGTGTTTCGATGCCGGGGGCCGAGAAATTAAGCTCCCGCCAGGTCCCTGGACCTCGACCACAAGCTGAAATTTCGCTAAATTGATTGATTCCCTACCGTGCCTCCTTCGCCCTTTGGGAGAGGAGTGGTGGTAAGGGTGTTCGAGAGTTTTGTCAGTTCTTACAAATCAAAGAATTTGCCGCGGAGATTGCCGCCATGTATGCCATTGTGACCGACGGAGCCAAGCAACTTAAAGTCGAAGAAGGCCAGGTGCTCGATATCGACTACCGCCCATTGTCCGCCGGCGAAAAGATCACGTTCGATCGGGTTTTGGCGATTGGCGGCGAAGGTGGCGAGGCCCGAATTGGCCAGCCCGCTGTAGCCGGAGCCAGCGTGACTGCGGAAGTGATTGGCCCCACTCAAGGCAAAAAGTTATTCGTCCAAAAATTCCGCCGCCGCAAGAATTCCAAGCGCCGCACCGGCCACCGTCAGCTGCATATGCAGATAAAAATCAGCAAAATTCTGGCGTAACGCCTTTCGCAGCGGTTTTTGTCCGGCTGATATTCCGCTTTCTTCGGCGGACATCCCAGGTTTTAATAGGCCGGCGCCGGCTAATCGCCAGGAAGGCTTTTGTTCATCGGCGTCCTGCCTTTTCCTCCGTCGTGGCGCCGCGGTTTCATTTGCGGCCAGAAGGAAGAGTTCCGATGGCGACGCTCCATGGCTGATCGGTGTCGTTGTTCTTAGCAAAGGCGCGGCTGATGGACATCGGTAGATTTACTATTTTCCGTGGGACACCTAGCTTGCTGCCAATGCGCTAAAAATTTCCAAAAAATTTTGCGATGGTTTGTCGCGCGCAAGAAATCGGTTAGCAACGTTCCAAAAAACTGCCTGACGCCCGGGAAAAACCGCCACTCCCGCCAAAGTCGGTTCGACGCAAAGTCGCTAGCGTCTGCCGCTAGATATTCTTTAAAGACATATACAGTAATGCTTTATGGATCACGAAAAGGGGAGTTGACGCGCTCGGGAAACGGAGTAAGATGTCGCCCCAGGCCTGTATGTTGTGGTCGTAAGGGCATTCACCACAATATATGGGTGTTATCGACTCTGCCAGCATTTCCACCCACTAGGGTTACTTTTTTCGCGGACAATTGCGAAAAAACCCATAAAATATAGCAGCCAGCGTGTCGAACAGTGGTTATAGTGCGATAGTGTATGGAAGTACACTTCGCCTGGTACGGATGCCCGGTTTTCGTTTTACAGAAGGAGCTGAACTCATGGCCCACGCTGATCTCGCATTGCCGACCAAAAACGCCCCAAAACGTGCTCCAAAAATGGGAACCTTGAAACGAAATCCGGCGCGAATCCGTGCCGGCGGATTGTCCGTTAGTCCGCTGTTTTGTCCTGAAAATGTCGCCGACCCGTTCGATACGGTCCAGTGGGACCTCCGCACAGCCGTCATCAAAGACGAAACCGGCGAAGTGCTGTTCGAGCAAACCGGCTGCGAAGTGCCAAAATTCTGGAGTCAGCTTTCCACGAATGTAGTCGTCAGCAAGTACTTCTATGGCGAAAACGGCACTCCCGAGCGCGAACGCAGTGTGCGGCAACTGATCCACCGTGTCAGCCGCACCATCGCCGATTGGGGACTGGCCGACGGCTACTTCGCCAGCGCCGAAGACGGCGAAAACTTCTACCGCGAACTTACCTGGCTATGCTTGCATCAGCACGGCGCGTTCAATTCGCCCGTCTGGTTCAACGTTGGCCTGTTTCATCAGTACGGCGTCAAAGGCGCGCAGTGCAATTGGCACTGGGATGCTGAAACGGACGTCGTCAAGCAGCCGGAAAACCCGTACGAGTATCCGCAGGGTTCCGCCTGCTTTATTCAAAGCGTCAGCGACAATATGGAAGACATCATGGAGCTAGCACGCAGCGAAGCCATGTTGTTCAAGTTCGGCTCCGGCACCGGCACCGATTTGTCGACGCTCCGCTCGCATCGGGAAAAGCTTTCCGGCGGCGGTCGGCCCAGCGGCCCGCTTTCCTTTATGCGGGTGTACGATCAAATTGCGGCGGTTGTTAAAAGCGGGGGCAAGACGCGCCGTGCCGCCAAAATGCAATCGCTGAAGGTCGAACACCCCGACATCATGGACTTCATCGAGTGCAAGGCCAAGGAAGAAAACAAGGCCCGCGTGCTCATCGAAAAAGGCGGTTACGAAGCCAATTTCAATGGCGAGGCCTACAGTTCCATTCTGTTTCAAAATGCCAACCTGTCGGTCCGCGTTAGCGATCGGTTCATGCAGGCGGTGGAAAAAGATGAACCCTGGACCACGCATTGGGTTACCAAGCCGGAGCGCGAAGGTCCGAGCCTGCAAGCCCGCGAAGTCATGCACCGCATGGCCGAGTGTGCCTGGCAATGCGGCGACCCGGGCGTGCAATACGATACGACAATCAATCTGTGGAACACGTGTCCGAAAAGTGGCCGCATTAATGCCAGCAATCCGTGCAGCGAGTACATGTTCCTGGACGATACCGCCTGCAACCTGGCCAGCATCAACTTGATGAAGTTCCGTCGCGACGACGGCACGTTTGATGCAGATCGATTCAAGACAGCCTGCCGCATCTTTTTCATCGCGCAGGAAATTCTGGTCGATCACGCCAGCTATCCGACGAAGAAAATTGCCAAAAACAGCCATCTATTCCGCCCACTAGGTTTGGGTTACTCCAACCTGGGCAGCCTGCTGATGGCTGCCGGTGTGTCGTACGATAGCGACGCCGCTCGCGGTCTGTGCGGCGCGATGACGGCGCTACTGCATGGAGCCGCCAATCTCACCAGTGTGGAATTGGCTGCCGCGGTGGGTCCGTTCGAAGCGTTCGAGCAAAATCGCGAACCGATGTTGCACGTTATGCAAATGCACCGCGATGCCGTGGACAAAATCAACCACGCATGCCCGGCCTATTTGCAAGATGCGGCCCGCGATTTGTGGGATCAAGTGCTCGATGAAGGGCAGCGGTTCGGTTTCCGCAACGCGCAGGCTACCGTCCTGGCGCCGACCGGTACGATCAGTTTCCTGATGGATTGCGACACCACCGGCATTGAGCCCGACATCGCGCTGGTGAAGTACAAAAACCTAGCCGGTCGGGGTATGTTGAAAATCGTGAATAACACGGTGCCGCTGGCGCTCAAAACGCTCGGTTACGATCAGCCCAAGATCGAATCGATATTGGGTTACATCGAAAACCACGACACGATTGAAGGCGCGGCCGACTTGCAGTCGGACCACTTGGGCGTGTTCGATTGTGCTTTCAAGCCGCTGAAAGGCAGTCGCTCCATTCCGTGGCATGCTCACGTCACGATGATGGCCGCCGCCCAGCCGTTCCTATCCGGCGCCATTAGCAAAACGGTAAATATGCCGCGCGAAAGCACGCCCGCCGATATCGCCGGTGCGTACATGGAAGGTTGGCGCCTGGGACTGAAGGCCCTGGCCATCTATCGCGATGGTTCGAAGGGAAGTCAGCCTGTGGGCACTTCGATGGAAGGCGACAAGGCGGCGGCGAAAGTTACCGCCGTCCCACGCCGCGAACGGCTCCCCGATACGCGGCGTTCGGTCACGCACAAGTTCAGCGTGGCCGGCCATGAAGGCTATCTGACGGTCGGCTTGTACGATCCGATCGATGCAAACAATAAGGACGAAAAGGGTCGTCCTGGCGAACTGTTTATCAACATGGCCAAGGAAGGCAGCACCATCGGCGGTGTGATGGATGCCTTCGGCACGGCTATTTCCATGAGCCTGCAATACGGCGTGCCTTTGGAAGTGCTGGTGAATAAGTTTTCGCACATGCGATTTGAGCCGATGGGGCACACCAAAAACCCCGACATTCGCATTGCCAAAAGCGTTATCGACTACATCTTCCGCTGGCTTGGGAACGAGTTCCTGCCGGGATATAAGGAAGCGAATAAGGGCCATGTGGCCGAGGAACCCTCGCCATTGGCCAAGGCGGGCGATGAGCCGGTTTTAAAAGTGGCGACTGCTGGTCGCTCTGAAGCGCGTCCCGACCCGATGGGCAATAAAGCTGCTGATAACCCCGGCGGCGCAATCGCATCGCAGGCTGCTAGCCCGGCGAAACCGGCGCCGGCCAAACCTCTAGTTGCCAAACCCGCCTCCAATGGCGTACACTCGGCAACCAATGGCAATGGTAAATCGTCGAACATTGTCGCCGATAATGCAGCCATGCTGCACAGGGCTGGGGCGGCCATGCATATCGACCAAAATGCCGGTGCCATCGCTCGGGAAGAACAGTTCGCCAGTTTTCAACTCGACGCTCCCAGTTGTGATAACTGTGGCGCAATAACGGTTCGCAACGGCAATTGCTATTTGTGCCACAATTGCGGGAATTCGATGGGTTGTTCCTAGAAAGATACGGGTTGCTCGCAATGGATTTGGGGGCTGGATGCCCACGAGCAACCTTTTTGATGTCCGTCGATCGGCAGCCTTGAACAGATAATCAGTCCGAATGTCGGTGCGGTTGATCGTTTAAATAGATTTCATCGTCGCGGGCGCCGTCCCAAATCATTGTGGAAGACGGCGCCCGCTTTTTTGCGCGCCGCTGCAGCATGGCGCGAAGTTAATGGCCGGCTAGCTCGTCGATTTTAAGAATAATTTGTTCTCGACCGATCACCGGCGCTTGGCAGGCGAAGTTTTCGCACACCATTAATGTTGGCTCGTTTGCAAGTGGTGCTTTGCCTTCGAATAACGGATCGAGCGCGGCGCGATGCGCATCGCTTGGTGTAATGCAAGGGGATCGCAATGCGACAACCTTATTCGGGATGAACCTAGTGCGCAGTTCGCTCAGTACCGCAGCACCGTCGGAACTCTCCGGATCGCCCAACAGCACAATTTCGGCGGTCGGACCCAAAAACATATCCAGCGCCAGCAGCATTTGCCCGGCAGCCGTCGGTGCCCGCTCCAGTAATCCGGCGGCCATTCGAAATGTCTTTTCAGCCGCTTCAAGATACTGCGTGCGACCGGTCAATTTGCCCAGGCGCACCAACACCGTGGCAGCCAGCGCATTGCCGCTGGGCACCGAGCTGTCCTGAATATCCTTATGCCGGGCGATGAGTTGCTCGTGATCGTCGGCGGTGTAAAAGAATCCACCGCCGCTGGCATCGACAAAGTGCTTCAGCATGATTTCCACCAGCCGCACCGCTTCGTCGATGCAGCGTTCATCGAACGTGGCTTCGTAGAGACTCACGAGTGCATTCGCTATTGCCGCATAGTCGTCGAGATAAGCGTCGTATTTCGCTGTGCCGGCGCGCCAAGTGTGTAGCAACCGGCCGTCGTCCCGGCGCATGTCGCGCAAAATAAAGTCAGCCGCTTTCACTGCTGCCGCCAGATATCGCGGTTCGTTTAGCGCGCCCGCAGCCCGCGCCAAGGCGTCGATCATTAACCCGTTCCAGGCAACCAGCACCTTATCATCTCGGCCCGGCCGTACTCGGGCGTCGCGTACCTTCAATAACTTCGTTCTGCCGACGGCCAATTCTGCTCGCAATTCAGCGAGGTCGCGGTGTTTAATCTTGGCGCACGTCTCAATCGGCTTGGGCAAATTTAAAATATTGTGCCCCTCGAAGTTGCCAGGCTCGGTCACGTCGTACACATAGGAAAAAATTTCCGCCGCGGATCCCAATACCGCTTCAATTTCCTTCGGCGTCCACACGTAGAACTTGCCTTCTTCGCCTTCGCTGTCGGCGTCTTCTGTGCTGTAAAAACCACCGGCCGGATCGGTCAGATCACGTAACACATAATCGCACGTCTCCCGCGCCACTCGGCCATACTCAGCATTTCTGCTCGCCAGAAATCCTTCCACATACGCCGTGGTTAGCAGCGCGTTGTCGTAAAGCATTTTTTCAAAATGCGGCACCAGCCAGCGTTCGTCGACCGAATAGCGATGAAATCCGCCGCCCAAGTGATCGTAAATTCCTCCGCCCGCCATCTTGTTCAGCGTCGCGGTCACCATGTCGAGCAATCCCGTCTGCCGATGCCGCTTCCACAATCGTAGCAGCACTTGCAAATCCATCGGATGCGGAAATTTCGGCGCCCCGCCAAAGCCGCCGTTGCGGAAATCAAAACTTCGTTCCAGCGCCGTTCCGGCCGCATCGATGGATTGAAGAGAAAGTTCGCCGCCGCCAGTTGGCAATTCCGCCAATCGCGAAATGTGCTCTGTCAATTCCGCGGCTTGCTGGATCGCTTGTTCGCGCCGCTCTTGCCAGGCGTTGGCCACAGCCAGCAACACTTGATCGAACCCCGGCATGCCCATCCGCGACGTCGGCGGCCAATACGTGCCGCCATAAAACGGCTGCAAGTCGGGCGTCAGAAAAACCGACATCGGCCAGCCGCCGCGCCCCGTGAGCAGTTGCACGGCATTCATATAGATGTGATCCAAGTCCGGCCGCTCTTCCCGGTCGACCTTGATGCACACGAAGTTTTCGTTCATCAGCCGCGCTATGGCGTCGTTTTCAAAACTTTCGTGCTCCATCACGTGGCACCAGTGGCATGCGGAATAACCGATCGACAAGAAAATCGGCTTCTGCTCCTGCTTGGCCCGTTCGAGCGCTTCCGGTCCCCACGGATACCAATCAACCGGATTGGTTCGATGCTGCAAAAGATACGGCGATGATTCACCCGCCAGGCGATTCATTGTGTGTCCATAATGCCGCGAGGCCCGGTAGCTCGACGATTAAGATCTTAATGAAACGCCTGGTCCGGTCCGGGAAATTTTCCGTCGCGTACATCGTCACGGAAATGAGTCACGGCCTGCGTGATGGTCGATTTCAAATCGGCGTAGGCTTTCACAAATTTTGGCACGTTACCGCTGGTGATGCCCAACAAATCGTTGATCACCAGCACCTGGCCGTCGCAATCCACCCCGGCGCCGATGCCGATCGTGGGAATTTGCAATGTCTTCGTGATTTTCGCTGCCAATTCCGCCGGAATGCACTCCAGCACAATGGCAAACGCGCCCGATTCCTGAGCGGCCCGGGCGTCGTTCATCAAGCGCGCTTCGTCGCGTTGCACTTTGTAGCCTCCCAGCACATGCACGCTCTGGGGTCGCAAACCCACATGCGCCATCACAGGAATGCCGGCCGATACCAATCCGCTAATGACATCGGCCTGATCGGCGCCCCCTTCCAGTTTGACGGCCTGACAGCGTGTTTCTTTCAAAATGCGGCCGGCATTTTCGATCGCCTTAGTTACGCCCAGGTGATAACTGGGAAACGGCATGTCGACCACCACCAGCGCCTGCTGCACGGCCCGGCCAACCATTTCGGCGTGATAAATCATTTCGTCCAGCGTCACCGGCAGCGTATTGGGATGTCCCTGCACAACCATCGACATGCTATCGCCGACCAGAATCGCTTCAATACCCGTGGTGTCGAGCATTGCGGCCATCGTGTAGTCGTAGGCCGTCAGAACGGTGATCTTGCGGCCGGCCGACTTCAGCGCCGTGAAGCGCGGAACGGTCATCCGTTGGGCATCTGGCTTATTCATGATTCCAATTGTTACCCGTGAACCGTCCGCTGGCAAATGGCGGACCGCAAAAGGCACAAGACAAAGCACAGGTGTCCGCCCGATGAAGGCCGATTGTACGACAGATCCCCTCGGCATTTATGCGCTGGTACCTCAACCGATGACTCTATAAAAACTGCGGCTGCAGAGGAGCCTTCCGAATGAGCGACGTTTTCTCACGCCAGCGCGACGTCGGGGACGGGCTCATCCTCTTGACGGGAAAAAAGGTAGCCGCGGACGTATTCATGCAGCGCCGGCTTTGCGGTGTTCCAGCGCCAGCACTTAGTTTCGCTATGGGCAATATCTATAAACGGATCGAATTGATACGGTTGCATATCACTGTGTCGTTGAAACCATTGTCGATTGGCTGGTTCTCCATGCCACAGGTGCAATAGATCGCCCTCGACAATGGAGACATTTCCTTGCACCGATTCGTGGAACGGTTCAGCCCAAGCAACGTAGCGGTCCACTTGTCGCTGGTTCATGTATTCCAAGCGGACCACTTCTTCGAAGACGCCATACGCTGCGCAAGCAATAGCCTCATCACCGCCTCCAATAATTCCAGAGTCATAAAACCCATGCTTGGCGATCAACTCTTTCCGAACGGCCCAAGCGTGGCCGGGCGAGCGCACTCCCAATTGCCCCGAGAGGTGCTTCCCCAAGCAATCGGCTGCCGACATTCCTTGCGCCAATTTGAATGGAATCGATTGCCGAGGGACCGCGGCACGGGTGCGCCAGTCCTCCAACGCGGCGTCAGGCTCCAAATCGTGTACCCGCGAAAAAAGTTGAACCAGCGGGGCTCGTTCTAATTGCCGCGATATCTGTTCCGCCAAATCGGTTTGTTGGAAGATTACATCACAGTCGATCCACACCACGCTACTGCACGATTTGGGCAACGCTTCCAGCGCTAAATTCAACAGTCTTTCCTTTTGCCACACGATGTCGCCGCCGGTAAGTTGCAGCAATATCTCGGCATCGTCCGATTTCAGATCAAATCCGTCGCCAAAGCCCAACTCAACCGCGATAAGGGGAAACTGTAAATGCTGCCGAAAGACCTGGAAATTTGCAGACCTCCGTCGCCAGCGCATGGGGTTGAAATACGACGTGATCGCCCAAATTTCGTCCAGCATCGGTCCATTCCGAGAATTTAACGCCGAGTCAAAAATAACCGCTGTCAACGTCACGCTCAAATCGTTGCGGCAGCGAACAGCCGATTGCCGATGCGAGATAAGAATAGCGACCCTTGACGGTCAGCCAATATACCCACAAACTTGTTACTGCATAAACACTATTTTCCGGAGCGCCGGAATGACAGACGCACTGGACGCAAACGAGCCTAACCCAACCTATCGGGACGACATTTTGCAAAGCGACGTGGATGCTTTAGCGGGGCCAGTTTTATTAAATTTCGGAACAAACTGGTGCGGTCATTGCCAGGCGGCCGCCCCGGCGATTAGCAACGCGCTCAAGGACTTTCCGCCGGTCAAGCACATCGCCGTCGAGGACGGCCCGCGACGAAAATTTGGACGATCATTTGCCGTCAAGCTTTGGCCCACGCTTGTTTTCATGAAGGATGGAACTGAGATTTCGCGGTTCGTGCGGCCTACAGACACCGACGACATACGGGCTGCCTTGCAAACGATTTCGTAAACGTCAATCGGCCAGGCAGGCCAATTTTTTGCGCGACAATTGCGCGTAAAGGCTCCGGCCCTTGACGGCCAGCCAATACACCCGCAAACTTGCTACTGTTGAGAAGCGATCCCATACTGCATTTGCCGTGGTTAGAAACTATGAGCTTCGCGGCAATCTAATGCTTAAAGGAGCGCCGGACGCCAGCAGATCGCTCACTCGTGAATTCTCCGAGTTCTTTCCCTTGACGAACACTCGCCTGTCAATTGTGGGTGGCTGCGAGGAACCTATCGCTGCCGGAGTTGCGCTCATCAACAAGTCTAAGGTATCGCTATTGCAGATTGACCAGCAAGCAGGACGTTCTTCGTAGCGAAAGTAAATCCAGTGAGTTGAGATCGACCGCGTCTCAGAGTTT